>Ga0134126_10007737_pt1 | contig 13498 bp, 12 predicted proteins | sample KB31752_FD_96881 | JGI IMG/M metagenome (GOLD analysis project Ga0134126, IMG submission 96881) | Terrestrial soil microbial communities with excess Nitrogen fertilizer from Kellogg Biological Station, Michigan, USA - KB3-175-2 | ecosystem: Environmental > Terrestrial > Soil > Unclassified ...
CTCGCCCAATTCTACGAACAAATCGGCGACTGGATGCTGCCGCACCTCGAGGGGCGCCCGTGCACTCTCGTCCGGGCTCCGGACGGTCTCGGCGGCCAGCAGTTCTTTCAGCGCCACGCCGCCGCGGGCCTGTCGAACCTGTTTTCGCGGGTCAAAATCCGCGGCGACAAACAACCGTATGTGCAGATCGATCGCGTCGAAGCCCTTGCCGCCGCCGCTCAAATGGGCACGTTGGAGATCCACCCATGGAACTGCCAGCCCGATGCCCCCGACGCTGCCGGGCGCCTGGTCTTCGATTTGGACCCCGCACCGGACGTGGAATTCTCCGCGGTCATTGCGGCGGCGCTCGAAATCAGGGAGCGGCTCGAAGCGCTGGGGCTCGATACTTTCTGCAAAACCACGGGCGGCAAGGGATTGCATGTCGTGACCCCTCTATCGGGGGCAAAAAAGGCGGTCAAGTGGGCGGACGCGAAAAACTTTGCGCACATTATTTGTGCGCAAATGGCTCACGACAGTCCCGGCAAGTATCTCGACACCATGTCCAAAGCCCGGCGCAGCGGGCGAATCTTCCTGGACTATTTGCGCAACGACCGCAGCGCAACCGCTGTGGCTCCCTTGTCGCCTCGCGCACGCGCGGGAGCGCCGGTGTCCATGCCCATTCATTGGAAGGACGCAACCAAGGGCTTGCAGCCCTCACGCTTCACCTTGCGAACCGCGCCGACGATCTTGAGAAAAACGGCCCCATGGACCGACTACCATGAATCGGCCAGACCTCTTGGGGCAGCCATCCGCCGGGTCATGGCGCGCGCCATGACGTAGCCCGGACCGCAGGCCCGTACCGGCCCCGCGCAGGCCCGTGTCGGAGTAGGCCCCACGGGAGCATCGGAGACCACCTACATGGGATAATTTAAATATATAAATCAGTGTATTACAATATCTATATATTGTTGTTTCGATATTGACCGGCGGGGTCCAATATCGGATGGTGAGTCCATGGACAGCCAGCCCCGATCCATCGCCTCTTTGACCATTTCCTTTGGGCTGGTCGCAATCCCCGTCAAGCTCTATTCGGCGACCATCGCCGCCGAGCGCATCTCATTCAACTTGATGCGCAAGACGGATGGCTCACGCGTCAAGCAGCAATATGTCGCGGTCAACGACGGCAGGCTGGTGGAGCGCTCGGACATGGTCAAGGGCTATGAGTTTGCGAAGGGCCAGTACGTCATGTTCTCGGCGGACGAATTGAAGGCGCTGGAGGACACCACCACTCACTCGATCGACATAGTGCAATTCGTGCCCTTGGAATCGGTGGATCCGCTGTATTTCGACGGCACTTATTATCTGGCGCCCGACAAGGGAGGCGCCAAGCCCTACACGCTATTGGCGACCGCGCTGCGCCAGGCCAATCGGTGCGCCGTCGGCCGATGGATCTCGCGCGGCAAGGAGCACATCATCGTGGTGAGAGCCATGCAGGACGGTCTCGCCATGCATCAATTGCACTTTCAAGCCGAGGTTCGCAACATCAATGACATCGGCATTGAACCTGCAACGGTGTCGGACGCGGAGTTGAAACTGGCGGACCAGTTGATCGATCAACTGGGGGCCAAGCGGTTCGATCCCAAGGAGTACGCCGATGAATTCAAGGCTCGGGTCGAGGCGGCCATCGAAAAGAAGGTGCAGGGCAAGGAGGTCTCTCTGGCCGAGGCGCCCGCGGCGGCCCGCGGCAGTAATGTCATCGACTTGATGGAAGCCTTGCGGGCGAGCATCAATGCGCGAGGATCCAAGCCGGCGGCAATCGCGGAGCGCAAGCCGCCGAAGCGCGCCGCGGCCGCGCCTGCCCGCAAGAGCGCTCGGCGATGAGATGCACGCCTATAGCGGGCGGGACCTGAAACAACTCTTCGACCTTCCGGTCTCCATGCTGCGTTCTCTCGTGCGCGCGGGACACATCCACCCCCAGGGCAGCGGCAGAAGCGCGCGATATTCGTTCGATGATCTCCTGACCTTGAAGACCGCGGCAGCGCTACGTGCGGCGAAAGTCCCCTCCCGCAAAATCCACCGCGCGCTCAGGAAGCTGCGCGATGTCAACACAGGTCAATTTGCCCTGCCGCTCGGTCCTGCGCCGCGGCCGCAGCCCGTACGCCCCTTGAAGGACCCGAACCCCAAGCACAGCCCGCGCGATATCGTGCAGCTTCACTTCGAGCGCGCTTACTCGATCGAGGAGCAAGACCCGGCAGGCGCAAGGATCGCTTACTCGCGATGCTTGACGCTCGATGCCGGCCACATCGAGGCGCGCATCAATCTCGGGCGCCTCCTGCATATCGGCGGCGAACTGGAGGAAGCGGAAAGAGTCTATCGGACGGGCCGCCATTCGAGCGCCCTGCTCCTCTTCAATCTTGCCGTCCTGCTCGAGGACATGCATCGCGACAGCGAAGCCATCCAGAGCTATCGGGACGCCCTCGCTCTCGATCCCACATTGCCGGATGCGCATTTCAATCTTGCCAGGCTCCATGAAACCCGGGGCAGCACGCAAGACGCCTTTCGCTGCTTGCTGGCCTATCGGCGCTTGATCAACGCCCCCCTTCGGCCCGCTCCCTCGCCGGTGCGCCGCTAGTTCGCTGTGATGTGAAATGTCCATGAACCACCCGACCACCCCCGGCACTCGAGTTCTGTTGATCGGCGCTCCGGCTCGGCTGCAATCCGCCCTCGCCGCCGCTTCCGGCAGCGAACCCGTGGATGAGATTTCTTTCGAGCCGGTTGCCGACCTCGCCGCCGGTCTGGACGCCCTGAAGGGGCGCGCGTATTCCGCGGCGGTTCTGCACTGTCAACGCGGCGATAGCGGCCGATTGGAAGACCTGAGGATTCTTACCGCCTCGGCGCCCTATCTACCCGTGGTCATTGTCGCTGAAAGTGCGCGCGACGGCAGTGAAGCCCGCGCGCGCGCGCTGGGCGCCCGCGATTATTTGATCCAGGATTCCCTGGACTACCGGATGCTCATCACGGCGATTCGTGAGGCGAGCGGCCGCCAAGCCGCTGAGAATGCGTTCTTCATGCGCAAAGAGTCGGCACAGGTGATCTTGAATTCGATCGCCGATGCGGTTCTGAGCACCGATCTGCAGGGACACATCACCTATCTGAACAAGCCGGCGGAACGCATGCTGAAAATGCGCGCGGAAAGCCTGGTAGGGAAGCCGGTACGCGATATGCTCAAAATGGTGGATTTGCAGACGCGAGAGCCCCTCATGCCGCCCATCGATGACGTCATCGAGAGCGGGCGTGCGATGAACCCGGCAAGAGACGGCGCTCTCGTCCGCACGGATGGAACGGAAATTGCCGTCCGCGATTCCGCGAGCCCGCTGCGCAATCGCGATGGAATGCTCAGCGGCGCCGTCATCGTCTTGCATGACATGAGCGAATCGCACGCCATGAGCCAGAGAATGGCGCACCTTGCGCAGCATGATCATCTGACCGACCTGCCCAATCGGGCCTTGCTCGCCGAACGGTTGGGTCATTGCGTGAACTTGGCCGAGCGTCATTCGCGCCGGTTGGCGGTGCTGTTCGTGGACTTGGATCACTTCAAGCACATCAACGATTCTCTGGGCCATTCCATCGGCGACGAAATGTTGAAGGAGGTCGCACGGCGCCTGCGGCACTGCGTCCGCCGTTCGGATACCGTAAGCCGGCTGGGCGGCGACGAATTCGTCATTTTACTGTCGGAACTAGAGCATCCGCACGATGCGGCCGCCACCGCCGAGAAAATGCGGGTTGCCGTCACCGCCCCTTATTTCATCGAAAATCACAGGCTGCACGTCGGAGCGAGCATCGGCATCAGCGTGTATCCGTACGATGGCCCGGATGCGGAGACTTTGATCAAGAGCGCGGACATGGCGATGTACCATGCCAAGGAAAACGGCCGCAATAACTGTCAGTTCTTCGAGAACGAGATGAATGTGCGCGTGGTGCAGCGGCAAAGGATGGTCGAGGCGCTGGATGAGGCGCTCGCGCGCAACGAGTTCGTGCTCAGGTATCAGCCCATCGTGGATTTGCACTCCGCGCAAGTCACGGGCGCGGAGGTGCTGATCCGTTGGAATCATCCACAGCTTGGCTTGATCGGACCGGCGGAATTCATCTGGATAGCCGAGGAATCGGGACTGATCGAACCCATAGGACAATGGGTGCTGCGCGAGTCGTGCCTCGAGGCGCGCGCTTGGGTCCAGCCTGGCGCGCCGTTCAAAACGATCTCGGTCAATGTCTCGGCTCGAGAATTCAACAGCAAGACATTCCTCGACGGGGTTCGCGCCACCTTGGACTCCAGCGGCATGGATCCGCGCCATTTGGAGATCGAGTTGACGGAAACTTCGGTCATGCGCGACGTCACGGCGACGTCGCATGTCCTCGAGGCCTTGAGCGCCCAAGGCGTGAGATTCGCGATGGACGATTTCGGCACCGGGTACTCGAGCCTGAACCACCTGATGCTGTTTCCCATCAATACCCTGAAGATCGACAAATGCTTCGTGCAGGACGTGCCGGCCAATGCGCACGCGGCCAATATCGTATGCGCCATCGTCGGTTTGAGCCACAGCTTGAATCTAACCGTGGTGGGCGAAGGTGTGGAAAGCGCGGACCAGCTGAGCTTCCTGCAGGCCCGTGGATGCGACGCGGCCCAAGGTCATTTCTTGTGCAAACCGATGACCGGGCCGGAATTTCACGAGCTGCTGCTGTCAGGCGACACACGGTTGAAGCAACGGGTCGAGGACGCGCGGCGGCCCCGCCCGGCGCGTGTTGCGGGCGGTGCAAGGATGGGGCGGCGCAAATGACCATTATCGACCGGCAATCAGTCGAAAAAGCCGATACGAACGGGCTTGCGACCTATTTGCAATCCACGGCGGAGCGGGAGAAATCCGAGCTGACGCGCCAGTTGCACGACAACCTGGGAGGTCTCCTGGTAGCCGCTCTCATGGACGTCGCCTGGACGCAAACGCAGTTTCCCGACATCGCGCCGCAGGCGACCGACAAATTGCGGCGCGCCCGACAATACTTGAGCGAGGCGATCGACCTTAGCCGCCAATTGATCGAAAATCTGCGTCCGACGCTGCTCGACAACGTGGGACTATTTGCCGCGTTGCGCTGGCAAATGAAACATGCGTGCGCTGCCGCCGGCGTAAAGTATTCCGATCACTATCCTGCGCCCGAGCCGCGTTTCGCCCCGTCCGTCGCCATCGGCCTGTTTCGATTCGCGCAGGAAGCACTACAGCTCATGGATGGGGGCGACTCGGCCGCATTCATTGCCTTGAACGTCGCAATCCATGATTCGACGATCAGCGTTGAAATCACTTACGAGGGAGTGGCGAATGCCATCGCCGGCCGGAGGGATGGCCCGGTATTGGCCTCGATGAAAAACCGTATTCATCATTTGGGCGGCGCTCTGGTCCTGACCATCCACCCCGGCAATCGGTGGACAGTGCGAGCCGCCGTGCCCTTCGAGGCGGCGCCCCCCGAGGCCACGCAATGAAGCGCGTCAGGGACAGCCGGCGCGGATTGCGCGAGCGGTGTCAGCATTGATGGAACCCAAGAAATTGTAAAATTTGCAAGTGCAGCACTCCGACCAGACGCCCTGGCTAACAATTAATGAAGCCCCGGCGTTCCAGCGCAGTGCTAGGCTATATCGACCCTAAGAACCACATTCAAAAAGACGAGGATTCGTCATGCCCAAGGGGATACTCGCGGCGACGCTGCAGCAGCGAAGTCAAAAAATACTCGCGCAGTGGTTGAAGCAGCTCGAACATGGCGCGGCAATCTCCAAGGCTCGGCTCTCGTCCGCGGAGCTGAGCCGCCAAGCCGGCGAGTTTCTGACCTTACTGACCGACGCTGCACAAAGCAATGACATCACCGATATCAGCGGCCCTGGATGGCTTCCGGTACGGTCTTTCTTGGAGGACCTGTCGCGCAAGCGCGTATTGGCAGGTTTCTCTTCCGACGAGACCGCCACCTTTATCTTCTCCTTGAAGCGCCCATTGTTTGAGGCGCTCCAGGAAGAATGCGGCAGCGGCGACATTGCCAAACTCTCCAATGTCCTGTGGGCGGCCACCGAGCTTCTGGACAAGTTTGGCCTGCACACGGTCAAGGCATTTCAGGCGTCCCGCGAAGAAGTCATCGGCCGTCAGCAGACAGACCTCCTGGAATTGTCGACGCCGGTGGTCAAGCTTTGGGACGGAATTCTCGCGCTGCCGATGATCGGCACGCTCGACTCGGCTCGAACCCAGATCGTCATGGAATCGCTGCTGCAAAAGATCGTGGAAACGGAGTCGCAGATCGCGATCATCGACATCACGGGGGTGCCTACGGTAGATACCTTGGTTGCGCAGCATCTATTGAAGACGGTGACCGCGCTGCGTCTGATGGGTGCCGACTGCATCATCAGCGGCGTACGGCCGCAGATTGCGCAGACCATCGTGCATCTCGGTGTCGACCTGCAAGGAGTCACCACCAAGGTCAATCTCGCCGATGCGCTCGCCTTGGCGCTCAAGCGCACCGGCGTCTCCTTCACGAAACAGTAGCCCATGGATCGAATACCCATATTGAGGATGGGCGAGTTTCTGCTCGTGACCATTCAGGTTGATATGCAGGACCAGCTCGCGCTGCGGCTGCAGGACGATTTGACCCGCGCCATCGAAAAGAAAGGCGCGAAGGGAGTGCTCATCGATATATCGGCGCTTGAAATGGTCGATTCGTTCATAGGCCGCATGATCGCGGACATCTCCGCGATGGCTCGGATCCTCAGCGCCAAGACAGTGCTCGTGGGGATGCAGCCGGCCGTTGCGATTACCTTGGTTGAATTGGGACTGTCCCTGCCGGGTGTCGCGACGGCGCTCAATGTCGGACGAGGCATGGAACTGCTGCGTGAAAGCCTTCGAAACTCGGACAGCGATGACAATTTCCTCGAGCGGTGAGCTGCCATTGAGCAATGAGCACGATATCGTCCTCAGCCGCCAGGCGGTGCGCCGCATGACCGTGGAGCTGGGGTTTTCGCTCGTCGATCAAACGAAGATGGTCACGGCCACAAGCGAACTGGCACGCAATGCGCTCATCTATGGAGGAGGAGGCACGCTGAGATGGACGCTATTGAGCGAAGGCACGAAGCGCGGGCTGCGGCTGATGTTCGAAGACCAAGGTCCGGGAATCGCCAATCTCGAACTCGCCATGACCGACGGCTGGACCTCCGGCACCGGTTTGGGATTGGGCCTCACCGGCGCGCGGCGCCTGGTCAATGAGTTCCACATCGAGTCAACCGTCGGGCTCGGCACTCGCGTGGTCATCACCCGCTGGAAATGACCATTCGCATGCTCGAAAGCCGCCCTCAATCGCACGTACGGGTCGAAGAACCAAGCCAGGTCGGCGAGTGCCGGCGCATTGCGCAGCGCATGGCCGAGGCACACGACTTTGATGTCGCCGAGGTGGGTCGCATAGGAATAGTCGCAACGGAGCTGGCGACGAATTTGGTCAAGCATGCCGGTCGGGGTGAGGTGCTGATACAGGCACTCGACGATGAGTTCGGCACCAACATAGAATTCGTCTCCATGGACCGCGGCCCGGGAATGCACGTCGAGGCATGCATGAGGGACGGCCATTCGACCGCGGGCACGGCGGGCACGGGACTTGGCGCCATCTCCCGCCTGTCCACATTCTTTGACGTGTATTCCGAAATCGGCCGGGGCACCGTTGCCGTCTCCAGGATTTCCAGAGGAAGCCTTTCGCCGGACGAGCGCTCGAGGCGCCGAGCCGCCTCCATGGAGTTCGGCGCCATCTGCGTAGCCCTGGCGGGTGAAATCGAGTGCGGCGATACTTGGAGTATTGCCGAGCGTGGCGGTATGGTGGCCATAATGATGGCGGACGGTTTAGGCCATGGCTCATTGGCTGCCGCCTCGTCCCGGGGCGCCGCCGCAGCTTTTGCAGAAAGGCCATTCGAGCAGCCTTGCGAAGCCATGCAGCATTTCCACGCCAAGCTGTCCGGAGGCCGGGGATCGGCCGCCGCAGTGGCGCTTCTGGATCGGGAAAAAAGCACTGTGACGTACGCCGGCGTCGGCAATATCGCCGGATCGGTCGTGTCCGCGGATCGCTCCAAGGGCATGGTCTCTCACAATGGAACCCTCGGTGTACAATTGCTGCGCAGGCAGCAGTTCGAATACGAACTGGCTGGGGACAGCAAAATCGTCATGCATTCGGACGGGGTTTCCGCCCGCTGGTCGTTGAACAATTATCCGGGCCTATTCGTGCGTCACTCCTCCATCATCGCAGCCGTGCTGTATCGCGATCATGCCCGTGCCACCGACGACGCGACGATCATTGTGGCGCGCGGACGTCCATGAGCGGCCCATCCGCATCGGGGGAGATCGAAGACCTGCGCGCCCGGGTTCTCGAGCAACGAGGCCAACTCGCGATGCTCGAGACGGAGCTCGCGGAAACCAACAAGGGCGTACTCGCCTTGTATGCGGAACTCGACGAAAATGCCGCCCAACTGCGCGAGGCCGCGGATCTCAAGAGTCGATTCCTGTCGTACATGAGCCATGAGTTTCGCACGCCGCTCGCATCCATCACCAGCATCGCCGATATCCTGATGGACGGCCTCGACGGGCCGCTCACCGAGGAACAGCGGCGCCAGATTCAGTTCGTGCGTGGTAGCGTGCGAGAATTGACGGAAATGGTGGATGACCTGCTCGACCTCGCCAAGGTGGAAGCCGGTCGCATCTCGATCTCCCCGGAATGGTTCGAGATGGTCGATCTATTTTCGGCCCTGCGCGGCATGTTCCGACCCATCGTGGGCAATGGCGCCGTCTCCCTCACGTTCGAGGAATCCGGCGACGTTCCAAGAATCTACACCGACGATAAGAAACTGTCGCAGATCCTGCGCAACTTCATCTCGAATGCCCTGAAATTCACGACCGAGGGCGAAGTGAGGGTGTCGGCCCGTCTCGTGAAAGAAGGCATGGTTGAATTCGCCGTCACGGATACCGGCATCGGTATTGCCGAGGATCACCTTCCCGCGCTGTTTTCCGATTTCGTGCAAATCGACGCCCGGATACAAAAGCGGCTGCGCGGAACGGGCCTCGGTCTGTCGTTGGCAAAGAAGTTTGCCGTATTGCTGGGAGGCACGGTGGCCGTCACGAGTAAAGTGGGCCAGGGCTCGCGATTTTCCGTAAGAATCCCGGCGAAATACGCCGGATGAGTGAACAGGCTCTTCGTTTGACCACCGTGACCGCAAACAAATCCGGGCCGATCCGCATTCTCGCCGTGGACGACAACCCGGCGGCGCTGTACGCAACCACCCGCGTTCTGAAATCCGCGGGTTATGAGGTCTTGCAGGCAACCACCGGAAGCGCCGCCCTGGACGCCGCAGCACAGGTCGACCTCGTGGTTCTCGACGTCAATTTGCCCGACATTGACGGCTTTGAAGTCTGCCGACGCCTGCGCGCACGTCCCGAGACGGCCCAACTGCCGGTCCTGCATCTCTCGGCCACGTTCACCCATGGCGCCGATTTCGAACTGGGACTTCAGGCAGGCGCTGACAGCTATCTCACACGCCCGGTGGAAGCTCCCGTGCTGGTGGCCACGGTGAGAACACTCCTGTTCGCCCGCCATGCCGATCTCATGCGACGCGGCCTCGATGCGAAACTGCACACCATGTTCAAGCTTGCCCCGGTGGCGATCGCCCTGTTGGATCAATCCCTGAGATACGAAAGCGTCAACCCCGCCTTTTGCGCCTTGGCGGGATGTTCGCCCGAAGAATTGATCGGTGGGTCGGCCGCGACCACCTTTGGCGCGGAAACCGATTCCTTCCGTTGGGCCGCGCAATTGCCGCAGGCTGAGCCGACGGACGCCGCAGAACGTCAACACTTGAACCAGGGGCGGACCAGCTTGAGGCGCAAAGACGGCACGGCCGCACCCGTCGAGTGGCGCGTAGCCTCCGAACCCATTTCGGGTGCCTGGATATTGGTGGTAACCGACATATCTCATCGGCTGCTGGCGGAGAGAGAACGGGAGGATCATCTGATGCGTGAACGCGCCGCGCGTGCCGATGCGGAGAGAAGCAATCGCTTGAAGGAGGAATTCCTGGCCACCCTCTCCCACGAATTGCGCAATCCTCTCAATGCCATATTGGGCTGGGCCACGGTATTGAGCCGCGCGCAAGATCTGCCGCCGCCGGTCATGCGGGGAGTCCAGGCGATCGAGCGCAACTCGAGGCTGCAGGCCCAGATGATCGCGGATTTGCTCGATTACGCCGGCATTACATTCGGCAAAATACGCTGGGCGGCTGCGACCATCGATCCGAACGTGGTCGTCCGGGCGGCATTGGAAGTCGTTGCCGCATCCGCGTCTGCCCAGAAAGTCAGCATCCATACCACCTTCGATGCGCACGACGCAGCTGTCGAGGCCGATGCCGCCCGGCTGCAGCAGGTCGTCTGGAATCTTCTGAGCAATGCAATCAAGTTCTCGACGGAAGGCGGCATTATCGAGGTCCGCGCATCGCGCGTCGGCGGACAATTTCGCCTGGTCGTACGCGACCACGGACGGGGCATATCCGCGGCGTTTCTTCCGCGGATTTTCGAGCGGTTCAGCCAGCAGGACTCCGGCAGCACCAAGAATTACGCCGGTCTCGGCTTGGGGCTAGCCATCGTCAAGCAAATCGTGGAACTTCACGCGGGCGACATCACGGCGCACAGCGACGGTGAAGGCCGGGGAGCGACGTTTACCGTCAACATTCCCTTGAGCGACAAGCCGCTGTTGCCGGCGATCAGCGACAGCCAGAAAATGCGCTCGCTGAACATCTCGGGCGTGGTCGCCCTGGTGGTGGAGGATGACGCCGATGCCCGCGAGCTGATCAAAAGGATTCTGACCGATGCCGGCGCACAAGTAGTGGAAGCGGCGACCGCGGATGCCGCGCTCACTTGCGTCGGCGCCGGGGGAGTCAATTTTCTCATCAGCGATATCGGCATGGCGGCCAAGGACGGCTACGAACTCATTCGATCGGTGCGAGCCGAAGGGTTCGGCCCCGACGTGCTTCCCGCGATCGCCCTTACGGCGTTCGCCCGCATGCAGGACCGCGCCGATGCCCTGGCCGCCGGCTTTCAAGATCATCTCGTCAAACCCGTCGATCCGCCCGCGCTCATATCGCGCGTCAGTTCACTGCACCGTCGCCGATCGCAGGGGCAGGCGCCCGCACGCTAGGCTACCCAGATTGACCGACCCACTCTTACGATTGCCGGCGCCCTTCACGAGCGTGCACCGGGTCAGCCCTTCGGAAATAGACGAGTACGAGCACGTCAACAATACGGTCTACCTGCGCTGGCTGGACGGCATCGCCTGGGCGCATTCTGCAAAACTGGGATTGCCGATCGAGCGCTGCCTCGCGCTTCGGCGCGGAATGGCGGTACGGCACACCCGCGCCGATTATCTCGAGGCGGCACTGGTCGACGACACTTTATTAATCGCCACATGGATCGTCGCCTGCGACGGGCGTCTGCGCTGCTCGCGTCGTTTCGAGATTCTGCGCATCGCCGACGGAAAACGCGTTCTGGATGCCGAGATCGACTTCTTCTGCTTGAATCTCGACACCGGCAAGCCGTGCCGGTTTCCGGGAGAATTCGTCCAACATTACACCGTCATGCCGGAAGTGGCCGCGGCATATGCGGCGTTGCCCGATGCCTTGCGCCGCATCGGTTATCCCCGGGGTCATCTCGCTTAGCCCGATTCACACCTTCTCCAGCGGCGAATGCGGTCTCTGGCGGCGAATGCGGTCGATTCCGGCTGTGAGCGCGTAGCAACAACCCAGCAGAGGCGACGGCACATTGGCCTGCATCGCCATGCGGACCGCATGGCCCAGAGTCTCCTCGATTTCCAGTGCCCGTCCAGCTTCCAGATCCTGCAGGGTCGACATGCGGTGTCCCGGTGCGCTTGCCTTCATCCTATGTCCGAAGGCTTGAATGATCGCAACGGCTTCGGCTTCCGAGCTGCGCACGATGCTCGCCACGGGCAGCGGCGATTGATCGGACAGTGTTATCCGGTGAGCCAGGGCCAGGGTCGCCACTTCCCGCACTATTCGAGCCAGCACCAGTGCCGCGTCCGGATCCACCAGGTATTTCCAAGTGACGGAACGGGTGGTCACCGAAAGCACCATCAATGCAGCCCAGGAGGCGAACTTGGACCACTCGAGGCTTTCGATATCGGCGACCGCGTCGGCTCGGACGCCGGATTCGTCGATGGCAGCCGCAATGCGCCGCGCCCGGGCGCTGACGCCGCCCGCCAACTCGCCGATGCACAGTTGCTCATTTCGAGTAAACAGGGTCTCGCCCGTGGACAGCTGCTCGCCGCTGGTATTGGCCAGGGCGCCGAGCACGCGTTCCGTGCCCCACGCGGCGGCCAACAGGCCATTCTTCATGAGCCCATTTTGAATGGAAAGCGCGGTCCCGATCCGCGCTCCCTTGAGCGGCGCAAGCGACGCTTCGGTGCCATGGGTCTTGGTAGCCACGATCAGGACGTCGGCGCCCTCGAAGGTGGACACGTCGGTCAATACGGACACCCGTTGCGTGAACTCGACCAGCCCCCTAATCCGCAGACCCTGTTGCTCGATCTCCTGCGCCCGCCGCCCGCGAGCCAACATGGTCACGGTTTGCCCGGACCGGGCCAAATGGGCGCCGATGATGGAGCCGATCGCGCCGGCACCAAGAATCGCAAATTCAAGTTTACCCGTGGTCATGGGCGCCTACCGGCATCAGGGCGCGCGGCGATGCGAAAGCGGGCGGTCATGTCAGATCTCCTGCGGCGACTGCAACGTGCGATGAGAGCCTTCGCACATCGAGCCTCACCCGAAGATCATATTCGAGGCAGCATGGAAAAGTCGTCAAGAGATCGGCAATTCTTCGATCGAAGCGTAAAAACCCGATTTATCAGGAGCGGAGCCATGCCTCGGCGGTTGGAAGACCCGGCACGCTTCGCCGCGCGGGGCCCGGGCGATATGGATCCCCATGGGCTCAGAACTTGAACACCCCCTGCAAGGCAAAGCCGGTCTGGCTGTCGGCGAACACATCGGCTTCGTTCGCGCCCATGCTCCTGACAAAAGTCGGCTGCGTGGACATGTCGTAGCGCGCCTCCATGCGCAATTCGAAACTCTTCACCGGATCGTAGCCGACGGTCAGGGTGCCTTCCTTCAGGGTCTGGGCCTCGCCCGTCCCGGTAACGAACCCGCCTTTGTCGTCCAGGTACTCGAGCCGCAAGGACACACGCCATTGATCGCTGAGTGCGTAGTTCGTGTAGAAGGCAGCTCCGTTCCAATCCAGATCGGGATACCCGCTGGTGCGCTGCTGCTGCTTACCCTGGTCGAAGCTCAGAACCAGGGTCAGAGCGTCGGTCGCGTTGTACGTGGCAACCGCGTCGAGAAATGTCCTTTGCGCATCCAGAATCGGGTCTTTGCCCACGTAGGCCTGGGCGGTGAGCGCAAATACCTTGC
>Ga0134126_10007738_pt1 | contig 13496 bp, 14 predicted proteins | sample KB31752_FD_96881 | JGI IMG/M metagenome (GOLD analysis project Ga0134126, IMG submission 96881) | Terrestrial soil microbial communities with excess Nitrogen fertilizer from Kellogg Biological Station, Michigan, USA - KB3-175-2 | ecosystem: Environmental > Terrestrial > Soil > Unclassified ...
AAAGCCTTTACCTAATGCTTTCTTATCGGGCTTTTAAGACATTAGGAACAAGTAATCAGCAGAATCAAGAACAACGTTTTTTTTATGAGACCAGGTTTAGAGGGGATATTTACTATTTCCTAAAAGAGAATTTTTATATAGGGGTATTTGCAACCAGGGATACAGAATACCTGAATTTGTCTGGCAATATTGTTAATTATAAACTTAATGAGGTTACCCCTGTAGTTGGGGTGCTTGCTAATTATATTTTTAACTTTAAAAAAGCGGACAATTTTTTACCGAACCTGCCTTTTCATTAATTTTCGCAACATAAAACGGCCTAAAGCGTTATTTCTACAGAATATTTTTATAATTTAAGCTACATGGAAAATAGTTTCTTTAAGTTTTTTAAGCTGGATAGCATTATTGAGCATATAAAAGGATATGTTGAAACAAGAATACAGCTATTTAAAATAGAGGTAGCCGAAAAAGCAGCCCGTATTCTTACCAGCCTTTTTTTTGTAATATTATTGTCTTTCTCGTTTCTAATGCTAATTATTTTCACAAGTTTAGCTTTAGGCAATTACCTTAATACCCTCTTCCAGAATTCATATATGGGTTTTGCAATTCTTGCTTTGTTTTATTTTATTATGGTAATAATATTAGCTATAAGCGTCACAAGAGGTGTTTTTCACCGGATGCTGCTAAATGTTATACTGGGAATATTTACAGGCATTACAAACACTAAAAGAAGCAATAAAATAAATTAATAAGTTATGTCTCTTGCTGAAGAGAAAAAATCGCTTGCATTAAAGCAGGAGCTTTACGAAGAAAGCCTGCAAAAGGACCTTGTTGTACTTGAGGGGGATTATAAGAAGATAGGGCTGTGGGCACTGGCTGGGGCTGCTGCTATACTAGGAGGATATTTGCTGGTTAAACGATTTTCACCTGCAAAAAAACCAAGTGGGAAGAAAAGTTATGTATATGACCAACAGGGAACTGAACTTGTATTACAAAACCTTCCACCACAGGAATCTCCATTGGTGGCAAAAATAAAGGAGCATATTGCTTTGTTTGTTTTAAGTATTTTAAAAGAAAAACTATCTTCCCTTCTTAAAGAACCTTCATCAACTAAATGACAGGCATTTACAACCAACTTCTTGAAAAAAGAAAGCAAAAAAGAAAGTCGTTTGCAGTTTTAATAGACCCTGATAAAACGGACAGGGAAGGCTGCTTAAAGACGATTAATATTGCTGTTGAAAGCAAGGTAGATTTTTTTTTTGTTGGAGGAAGCTTAATTACTAATGCCGGATTAGGGATTGTAATTGAAACCATAAAGCAAAACTGTAAAATTCCGGTTGTTATTTTTCCAGGAAGCAACCACCACATACACCCAGCAGCAGATGCTATTCTTTTTTTATCTCTTATTTCGGGAAGAAATCCTGAGTACCTTATTGGGCAGCATGTAGTGGCAGCGCCTGTGTTAAAACGCTCAGGGTTGGAAGTTATACCAACGGGTTATATGCTGGTAGATTGCGGAAAGCAGACGACAGTGTCTTATATAAGCAATACTACTCCGCTCCCTTATGATAAAAAGGATGTAGCTGCCTGTACGGCAATGGCAGGAGAAATGCTAGGGCTACGCCTTTTGTACCTTGATGGAGGTAGCGGCGCTCAGAAGCCTATAAGTCCGGAGATGGTAGAAGCTGTAAGAAAGACAACTAATATTCCGTTAATAGTAGGAGGGGGAATAAATACGCCAGAAAAAGCTGCAGAACTGCTTGCAGCAGGAGCTGATGTAATAGTAATAGGGAATGGTATAGAGAAAGATATAAACCTGCTTATTAATGTATCTGAAAAGGTGAATGCTATGAATTTAAATATTCATTAGCGATTCTCTTCTTCTCATTTTTCCGGCTGGTATACCAAACATCATTTTAAATCTTCTGCAGAAGTAAGCAGTGTCTTTGTAGCCTACGTCTCTTCCAATTTCGCGAATGCTTTTCTTGGAAGTTCTTAGCAGGTTTACGGCCATTTCCATACGCTGATACTCGATATAATCCTGAGGGTTTATACCTGTAAGCATTTTAAAGTATTGCCCCACATAATCTTCTGATACATTGGCTACGTTAGCAAGTACTTTATTGGATAAGTCTCCGCCAAGGTTCTTTTTGATGAAAGCGAAAATATCGATAAGGCGAGGGTCTTTAAAATAGGTGCTGTTGGTGGCAAGTTGTTCCACAAACAGTCTCTTTTCAAGAATGTATCTTATAATTTCAATTACTATACGTTCAGTATTAAGCTTTATTACACGCTCTTTACCAGGTGCAGAAGAAAGATCTTCCTTTATGGTTTCCATGATAATACGCGCCAGCTTATCATCTTTTTCAAGCACAAAGGCAGGAAGGTCGAGCGATGCAAAGAAATTTACAGAATCAAAAACTTTGGCCTCAAAGGTGATGTAGCTAAAGCTTTGAGGGAAAGAGTCAATTTGGTTTAAATCTACTATCGATTTAAAAAACTTATCTCTGTTATTTAGAAGGTCTTCGTTAGTAAGACGTACGGGGTTATTATTACCATAGGTGATGGAAAACATCTTTCCACCTGGCACAAAAAGCATATCTCCTTCAGCAACTTTATGTTTGTCTTCGCCAAACGATAGTTCGCCTTTGTGCAGTAGCATGATGGTATTCCCCACATCGTAGTAATTCTCTACGGTTATGGCTTGTTCTATTTTTATAGTCTTAGAGCGGATGAACCGGACTCCTAGAGATTCGATAATCTTATTGTAATCTTCCATTGCCGAATAGAGTCAATGTTTAGAAAAATAAATATAACAAAATTTAAAAATGTGAACAAAAATAATCTTTAAAAATAAGAAGATCAAGGTTTTTTGAATTTAACGATATAAAAAAATTAATATTTGACCACTATTTTATGATTGAAAACGAGTAGTTTCAAATATTATTTTTTGAATAACGAACGAGAAATAACTATTTTCTGGATTTCTGAAGTGCCTTCATAAATCTGGGTAATTTTAGCGTCTCGCATAAGTCTTTCTACATGAAACTCTTTTACATAGCCATATCCGCCATGAATTTGGACAGCTTCTGTGGTGGTATCCATTGCTACTTTGGAGGCAAAGACTTTAGCCATAGCGCTGGCTTCCGCATAGTCCAGATGCTGGTCTTTTAAATAAGCTGCTTTTAAGCATAAAAGCCTGGCAGCGTCTATATTGGTTGCCATATCGGCCAATTTAAACTGTATGGCCTGATGCTGAGCGATTTCTTTACCAAAGGCTTTGCGCTCTTGCGCATATTTAAGTGCTAATTCATAAGCTCCTGAGGCTATGCCTAAAGCCTGGGAAGCAATGCCTATACGGCCCCCGTTAAGGGTTGCCATGGCAAAGTTAAAACCAAAGCCATCTTCGCCAATGCGGTTTTCTTTAGGCACTTTTACGTTGGTAAACATAAGAGAATGAGTATCAGATGCTCTTATACCCATTTTGTTTTCTTTTTTGCCTACCTGAAAGCCTTCCCAGCCTTTTTCTACTATAAGAGCATTTATCCCTTTATGTCCTTTTTCCGGATGGGTTTGAGCGATAACCAGGTAAACAGAGGCAGAATTACCATTAGTAATCCAGTTTTTGGTGCCGTTTAGTAAATAGTAATCTCCTTTGTCTTCTGCAGTGGTATGCTGAGAGGTAGCATCAGAGCCAGCCTCTGGTTCTGAAAGGCAGAAAGCCCCTATGATTTCGCCAGTAGCTAACTTTGTTAAATATTTCTTTTTTTGCGCTTCTGTACCAAAATTCTCCAGCCCCCAACACACCAAAGAATTATTCACCGACATACATACGGAAACAGAAGCATCTATTTTGGAGATTTCTTCCATGGCTAGCACGTATGAAATAGCGTCCATGCCACCGCCTCCGTATTTAGGGTCTACCATCATTCCCAGAAAACCCAGCTTTGCCAGTTTTTTAATTTCCTCTGCAGGAAATTTTTGGTGTTCGTCACGTTCTATTACTCCTGGTAATAGTTCTGTGTGTGCAAACTCTCTGGCTGCTGCCTTTACTGCAAGCTGTTCTTCTGTGAATTTAAAATCCATATGGTAGTAAAAAATTAATTGTTTCTACGGTTAAGCATCGAAATGTAGTAAAGCAATGTAGCTAAAGAACCTAGTGCTGCTACTACATAGGTTAATGCCGCCCATGTTAATGCATCTTTAGCCATGCCATGCTCTTGTCTTGTTACTATGCCTCTCTGCTCAATCCAGACTAATGCTCTATGACTGGCATCGAATTCTACTGGTAATGTAATAAAGCTAAAGATAGTTGTAAAGGCAAATAAAGCGACACCTATTTCTAATGGTATAGGCGTAGCGTTTAATACCAGAATACCGATAAGTATAATCCACTGCATGTACTGTGAAGCCACGCTTACAAATGGTACAATGGCAGAGCGGAATTTAAGAAATGTGTAAGCTTTGGAATGCTGTACGGCATGACCGCACTCGTGTGCAGCAATGGCAGCAGCAGCTGCACTTCTACCATAAAATACATCCGAACTAAGGTTTACTGTTTTGTTAGCCGGATTATAATGGTCTGTAAGCTGACCTTCTACGGATATTACGTTTACATCGTATATGCCATTATCGGCAAGCATTTTTTGTGCTATCTCAGCTCCAGAAAGACCGGAGGCCAATGGAATTTGCGAGTACTTGTGAAATTTACTTTTTAAAACGCTGCTAACAGCAAGGCTAATCAAAAAAAAGATAATGCCTATAAAATAGACGCCCATCATAATTTTTACTTTTTAAGTTTTGAAATAATGCCTGTGGTGGAATATCCATCCACAAGGGGAATTGTTTTTACTTCCCCACCATTACTCAATACAATATCTGCGCCAACGATTTTATCCGGTGTATAATCATTACCTTTTACCAAAATGTCAGGTTTTACTATGCCAATCAGTTCGTAAGGTGTCTCTTCGTCAAATAAAATGACAGCATGTACAAATTCCAATGATGCCATAATGCGCGACCTGGCATATTCGTTATTTACAGGTCTCTCTGGTCCTTTAAGCTTTTTTACAGAAGCATCGGTATTAAGCCCAACAACCATACGGTCTCCTAAAGCAGAGGCTTTTTCCAGGTAATCTATATGCCCCAGGTGTAAAATATCAAAACAGCCGTTAGTAAAAACTACTTTAAGATTATTTTTATGCCATTCATCCAGTAAGCCTGGAATTTGCTGCCTTGTAACTATTTTTTCCGATGTCATCAGTTATGTATTTTGAGGTGCAGGACTTTCTTTTCTTTTAATTAAGAAAAAGATAATAATACATATTCCTCCCAAAACAAATACGGCTAATACTTGTGAGGCATGTACAACGATAGCGTATATTGTACCTTGATCTTCTGTTAAACTATAGAATATATTAAGCGCCTTGCTTACAGCTAGCTCAAAAGCTCCTATTCCACCCTGTACAGGTGCAGACATACCCAGGCTGCCTGCTATAAGTATTACAAGTCCGGCTATGGGGTCTAAGCCTGAAGTATAGGGCAGGGAGAAAAACATGAGATAGGTCATTAAATAGTACCCAAACCATATAAGGAAAGTATGAAGCAGAAACAGAGCTTTGTCTTTATGATCCAGTTTACGAATACTTAATGCTCCTTCGATAAGCCCAAGTATAAATGTTTTTACTTTTGCATATAAGGATGATGCTAATAGTTGTCTTCTATACAAAAATGCGATAATCAGTACTATTAGAATGAAACCCAGCCCTAAATAAATGATAGGATTGTTTAATAATGAGCCTGCTTTTGCTTCATCTGATTTTAAAAGGTAGTTAAAGAAGAAATCGCTGAACCGCTGATATTCTAGTACAAAAGAAAGTCCTATAAGTAACATAAGGCATATAAGGTCAAAAACACGTTCTGCTACTACAGTTCCAAAAGCCGAATTGAAATGAACATTTTCAGTTTTATTTAACACCGCACAACGTGAAACTTCGCCCATACGTGGCACAAAGATATTAGCAAAATAACCTATCATTACTGCTAGAAAGGTATTCATCAGCTTGGGAGCAAAGCCCAGAGGTTTCAATAGCAGGTTCCACCGGGCAGCACGCGCCAGGTGGCTGAACAAGGAAATAATTACAGTAATGGCTATCCAGTTAAAATCTGCCTGTCTTACATCATTTACCATTTGTGCAAAATCCATCTTACGTACAGCCAGCCAAAACAATAGTGCTGCTGCTGCCAGAGCAATGGTGTACTTAATGATGTTTTTGAATTGAGCAGACATCAGAGTAATTTATTATTCTGATCAGGGAATATTAGTGTTGGCTTCCATTTTTTTGCTTCCTCAAAATCCATAGAAGCATAAGAAATTACTATTACTATATCACCAACCTGGGCTTTACGGGCAGCAGGTCCATTAAGACATATAATTCCAGATTTGCGCTCTCCCTTTATTACATATGTTTCCAGCCGCTCTCCGTTGTTCAGGTTTACTACCTGCACTTTTTCGTTTTCTATAATATTGGCGGCGTCCATCAGATCTTCGTCAATAGTAATGCTGCCAACATAGTGCAGCTCCGCCTGCGTTACCTTAACACGATGAATCTTGGACTTAAGTATCTGTATTTGCATTTAAATTTTTGTAATGAAGATGTAAAGCTAAGCAATTATTAAATGAAAAGAATATTATCAATTAGCCTTACTCCATCCAGGTAAGCAGCAATGCATAACACTATCCTTTTGTGTTCTTCAACAATTGTAACTGGCTGCAAAGTTTCTGCATCGGCTATTTCAAAATACTCCAGCTGAAAATCGGGCAATTGGTTGTAATATGCTTCTATTTCAGTTCTTGTCTTTTCAACTCCTTCAGAATGGAGCAATTTAACTGCCAACTGCAAGGACTGGTATATTTTAGAGGCAATTTGTCTTTTTACTGGGCTTAACCGGCGATTTCGGGATGACATTGCCAATCCGTCAGGCTCTCGCAGGGTTTCACATGGTATTATATTGATTGGATAAGACAGGTCTTTTACCATTTGAGTAATTACTGTCACTTGCTGGTAATCCTTTAACCCAAAATAGGCATTGGTAGGCTTAACCAGGTTAAAGAGTTTTGAAACCACTATTGCTACCCCACTAAAATGCCCCGGACGAAAAGCTCCTTCCATTACTTTTTCAATCGCTCCAAAATTAAAGCTGATAACAGGCTTTTGGGTATACATTTCCTGAACAGAGGGTATAAAAACAGCATCACAGCCTGCTTTTTTCAGTAATTCTAAATCTTCAGCCTCTGTTCTAGGGTAGGCAATAAGATCGGATTCGTTATTAAATTGGATAGGATTAACAAATATGCTACCTATGGTAACATCATTTTCCTGTCTGCTTCTTTTAAATAAAGAAATATGCCCTTGATGTAAAGCGCCCATAGTTGGCACAAAACCAATAAGTTGAGTTAAATATTTTTGTTGAAGGTTTAATAAGTGGGCTTTGGTTCGGATAATTTGCATTGGGCTTAATAGTGCATAAAAGGGCGGTTAAAGTAATACAAATCTTGAAATATTGAGAATTTTTTTGTACATTTGTATGATTTACTTTAAAAAAATCACTCCACTCTCTATGTCTAAACTACGAATTCTTTACGTTGCCAGCGAAATTAACCCATTCCTTCAGAGCACTCAAGTAGCAGATTTTGTAAGAAAACTTCCTCAAGCCATGCAAGAAAGAGGCATGGAAATAAGGATATTAGTCCCAAGATTCGGACTAATAAATGAAAGAAAGAACAGGCTGCATGAAGTTGTAAGGCTTTCTGGTATAAATATTATGGTAGGAGAAGAAGAAAAACCTTTAATCATAAAGGTAGCTTCTATTCCTAATGCAAAACTACAGGTGTATTTTATTGATAATGAAGATTATTTTCAAAGAAAATCTGTATTTGTTGATAAGGATAACCACTTCCACTCTGACAATGATGAACGTGCAATTTTCTTTTGCAAAGGAGTGCTTGAAACAGTAAAGAAATTAGGATGGTCTCCTGATATCGTACATTGCAATGACTGGATGACTAGCCTTGTACCTTTGTACCTAAAAACCAGGTATAAACTAGACCCTGTATTTAAAGGTGCAAAATCTGTATTTACTGTTTATGATAATTCATTCTCTCATAAATTTGATAAAACACTTTTACAAAAGGTGAAGATGATGGATATTGAAGATGGCATGTTGTCTAACCTTAAATCGGCAGATTTTGAAGGCTTTATTAAAATAGGTATGGAGTATGCCGATGCTGTAATTAAGAGTGGTGAGAAATTTAGCGAAAGCCTTAATAAGCTATTCTCCTCTATGGAGAAAGGGAAGAAAATAAATACTTTTGAAGAAGAGAATTTCGAAGATTCGTACTATAATTTTTATAATGAGTTGGCCGGCTAAAGGGCTATTATTTGTAAGTATAGCTCTTATTTTTTTTTCGTGTAGGGATAATGGTGATGTTGGGCTTAACCTGCCAAACGGCAAACCATTAAAAACCAGTTACACGGATACTTTTCTTATTTACCATACTACCGTTATTGATACGGTAAAAACCCTTGGGAAAACTACAAACAAGTTGTTGGCAGGTTCTTATATTGATCCTGTTTTTGGAAAAGTAACAGCAGAGGCTTATGTACAATTAGGATTGGCTCTACAATTGCAAAATCCTGCAGGATACAGAAGTGTAGATTCTGTTATACTTACATTAAATTTTTGGGATAATGGCAGTTCTCCTGATTCACAGGCTGTCGCTAATTCTACTGTTGGTATACCTCAATATTATGCTATCCATGTTTATGAGCTGAAGAGCCAATTGGATACTAATCTTAATCGGTTTAATGTAAGTTTAGATAATTTAACAGTGGGGACGACAAAGTTAGATGCATTGAATAATGCCTATCCCTACAACATCGACCCTTCAAATTCGGGTTCTCTAAGGATATATCTTAATAATTCATACGGGAAAAATATTCTTGATTATGCAGCGGCGCGCGGAGGTATTTATACTTATGATTTTGTTAGCAATGTAACAAAGGGGCTTGCTATTTTACCAGATCCACATCTTCCTTCTGCAATAGTACCTTTTAGTTTAGCATCAGGCAGTTCTTTAAATATTTACTACACAGATAGTGATGGGAATATAGGAGCAGACTTTGTTATGTATCTTAATGCTGATACTGCCTTTTCTACAATAAGCGCTGACAGAAGTGCAACAATATTAAAGGGACTGCCTAATATTACTCCTACGCAGATGCAGCAGAGTCTTTATCCTCCTCCCAATCAGAATATGTATCTGGAAGGAGGGGTGGGAATAAGAGAGAAGATATATATACCCGGTTTAAAATCTTTTACCCAGACGAATAATAACAAACTACTAATTAATAACGCCGTACTTTATTTGCCTGTTATTGATTCTGTTTCTGCACCCGATTTTATTTATTTATATGATTCGCTGGGGCATGCTCTTTCCACTGCTCATATTGATTATAATAATATGAATTACAGCATAAATGTAACCGGATATCTTCAGCAACTAATATTTCAACAAAGGGCTTATGGACCTTTATATATACAACCATCATGGAGGTTGAACAATTCATCGGTAAAAAGGGTTGTGATAGGCAGTGGAGTACAATTGCAGGTTTACTACACTCAGCAATAAAAAATAAACAAGAGCGGTATAAATGCAGTTACATATTATAAAGTAATTGTATAAAAAATAACAGTTCAACCTAACTTTTATAAATAAGCATATGTGTGGAATAGTAGCATATATTGGGCATCAGCAAGCAAGCCCTTTAATTATTAAAGGACTGAAACGTCTTGAATACAGAGGTTATGACAGCGCGGGAATAGCCCTGCTAAATGGGGACCTGAACGTATATAAGAAAAAAGGAAGAGTAAAAGACCTGGAAGCATTTATTACCGGGCAAAATCTGCACAGTAGCATTGGTATGGGGCATACACGTTGGGCAACTCACGGAGAGCCTAATGATGTTAATGCACACCCACATTTTTCTTCGGACAGAAACCTGGCTATTATACACAACGGAATTATAGAGAACTACGCTGCTCTAAAGCAGGACCTGGTTAGTAAAGGCCATGTATTTTTAGGAGAGACAGATTCTGAAGTGTTGATACACTTTATTGAAGATATTCACGCAAACAATCATTGCTCTTTGGAAGAGGCTGTGCGCCTTGCACTGACTAAAGTAGTAGGAGCTTATGCGATAGTAATAATGAGCAAAGAATTTCCGAACCAACTTATAGCCGCCCGTAAGGGAAGCCCGCTTGTAATAGGACTTGGCAAAGGAGAATTCTTCCTTGCATCCGATGCTACTCCTATTATTGAATATACTGATGAAGTAGTATATCTGAATGATCATGAAATTGCAGTAATAAAAGACGGTAAACTGAATATACGTACTACTGAGGATGTACCTACTACGCCGTATATTCAGAAGCTTGATATGGAGTTAGACTCTATAGAAAAAGTAGTCTTTGATCACTTTATGCTGAAGGAAATTTTTGAACAGCATAAATCTATTAGAGACTGCATGAGAGGCCGTATTATTGCGGAAAATGGAATATTAAGACTGGGAGGTTTACGCCAGTATCTGAATAAGCTTATAAATGCAGATCGCATTATAATGGTAGCCTGCGGAACATCGTGGCATGCTGGACTGGTAGCGGAATACTTGTTTGAAGATATTGCAAGAATTCCAGTAGAAGTAGAATATGCTTCTGAGTTCCGTTACAGAAACCCTGTAATAAAAGAAGGTGATGTAGTAATAGCTATTTCACAATCTGGTGAAACTGCTGATACTCTTGCTGCCATTGAACTGGCAAAATCTAAGGGTGCAGTAATATTTGGTGTTTGTAATGTAGTAGGTTCCTCTATTGCCAGAGCTTCTCACGAAGGAGCTTATCTGCATGCAGGACCTGAAATAGGTGTGGCAAGTACCAAAGCATTTACAGCACAGGTAACAGTGCTTGCTATGATGGCTATAATAGTCGGAAACCACAAAGGCACTATTACTGAAAGCAAGTACAGGCAGTTACTATATGATTTGGAAAATATACCAGCTAAGGTAGAGAAGACATTGCAACTTAATGACCAGGTAAGACATATAGCAGAAGTGTTTAAGGATTCTACAAATGCACTTTACCTGGGAAGAGGATACAATTTCCCTGTAGCTTTGGAAGGTGCTCTTAAGTTAAAAGAAATTTCGTACATACATGCTGAGGGATATCCTGCGGCAGAAATGAAACATGGTCCTATTGCTCTTATAGACGACCACATGCCTGTAATATTTATTGCTCCGCATGATAGTTCTTATGAGAAAGTAGTATCTAACATACAGGAAGTAAAAGCACGTAGAGGAAGAGTTATAGCAATAGTAACAGAAGGAGATGAACTTATCCCTACTATGGCGGAATTTGTAATAGAAATTCCATTTACCAATGATTGGCTTATGCCGTTACTATCTGTAATTCCATTGCAAATGCTTGCATATCACATAGCGGTTATGAGGGGCTGTAATGTAGACCAACCGCGTAACCTGGCAAAATCAGTAACGGTAGAGTAAATAGTAACAGAACTAAAAGAAATAAAAAGGAGCAGAATAAAATTTGCTCCTTTTTTTGTTTTATGTATTTCTAAATTATTACTAGTGTTTGATTTTTTTGACAACCGTAGTGTTGCATTTATATAATCTTTTTGGAATACAATAATGCATTATCTACTTTTATTTATATGCTATAAAGATTGGAATATATATCATAAATTATTGATTTGCAATGTGGTTTTAATTAAAGTTTTTTAAAATAAGGTATATATATAGATTTTTTGTTATTATAGCATACATTTTATTTCTGAATTTATAATATTTCATTGTTTTATGGGACTTGGTGCGTTTAGATACTTCCTGGCATTTTTGGTTTTAGCTTCACATCTCTGGACAAGTATGCCTTATGGATTTGCTGCTTATGCGGTGTGGGGATTTTTTATGCTTTCCGGATTTTTAATGACCTATGTTTTGAATACGAAATATGGCTTTACAACCAATGGAATCAAATCATATTTCTATAATAGAGCATTGAGAATTTACCCATTATATTGGATAGCAATGGCAATTAGCACTGTAACCTTACTCCAATTTTCTTCTTTCGACTTTTCTCTTATAAACCCTGGTTTTGGATTTCCAGATACTATTACTCATTGGATTGGAAATCTATTATTGTATCCTGATTATTGCTTTTCTAATCCTGTTGCTGTTGCGAATGCTTTAAGAATTGAAGTTGCCTATTACTTCCTTATGCCCTTTTTTGCCAGAAATAAATATGCTGCATGGTCTGGTTTATTCATAGGTGCTATGATAAATATTTATCTTATATATACTATCGGAGGAAGAACTAGTGATTCATTTAATGAGAGATATGCAACATTCTGGCCATGTATGGTAAGTTTCTCCCTAGGTTCATTACTATTTCATTATAAAAATTATTTTGAAAAATATTCCAACGTAAAATATAGTATTATTTTATGGCTGATAAATGGTTTGCTTTGGTATAAATGGCCTGGTTATCCTTGGCGCGAAGGTTTGTATTATTCACTTATTTCTTCGGCTTGGGTAATTATTTCTTTATATAAGAAAGAGACAAATAAAATAGATGCGCTATTAGGCGATCTTTCTTACCCTATTTATTTATTACATTCAACAATTGGTATTTGGTTGTATGGTTGGTTTAATGAACGAAGCTTTTTGTTTATGTTGGCTTCATTTATTGTATCTCAAGTTGTATGTTATATTCTTGTTATAGTAATAGACAAACCTCTTAGAAAATTAAAGCTGGGTGCTACTATTGGAAGATTAGAAAAGCCTACTGAAGAGTTAACTAGTCAGGTTTCATAAGCTCAAATGAAAGCCATTCTTAGTGAGGTAATTACTAATTGGCATTTTTACTATATTTGCTTTCCTGACTTATTATGAAGAATCAAGATGCTTGCATTAAATAGTAAAAAAGCAAAGTGTGTTTATTTGCTTTGGTTGATTCTAATTATATTAATCAGGGAGATCAAATTAGTAACAATGCCAAGGTTCTGGGCTGAAGAGGGAGCATTGTTTTATGCTTTTGCTTATAGCCATTCATTCTTCGAAAATCTTACTACTATTCATGTTGGTTACTATACATTACTGAACGTATTAATTTCAAGTTTTTCTGTTTTATTTCCGTTAAAGTATGCTCCCTACTTTACTACATTTTTAGGATTGTCAATTCAAATAATAAGTGTTGTTGTAATTGTATTTTGTGAAAGTAAATGGTGGAACACTACGCTAAAGAAAGTTTTAATTTCAATAGTTGTTATAATAATTTCACCACCTGAGCTTTGGATTAATAGTACTAATGCTCATTTTTATTTAGGGTTAATTACATTAATAATTTTATTAAGTGATTCAGATTCT
>Ga0134126_10007739_pt1 | contig 13496 bp, 14 predicted proteins | sample KB31752_FD_96881 | JGI IMG/M metagenome (GOLD analysis project Ga0134126, IMG submission 96881) | Terrestrial soil microbial communities with excess Nitrogen fertilizer from Kellogg Biological Station, Michigan, USA - KB3-175-2 | ecosystem: Environmental > Terrestrial > Soil > Unclassified ...
AGCTTGTCGAGCGCTTTCCAGTCGCGGTATTGGACACGCCACTCTTCCGGTTTCAGAGTAAGCCAGACGGCAAAGGTCTCGGCAAAATCTTCGTCGGGGTGAGCTTGGGCGTACCAGTTCGGCAGGTGGCGTACAAAGCTGCGGCTGTAGGGGCGCGGGCGGTACGCCTCGGGCTCATAGTCCAGGTCGGGACTTCCAAAAACTTCCGCCCATCGCTCACGCCTGGAAAATCCAAAAGCATGGTCATAGGCATGCCCGCATTCATGCCGGAGCAACTGCAGGCACCACTCCTCGGTGCCGCCTTCGACCTCAAGCATCTGGTGCAGCTCCAGTTGCTTCAGACGCGGGTGAGCGAGAAAGAAGGGAATCGCAATCAGCGGCGACCCGGCGGGCGAAAACCACTCGTCACCGAGATAGGTTCCTGGCTTCAGCGGCAAACCGCGGCATTCGAGCTCGTTGAACAGTTGCGCTACGCGCGGCTCCAGTTCGCTGCCTTCTATGTGCACGTGCAGGTCGCAAATGCGAAGTTTGAGCAGCTCTTCATCTGATAGAGCGGTCCAGGAAGGATCACCGCTCATCGCATCCGCCTGCCAGCTTTTGCGAATGGTGCAAGATGTTCACCATCTAAAGGGATTAGTGTCTCATTCCGGGTGAGGCTTCTCTCAGGGCCGTCCCGAGTTAGTGACGATCATGAGCGGGATGGCGGCAACCGCCGCGATAGTGATAACGATCAGGAATACGGTCCCGATAATCGTATCTGCTCTGCTGTTCACGTGTTTTCCCATTACATTCTTGTCCGCCGCCGCCCGCAGAATGGGATAGTAAGTCAGCGGCATGATCGCCATTCCGAAAATGATCGAGATATCCACCAGTTGCAACGGCCGCAGCCCCGTCGCGGCAATCAGCATGGCAATGATGAACATTCCCATCCACATCGCGGTGTATACAGGAACCGATTTCGCGGGCCGATTTTTCCCCCATGCCAGATTGAAGAACTGGCACACGTTGTAGGCGCCGGAGAGTGCGGTTTCTATGGCGGCTCCGGCAAGACACGCCATGGTTCCCAACAGCGCCAGCAAAATTGCCTTGTGTCCGAAAGGAAAAGCTCCCGCCGCAATCGTGATGCTCAGACTGTCCGGGAAAATACCGCGTGGAAGAAAGACAAGCACTCCCAGCACCAGCAACGCCGCTGTGAGCACCGCGCCCAGAACGGACCCGAGCGACGCAACCATAAAGTTCTCGCCCAGATCCTTGACGGTCCAGTCCTCTTCCATTGCGCCGGATGAATAAAAATGTACTTCGTACTCCATGAGTAGAGCGCTGAACATCCCAACCGCGAAATAAGCGTAGAGCAAGTTCTGTTTTGTGCTTCCGCGTTCTATCGTTGGCAGAAGGCCATGGGCAACCTGGCTCCAATCCGGATGTAGAGCGATCGCGGAAACGGCAAACACAATCATCACAAGACCCCAAAGGCCGAAAGTCCGTTCAATCCACTGGAAGCGGAAAAGAAATATGATCGCGCCGAATACCAATGTGCTCCCAATCAGCAGCAATTTCTCCGGCCGGCCGGTTAGCAGGTGCAAGACAATCGCAATTCCGCCCAATTCCGCCGCGCACGTGATGACATTCAGAAGATTGGATGCAATTAGTGTGACAAGTCCCAGGCGGAAGCCAAGCCGGTTCCGGACAATAGCAAAGACAGGCTCTTTCGCAGCCACTGCGATTCGCCCGCACATCTCCATGTAAACGATGATGGCGGCCGTGCCGAGGACGACCGTCCACAGCAGCTTGTATCCGAACAAAGCCCCGGCCTGCATCGTGAACACAATCTGGCCAAGATCGACGAACCCGCCCAGCGCGGTCATAATTCCCAGCGTGATGCCGAGAAGTTTCTTCATAATTCCGCTTAAGAGGCTGGAATCGTATCTTCAGAGGTGAACGGCGAAGCCGGAAGGCCAGCGGAATTGAACAGGTTCACAACCGGCGCATTGCGCCAGCCGTAGCGGACAAATTTGGGATGCGCAACTTGTGGGCTTGTTACTAACACGCTCGGGCCATCGATACTTGCGGTTGCGGTGACGAAATGATGATCCTCCCCGGCAATTTCAAATCCTTCCAGCGTGCCGCCTTTTGCGACAAGTCCTTCGGCGTGATCGAACCAGACACGCAGGCTGCCGTCCCCCGCGCTCACCTGCCGGAACATTGGGCCGGAGTACTCGACGTCCTCGCCGTATGCGATCGCGCGCGCCGCAAGCGCCAGCCGTGCGCCGACTGTCTGTTTATCCGACGGGTGCACATTGTCCGGAGTTCCGATATCGATCGTAACGGCCATCGCTGTGTTCGCTAGAGAGAGGGTTCGCCGCTGCGCTTCGCGAACAATGGGCCAGGTCTGCTGCTCGCCGGCGTTGAAGTTTGCGATCTGAACAAACAGAAACGGAAAGTTCCCTTCATGCCAGTGCGTGCGCCAGTCGGAAATGAGAGCCGGGAAGAGTTTCGCGTAAAGCGGTGCCCGTTCCGGGTCTGCGTTCGATTCGCCCTGATACCAGATAACGCCCTTGATGGGGAAATCAAGCGCCGGAGAAACCATACCGTTGAACAGCCACGCCGGCGCCCAGGACTCCGGATTGGGGCGCCACGGATGTTTGGGCGGCGTCTGGTTCGCACTCCTGGCAGCGGTATCCGCCCGCTTTTCGCTTGCCATGACAAGCGGCAATTCCGCTTCCTCATTCATCATGTGAGCGTACGCCGCAAAGACTGGCATCAGCCCCGCATCCGAAGAAATGCCGTCGAGGCTCGTCCACGCCTCGGCCGGCGTGCCGCCCCAACTGGAATCAATCAGGCCGATGGGCACATGCTCTTTTGCAACCAGATCGCGGCCGAAGAAATAGGCAGCGGCTGAGAACCCGGCTGCGGTCTCCGGCGAGCATACGGTCCACGATTGCGAGGCGCCCGGCTCCTGATGGCGCCCTTCCGCACCATAATCCGTGAGCGGAAAACTGGATGCTTTCTGTCCAATGTTCAGCAACCGGATGTTTGGCTGCGTCGCATGCGCGATCTCCTCGGCGGCATTGTTCACGAACGCCGAGTTCGGAAACCCCCTTAGCGGCATTTCCATGTTCGACTGGCCGGAAGCAAACCAGACGTCGCCGATCAGAACGTCGTCCAGGACGATGCGGTTAGTGCCGGAAACGGTGATCTGGAAAGGTCCGCCTGCGTGTTGCGGAGGTAGGTAAACGCTCCAGCGCCCGAGATCGTCCGCGCTAGTTGTTTGGGTTGAATCTTCAAGGGCAACGGACACGTTCTCGCCTGGATCCGACCAGCCCCAGATGTGAATGGGAAGGTCGCGCTGTAAGACCATATGGCTGCCCAGAATTCGAGGCAGCCGGACTTCGGCTTTGACGGCTAGCGCCGTTGCAAAGAAAGTAACGGCTATCGCGGAAAGGATTGGGCGGACGATCATGATGGACAGAGTTACTATAGCGTTGAGTTTTACTCAACACAATCAGTTGAGATATGCTTGGAAATATATGGCACTTGGAAAGCGAAAGCCACGTAGCTGGGCGCCGGCAGCGAACGTCATCGTTCTTCGCCCGCCGGCGGAAGCACTGGCCGACGCGACTCCGTTGCTGGCGCGAGTGGTCGAAGCGCTAGGGACGAATGCTGCTGCCCGGCTGCTGGACGCGGATCGTGCCCAAGTCTCACGCTGGATGGCGGGCAAGGAAGCAATCGGGGGCGAAATGGGTAGACGGATTGTTGATTTGCACGACGTGCTCGTTCGTATTCTGCGTGTTTACAACCGCGAGGCGGCTGCCATGTGGCTGGTTGGTTCAGAGCCTCTGCTCGGGGGAGCACGGCCTATCGATGTCCTCTCGATGGAAGGCGCCTCGCCGGTCATCAGGGCAATTGACGGAATCGCACAAGGCGCTTACGCCTGACCGGAGTGCCGACGCTTTATCGGGTGTTTCCCTACTTGAGCGCCGCTCCGGACGACGCCCCGGGTGGGGCCCTGTATGCCCCGGGAAAAGCCGGCGGCCGCATCGATAATCCGGAACTCTACTCGGTTCTTTACCTCAGTGATGCCGCTGCGGGCGCGATCGCGGAGGCGTTTGGACGATTTCCCGTATGGACGGCAGCTATGCTCCAGGGCAGCTCCAGCCTGCCCGGAAGTGCGCGAGCTCTCGCCCGATACGTGCTGCCTGACCGCGAGCCCGTATGCAACCTGGATGATGCCCGGCGGCTGCTCGCGCTGAGGTTGCGTCCTTCCGATGTAGTTACGCGCGATTACAACCGTAGCCGCGCTTGGGCCAGCCGCATTTACAAACAGGGCCGGTGGTCAGGCGTGCGCTGGTGGTCTTATTACGAACCGAGGTGGGCGAGCTTCGGGTTGTGGGATACGCGCCGCCTCGGGGCCGCCGAGGTGACCCTGCTGCAGCTTGACGATCCGGCGCTGATCGAGGCAAGCCGTACCATTACGCGCCCGCTTGTGAGCTCGCGGACAGCGCAAGTGTAAATTCAGGATCATGCGAAAAATCGCAGCCGCGCCTCTCATATTCGTAATCGTCGCGCTATTACCAGCCCAAAACCTCTCGTTTGGGTCGCGCCAGGCAAGGCCCGTCCCGCAATGGCTGCCCAAGAGCACCATTTACGAACTCTGGCTCAACGCGTTCAGCGAGGAGGGCACGCTCCGGGGTGCGATTCCAGGGTTGCAACAGCATGTTGCCGATCTGGGCGCCAACATTGTTTACCTCGGTCCGATTGCCAAGCGCTCCGGCACGCCTCATGCCTCGCCGTACAATATCGCCGACTACAACGCCATTGATGCACAGTACGGGACCGAGCAGGATCTGCACGATTTCATCTCAGCCGCGCACAAGCTGGGGCTCAAGGTGATGCTGGATATCGTGTATTACCACTCGGCGCCCGATAGTGTCATGATGAACATCCCCGGTTTCTTTATCCGAACGAATGAAGGCAAAATTGCACGCGGCTTCTGGCCCCAGCCGTTGCCCGATTATAAGAATCCGCAGGTCCGCAAATATTTCATCGACAGCCTGGTGCATTGGGTGCGCGATTTCGCAGTCGACGGTTTCCGCTGCGACGTCGGAGCAGGCGTGCCGGTCTCGTTCTGGGATCAGGCGAGAAAAGCATTGGACCGCGTGAATCCGGAAGTCATTCTGCTTTCGGAATCAGACCGCCCTGACGACCAGTTGCAAGCGTTCGATATCAATTACAACTTTCAGTACTATCTGACTCTTCGCTCCGTTTTGCGCGATGGCGAGCCGGCGATCAAGTTGCGCGAACAGTGGGAGGACGCGAATCGGACGATGCCGCACGGCGCCAGGCTCCTGCATTACACCGACAACCACGATTGGCGCAGAGCCGTTCTCGAGTTCGGCGAGAAGGGCGCGCTGGCAGCATCTACTCTGGATTTTACGCTGGACGGCATCCCCTTCCTCTACAACGGCCAGGAAGTGGGCGACTGCACCGCCACTCATTGGATCACGCGCGCCCCCATCAACTGGTCGCAAAAGGGAAACGGAACCGACGAAAAGGTGCTGCGGCAAACGTATGCGAAATACAAAAGGCTGTTCGAAATGCGAGCCACTCATCCGGTCTTAACGTCAGGCGAAGTGATCTGGATCAACAACACGCAGCCGGATAGCGTGCTGAGTTTTCTCCGGAAGAAGGGAAACGAAGAGGTTTTGGTGATTCTGAATCTCTCCAATCGGAACACGCACGTTACGGTCGATCTGCCGGTAATGGATTATTATTCCGTAGAAAATTTGCTGAGCGAAGGCAAGACCTGGTTTCAGCTTTACTCGGGCCGTGTTTCCGCCAACCTCGGCGCATACGAATCCATTATCGGGAAGAGGATACCGCTGGTTCCATTGCAGCCGGGTAAGTGAGACGCGCGCCTTGTTCTGAAAGCCTATGGACTTACACTAGAAGGAGATGCCTGCCCTCGCCGAACGCCTGATCCAATCCACCTTGCTAGATCGCATCGGCAATACCCCGCTGCTGGATATCCGTCTGGCGCGGCGCGGCGCGGTACGTGTCTTCGCCAAGGCGGAATTCTTCAACCCCGGTGGATCTGTGAAGGACCGTCCCGCATTGAATATGATCCGCGAGGGCGAGCAGAGCGGCCAACTGGTTCCCGCCAAAATTCTGCTGGATTCGACGAGCGGCAACACCGGAATTGCATATGCGATGATTTGCGCGGCAAAGGGGTACCGGGTAAAGCTGTGCCTGCCGGCGAACGCATCGGAGGAACGGAAACAGATTTTGCGGGCCTACGGCGCCGAACTGGTGCTTACCGACCCGGGCGAGGGCTCGGATGGGGCGATTCGCGTTTGCCAGGGGATCTACGAAAAAGATCCCGAGACCTACTTCTATCCGGACCAATATAGTAATCCCGCCAACTGGCAGGCTCACTACGAAACGACCGGACCCGAGATCATCCAGCAGACGGGCGGCCAAGTCACGCACTTTGTTACGGCACTGGGAACCACCGGCACCTTCACCGGCATCGCGCGGCGCTTCAAACATGATTTGCCCCACGTGCGCTGCATTTCGGTTCAGCCGGCATCTCCTTTACACGGGCTGGAAGGCACAAAGCACATGCCAACCTCGATCAAACCCGCTATTTACGATCCAAGCCTGGCTGACGATAATCTGTGGATCGAGACAGAAGATGCTTATGCGATGGCGCGGCGGTTGGCGCCGGAAGAGGGTTTGCTAGTGGGCATTTCGGCAGCAGCGAACGTTCTAGCTGCGACCCGCGTGGCCGAGCAAGTATCTAATGAGGGACAGCGGGGTATGGTCGTAACAATTCTGTGCGATGGTGGGCAGAAATACCTGAGCGAAGCTTTCTGGAATGATTGAAATTGAGTCGAAGCCGTGGCACACCATGGTGCTGCACGCGGAGCGCACGTACCCAAATGAGTGTTGCGGAGCGATGCTGGGCAGAATCCTGAGTGAGAAGAAACTGGTTACCGAGGCGATACCGCTCGAAAACGCGTACGCGGGGGAGAAGGGTGCGCGCTATGAACTTCATCCGAAAGATCTGATGGAAGCCGATAAGGCGGCGCGATCTCGTGGACTCGATCTGATTGGCATCTTTCATTCTCATCCGGATTGCGATGCGTACTTTTCACAAACCGATTTGCAGAATTCGTGCCCGTGGTACTCATTCGTCGTGTTATCCATCCAGAATGGCAAGTTCGCGCATGCGAAAAGTTTTCTGCCGGATGCAGACCAAACCCAGGCAGATAGTGAGGAATTGAAATGGCAAAAATCCTGATCCCGACGGCTTTGCGGCAGTTCACCGAGCAAAAGGACTCCGTCGAAGTGAACGGAGGAACTGTGGCGGATGCGCTGAATCAGCTTACGGCGCAGTACCCCAATATCAAGAAGAATCTGTTCAATGACCAGGGCAAGCTTCGCAGCTTTGTCAACGTCTATGTGAACGATGAGGACATCCGCTACTTGAACAAGGATGCGACGGCGCTGGAAGGGAGTGAAACCATCTCCATTGTTCCGAGCATCGCGGGAGGGGCGGCCGGCGTTGCGGAGCCCGAAGCGGCGGCGCTGACGAACGAAGAGATTGCCCGCTATAGCCGCCATCTGATTGTGCCGGAGGTTGGGATGGAAGGCCAGCTCAAGCTCAAACAGGCAAAGGTGATCATGATTGGCGCGGGCGGTCTGGGCGCGCCGTTGGGATTATATCTGGCGGCTGCCGGAGTGGGCCGCATCGGCATCGTCGATTTCGACGTGGTGGACGCGTCCAACTTGCAGCGGCAGGTGATTCACGGAACGCGCGATCTGGGGCGCAAGAAACTGGATTCGGCCGCGGACAGCATGCGCGATATCAATCCGAATGTTCAGATCGACAAATTCGATACGAGCTTGTCAAGCGAGAACGCGCTGGAGATCCTGAAGGACTACGACATCGTAGTAGATGGCACGGACAACTTCCCGACGCGCTATCTCGTGAACGATGCCTGCGTGCTGCTGAAGAAACCGAACGTATACGGCTCCATCTTTCGCTTCGAAGGCCAGGCAACTGTGTTCGCGTATGAGGATGGACCTTGCTATCGCTGCCTCTACCCGGAGCCGCCGCCTCCTGGGTTGGTGCCAAGCTGCGCCGAAGGCGGTGTGCTGGGTATTCTGCCCGGTATGATCGGGCTGGTTCAGGCGACCGAGACGGTCAAGCTGATCCTTGGCGTCGGCGAACCGCTCAAGGGGCGACTACTGCTTTATGATGCGCTGGGAATGCGCTTTCGTGAGCTGAAGCTGCGGCGCGACCGCCACTGCCCGGTTTGCGGCGACCACCCGAGCGTAACAAAGCTGATTGACTATCAGGAGTTCTGCGGTATTCGTCCGGCTCCGCCTCAGGCAGTACAGACCGAAGGCGTCATCGATGTGCAGGAAGTGAAACGGAAGCTGGATCGCGGCGACGATTTTCTGCTAATCGATGTGCGCGAACCTCACGAGTATCAGATCGCTCGAATTCCTGGAGCGAAGCTGATTCCGTTAGGCGAGTTGCCGAAGCGCCTGAACGAACTCAATCCCGAAGCCGATATTGTTGCGCACTGCAGGAGCGGCGCCCGCAGCCAGAAGGCAGTTGATCTCATGAAGCAGAGCGGCTTCAAGCATGTGCGCAACATGACGGGCGGGATTCTCGCGTGGAGCGATAAAGTCGATCCCAGCGTGCCGAAGTATTAGATCAGGCCGTTGCTTTGTCCGGCTCGGGCTGCCAGAACTTCATTTCATCCGCTGACGGTCCGTACATGCCCGGGATTTCGACGTTGTTTAGCCGTAAGTAAACGCCCAACTGCGCCCGATGGTGAATGATGTGATTCAACATCGTTGTGCGCAGCACGAGCGCGCGCGGCATCGAGAAAACCGGATTCCCGGCAAATTTGAAGCTCCAGATCTTCTGCAGGTCCGCCTCGCTCGCTCCGTTTATCCGGCTGCGGGCCTCAGCGACGCTTTTATCGAACGTATCCAGCAGCTCTTGTCGTGACTTCGCCACAAACGGCTCGAACTGGCCGGGTTGCATGTCCAAAACATCTTCATCGATTACGTTTACTGTCCAACCGGGCAGTTCGGCTACGTGGCTAGCCAAACGCCCCAGCGACATAGATTTTTCGTGCGGCTTATAACTTAGCTTGTCTTCCGGAACTCGCTCCAGGATCTTTCGCGTGTTCTTCATTTCCTCGTCGAATTCAGGGACAAAGGCTGTCTCGAAACCCATTCTCTTCTCCGGCCGCAAGCTGTGCGGCACAAAGGCAGAATATCACTCCATCAAGGCGAATACAAGGCGAATATACGAGGGTAACTCAGGGCTACGAAATGTCCCGGCGCTTGGTCTTGCCTAACAGGTGCCGCGCCTTTGAAATGGCCTGTGCCTCCGCCTCCTCGGCGGTAGGTTTCGAGAAGCGCGCCAGGCACGCGCCGGGTGATACGTTGTCCGCCTGGCAGACGTACTTATCGCCAACTTTGTAACTCGTCAATCTCACCGGCCAGCCGTCAATCTCAATCTGGCGCTCCTGAAACTGTTCCGCCTTGCTCGTTGCTTCCATAACGTGCCCTAAACCCCTGCAGATTTTGCCGTGCCCCGCTCTACCGGCGCACCCACCAAGTTGCCCCACTCCGTCCACGATCCGTCGTAATTCGTCACGTTCGGCAGGCCCAGCAGGTATTTCAGAACGAACCAGGTATGGCTGGAACGCTCCCCGATCCGGCAGTAGGCAATCGTGGGCTTCGACGCGCTCACGCCTTCTGCGGAATACAGCGCCTTCAGTTCGTCAAAGCTCTTGAATGTCCCATCGTCATTGCAGGCCTTGCTCCAGGGGACGTTGCGCGCGCCGGGAATATGGCCGCCGCGCTGGCAGGTTTCCGGCAGTCCCGGAGGCGCGAGAATCTCGCCTGTAAATTCCTGCGGACCGCGCACGTCTACCAGCGACGCCGCATGATTCTTGACCGCTTCCTGTACCTGTGGAAGGAACGCTCTCAACGAAAGGTCCGGCTCCTGGGCTTTGTACTGGGTGTGCTCGTAAGACGGAGTCTTATCGCTCACTTCCCTGCCTTCCGCCAGCCACTTTTTGCGGCCTCCGTTTAAAAGCCTCACGTCTTTGTGACCGTAAACCTTGAGCTGCCACAATGCCCACGCCGCGAACCAGTTATTGCTGTCCCCGTACAAAATAATGGTCGTGTCCGGCTTGATGCCCGATTTCGACAGCAGCGCTTCGAGGTCGCTCTTCGGCAGAATGTCTCGCCGCACGGTGTCGCAGAGCTGCGTGTTCCAGGCCCAGGCAATTGCCCCTGGGATGTGCCCCAGATCGTAAGCGCTCGTATCAACGTCCACTTCTACGATGCGCACAGAAGGATCGTTCAGCTTGCCCGCCAGCCAATTCGTATCGACTACGACTTCAGGATGTGCATACTGTGCCATAATCTCCTACCTTAACACGGTATTCTCTATCGAGAAAGCGGGATCGCTGCTACGACGGCAACGAGTAGCGTATCTGATCGGCGGCTAAGATGAAGTTCTGAGACGCCAAACTCCCCTCTACGAAGCCAAGGACGAAATTAGTACGCTTACCACGCGATTGTCCGCGGTGAAGGTGCCCGCGCTGGATGGAATTAGGGGCATTGCTGTCCTGATGGTGATGCTGCACCATCTGTCCGAATACCTTCCGCACGACTCGGGGCCGTTTTCCGCAATCGCAGCCGTGCTGCGTACCGGTTGGGATGGTGTCGATTTGTTCTTTGCCCTATCGGGCTTTCTCATAACGGGGATACTGCTCGATACCAAATACGCACCCAATTACTTCCGGTCCTTTTATGCGCGTCGCATACTGCGAATCTTCCCGCTGTACTACACGGTTCTGAGCGCGATTCTGCTCGCGGCACTGTTTCCTTATATAGGCCCCTGGCTCCATCCAATGCTTCCGTTGCCTCATGACCGATGGTTCTATTTTGTATACCTGAACAACTGGTGGCCGTTGCTGAAGGATACGTGGCATGGAAACATCATTGGCCATTTCTGGAGCTTAGCGGTCGAGGAGCAGTTCTACTTGCTTTGGCCGCTTTGCGTCTGGCTGCTGCCCCGCAAGAAATTGCCGTGGGTTGCCGCTTTCGGAATCGCCATCGCCGTGCTTATCCGGTGCGTTCTCTACTATTACTTCCGCCCCAGTCGCAGCATAGTTGAAAACACCTTCGCGCGCATGGACACGTTATTGATGGGTGCATTGATGGCGATGCTTGTCCGGAGCCCTCGCGCTCTAAGGTCTGTGCGTCCATATTTATACGGCATCGCTGCTGCTTCACTCAGTGTGTATATCTGGTTCAACACCTGGGGCGTTCACTCCCACTTTGGAGCAGTCTATCGTTCGGTTGTTCAATTCTCGCTGATCGCCATAATCTTCAGCGCGGTCGTGCTGTACGCCTTTGCAACGCGCGACGATCGTTCCACTGTACAAGCGGCCTTTTGCCGTCCGCTACTCCGGCGGGTCGGTAAATACAGCTATGGCATGTACGTTTATCATGTGCCGATTATGCCCGTGGCCGCCGTGATTCTGCATCATCTCGTGAGCCGCACCTTCAACGGGCCGGGCTCGGTAGCCTTCATCATCGGCATTATTCTGCTTACCTACGCTGTCGCCAAGCTCAGCTTCGAGCATTTCGAAAGCCGGTTTTTGAAGCAGAAGAAACGGTTCTCGCCACAGGAACCGGTTGTGAAAGTTCAAATCAACGAAACTATTCACACCTGAGCGCCGCTGCCGGGTCAATTCGCGCGGCCGCGATCGCTGGAAACAGAGAGGCGCAAACCGCTACGCTGAGCAGCAGCACCGCCAGGCTCACGAACGTGACTGGATCGGTGGCGCTGACGCCATAGAGCCATCCGGCGATCAGGCGCGTGGCTGCAAGCGCCGCGCCAATTCCGATCACGACACCTATCGCAACCAGGCCCACTCCCTGCCGCAACACCATTCCACGCACCTTTCCTTGCGAACCGCCGAGCGCCATCCGGATGCCGATTTCCGCTGTCCTCTGCTTCACCGAATACGACACTAACCCGTACAGGCCGGCGCACGCGATCAGAATTGCCAGCCCTGCGAACCCGCTCAGCAAAACCGTCTGGAAGCGCCGCTTCGCATTTGCCTCCGAGATTCGTTGGCTCATAGTATGGATATCTTCTAGACTCAACACTGGATCCATGCGATGGAGAATCCGGCGCGCGAATACGATTACCCTCTCCGGCCGATTCTTAACACGAATCGCGAAGTACGCAAAGCCAGGAAAGCCAGGACGGTAGGGCCGGAACACTTCGGGCCGCGGTTTCTCTTCCAGCGTTGTTTGACGCAGATTCGCGACAACGCCAATTACGGTGATCCACGGGGCGCCGGACAGGTTGCCGATCCCAGATCGAATTTCTCTGCCCAAAGGTCACCCGTTCCCAAAATGCCTCTGCAAAGCTCTCATTCACAGTTGCAACCGAGTTATTCTTCAGATCGCGATTATCGAAATCCCGGCCTGGTAATATTGGCAGGCTGATCGCGTCGAAATAGCCGGGCGTGACGGAACGGTTATCAAGCTGCCATACCCTTGATTTCGAAGGCTGTAACCGACCCGGTGATCAAGCGGAATCACGTCCGCCGCACCAAGCTTAAGCACGCCCGGAGCGTTCCGCACGGCATGCATGAATTCCGCGAAGAATTCCGTCTGCTGCTGCGCGGTCTTATAACGCTTGTCCAGGGATAACCGCATCGTCAAAGCGGACGGAGAGAATCCGGGATCTACTGCCTCCAATGCGATATAGCTGCGGATCAATAACCCCGCTCCCGCGAGCAGTACAACCGACAGCGCCACTTCGATAACGACCAGACCGTGACGCCAGCGGTTTGAGCTCCCAGCCAACCCTCTTCCGCCCTGCCTCGAAAGTGCACTCAGGCTCACGCACGATGCTGCGAGTGTGGGCGCGATACCGCTCACTAGCCCCGCCAGAACCGAGACCGCAACTGCAACGAAGAGCACGCGTCCATCGACTGAAGCCTCTTCGAAACGCGGTATGTTGCCCGGGTTCAGCCGAACCAGCGCGCGCACGGCGGCCACGGCGAATAGAACTCCAAGCACGCCTCCAAAGGACGAGAGAAGCAGTGATTCGGTCAGCATCTGCCGTATCAGTCTCGCGCGCTCCGCCCCTAGGGCCACGCCAACGCCGATCTCCTGCCTGCGGGCTGCCACTCTCGCCAGCAGCAGACTTGCGACGTTGCTGCAGGCAATCAGTAGAACGAAAATGACAGCGCCCAGCAGCACCCAGAGCATCTTTTGCGTTCGGCCAGCGCGACTAATACATGGAGCTCAGCGGCAGCAGGTCCGCCGTTGCTGTTTGGGAGCCTTGCTTCACGCGCCAACTATACCGCATCGCGATATAGTCGCGCGCGAATCATGGCTTGAGGCGCATCTCCGTGTATTCCTGCCGCAATTCC
>Ga0134126_10007743_pt1 | contig 13493 bp, 13 predicted proteins | sample KB31752_FD_96881 | JGI IMG/M metagenome (GOLD analysis project Ga0134126, IMG submission 96881) | Terrestrial soil microbial communities with excess Nitrogen fertilizer from Kellogg Biological Station, Michigan, USA - KB3-175-2 | ecosystem: Environmental > Terrestrial > Soil > Unclassified ...
GACGGTCGTGGCGACGCTGGTGCTGGCAAATTGCGTGACGCTGCCGGTCGGGGCGTTCACGGTGATGTTGCCGAGCGGCAGACCGTTGATGGTGACGCCGGTCAGCGGGATGCTCGTTATCGCCGGGTTCAACTGGCCGGCGGCGTTGAACTTGAAATTGGTCCCGACATTTTGCCACGCTACGGTGGTGCCGGTCGCGGTCGAGTCCGTCTGGTAAAACAACTGCCAGGTATCCGTGCCGCCGGCGGCGACGCTGTCGGTCTTTGCCCAGCGCAATTGCAGATTGGCCGGCGTTCCCGCGGTGTCGTAGATCGTGACCGAGCCGCCGTCGACCGATTCATTGACGAAAGTGGACACGTCGTTGCCGACCACGGTCTTGGTTCCGGCAACCGTGGGGTTGACCGAGAAATCGGCCGGGTTGAGCAGTTCGGAATTGGGGACCGTGCTGTTGTAAGCGCCGGTCACCGGCGTCTGTGGAAGGTTGATGCCGTAAGTGATGACGCTCGTGGGATTGGCCGGAAGAAAATTATTCTGGAATTGCAGCGGCCCGGCGACGTTGCCGGTCGGATTGCCGGTCGTCGGATCGATCGGAATGCCTTCGAGATAATAGCCGGCGCCGTTGACCAGGTAGCCGTCGGAATTGAGCTGGAAGTCGCCGCGTCGCGTATAGCTGTCGACGCCGCCGAACACAGGCGCGTTGCCGCTGAAGCTGGCCGGCTGCTGCACGACGAAGAAGCCGTCGCCGTTGATGGCCATGTCCGTGCCCGACGTCGAGGTCTGGATGGCGCCCTGCACGGTATTGGTCGCCGCCGATCTGGCGATGACGCCGCCGGCAACCTGCGCGTCCGGGACCGCGTCGCCCGGGATCAGATCGGCGAAGCTGGTGTTGATGCCCTTGTAGGCCGTCGTCTGAGAATTCGCGATGTTGCCTGAGATATTCTGCATGGCGAAGGATTGCGCCTGCAAACCACTCACGGCGGACGTAAGAGCGTCGAACAGACCCATGACTTCATCTCCACTATCGGACACGCGGGACACCCACTGAGGGCGCCGCGGACAAACCCGTGACGCTGGATTCGCAATCCCCGTGCCAGACAGAATATGTATATTTTTCAATGTCTTATACGAATACGGCGGCCCGCAGGGGGCCGCCGGAGACGTTCTTTTCTGCCGTTGCCCGGCAGAATTTGCCGCGCTTACGCTGCGCCTGGCGTAACCGGCTCGAATTTCAGCGCCACACCGTTCATGCAATAGCGCAAGCCCGTCGGCGCCGGCCCGTCATCGAAGACGTGACCGAGATGGCCCTCGCATCGGCTGCAATGCACCTCGGTGCGGGTCATGAAGAACGAACGGTCGGTCGTTGTGCCGACCGCATCTGGCAATGGCTGATAGAAACTCGGCCAGCCGGTGCCGCTTTCGAACTTCGTATCCGAGGAAAACAGCGGAAGATCGCAACCGGCGCAGGCGAAGGTGCCCTTGTGCTTTTCATAATTGAGCGGGCTGGTGCCGGCGCGCTCGGTGCCGTGCTTGCGCAGCACGTAGAACTGCTCCTGCGTCAGCCGCTTTTTCCAGTCGGCCTCGCTCAGCTTGTGAAAGTCGACCGCTTCGATGCTTGTGCTCATTGTGGTTGCCGCCTTGCCAAATCTGCTTGTCGTTATCAGTGCCGAAAGCGCCACGCCCGCCGTCAACAGGCTCCGCCGATCGATCATGTTCGTTGTCTCCCATGCATCGCACGGCCGACGCATACGCGCGCCCTCGCGGCCATAAATAATACGATTGGAGGCGAGCGCCATTCAACTTGCCATCACTCGGTCATCACGAAACAAGGAGCCTTGCCGGGCGCGCCGGCGCTGCCTAGTGTCGGCTTCACGAAAAGCGAGGGTTTGCATGCGTTTTGAAGGCACCAAAGCCTATGTGACGACCGACGACCTTAAAGTCGCGGTCAATGCGGCGATCACGCTCGAGCGGCCTTTGCTGGTCAAGGGCGAGCCTGGCACCGGCAAGACGGTGCTGGCGCTGGAGATCGCCAAAAGCCTCAACGCGCCGCTGATCGAATGGCACGTCAAATCGACCACCAAGGCGTTGCAGGGCCTCTACGAATACGATGCCGTGTCGCGGCTGCGCGACAGCCAACTCGGCGACGAGCGCGTCAAGGACATCCGCAATTACATCAGGCGCGGCAAGCTGTGGGATGCCTTCACCGCCGAGGAGCGGCCGGTGCTGCTGATCGACGAAATCGACAAGGCCGACATCGAATTTCCCAACGATCTGCTGCTCGAACTCGATCGCATGGAATTCTTCGTCTACGAGACCGGCGAAACCGTGAAGGCGCGCCGGCGTCCGATCGTCGTCATCACCTCCAATAACGAAAAGGAATTGCCCGACGCTTTTCTGCGCCGCTGCTTCTTCCATTACATCCGCTTTCCCGACGCCGACACCATGACGGCGATCGTCGAGGTGCATTTTCCCGGCATCAAACAAAGACTGGTGTCGGAGGCGCTCAAGCTGTTCTACGAAATCCGCGATGTGCCGGGCATGAAGAAAAAGCCATCGACTTCCGAGCTGCTCGACTGGCTCAAGCTGCTGCTGGTCGAGGACATCGGTCCGGAGATTTTGCGCGAGCGCGATCCGAAAAAGCTGATCCCGCCGCTGCACGGCGCGCTGTTGAAGAACGAGCAGGACGTGCATCTTTTCGAGCGGCTCGCCTTCATGGCGCGGCGGGAAGGACGCTAGATCATGCCGTTCAAATGCAACGAGCCGGCGGTGCCCACCGTGCAGCAGGACAACGAGGCGGTGCGGATCACGCGCTGGGATTTCGCGCCGGGAGCCGCGACCGGCTGGCACACGCACGGCTGGCCCTATTTCGTGGTGATGCTGACCGACGCCGTGATGAAGATCGAACGCAACGGCGCGGTGACCGAGATCGAATGGAAGGCTGGCGATTCCTATCAGCGCCCGGCCGGCGTCGAGCACGACGTGCTCAACGCTTCGGACCGGCCGATGGCCTTTGTCGAGATCGAAATCAAACAGCCGGACGCACTGATGCGGCTCGCCTGACGGCCGCTATTGCTTGTCGGGAACGTCGGTATCCGGCGGCTCTTCGTCTTCCGGCGCGTTCGGGTCCTGCGCCGCTGGCTTTTTGGCCGCAGGCTTTGAAGCAGCCGGCCGCGCGGCGGCTTTTGGCGCGGGTTTCGGGTCAGGCAACCGCACGTTTTGGTCGAACGCAGGCGCGGGCTGCCCCTCGGCGGCGTCCGGCTTCGCCAGCCAATCGTGCTCCTTGGCGTAATCAACGATCTTGACGGCGATGGCGCGGCCAAGCGAGCGCGCTTGCGCCTCGACGTCGGGCGAAAGTTTTTCCGGCAGCGCCTTTTCCGCCACCAGCGCCTCGGCGATCGCCTGGTTGCGCGCCGCCACGACTTTCGCGTTTCCGGGCGCAATCTTGCGGCCCGACTGCACGTCGGTCGAGAACGTCAGCAGCGGCGCCTTGCCGCCAGCGGCATAGCGCGTGATCGTCATGTCGGCGGCGACATTGCCGCGCCCCGGTCCGAATCCGATCTGCGCCGCCGACTTGCGCTCCGGCGCGCGCAAGCGGCCGGTCACCAGCACCGCGTTGTCGCCGAAGCTGAGCGAGGATTCGCTTCCGGGTTGCGCCTCGAGCCCGGCGGCCGCGACCTCGGCGACGACGGTCGCGACGATTTCGTCGTTGACCCGCGCGAGCGTGCGCTGCCGCCGCTCCAGGATCGGATAATTGCCGCGACGCTCCAGGCGAGTATTAAAGCCGTTGTCGGTCGCCGTCATTTCCGAGGCGGCGACGAAATCGGTGACGATTACGGTTTTCGGGCGTGCGGCCGGGCTTGCGAACAGGCCTCCTTGCGAGCCGCCGCCATTGCCGGCGCAGCCGGCAAGGCAAAGCGCGAAGACGCAAGCGGAGAGTCGCAAAGGGCGGGAAAGCAACATTGTGGCTACCTAGCACAACCGCCGACGCCGAATGAGCGGTCGCAGAGATTCCCACTTGAATATGATTGCACGAAAATTTGACAAAGCACGTCGCGGGTCAGCTTTCACTTTGCGGCGATCCGGATTGGCCTTCGTCACGCCGGCCACGCCCGCCTCGCTTGCCGCGCGGACGTTTGCCGAACGGCCGTTCTGTCCGCGGCGTTTCGTCAACGGCGACAACCGTTGTTGTCGGCGGTGGCAGCGCCGCCGTCATTTTGGCCTTGCGGGCGGCAACACGCGCGGCCTTGCGCCGGCGCGCGCCTTCGCGATAGCGGGCAAGCCCCTGCTCCAGCCGATCGAGCGGACGCGCGCCCCAATAGACGCTCTGCACCGCCATGCGTCCGAGCAACCCGCCCGCCCAGACCAGTTCGTAAGGCGCAAACAGCCGCCAGGTCTCGTCGTTTTCGACGATGCCGCGGGCGATCAATTCGCCCGCCATGGCCGTGGTGTTGAGGCCGTGCCCGCCGAAACCGCTCGCCACCCAGACGCCGGGCTCGATCGCGCCGATCTGCGGCATGTGATGCACCGAGCGGCCATAGGTGCCGGACCACAGGTGCGCGATCTTGATCTTGCCGAGCGCCGGAAAGTTGCGCCGGATATCGGCGCCAAGCGCGCGCGCAAACCGGCGCGGGCCCGCCGGCCATACCGTCAGGCGCCCCGCCCATTGCAGCCGGTCGCCGCCGTTATCCGGCCCGCCGACGACGCGGTAATGATTGTCGGCGCGCTTGCCGTCGCTCACGCCGCCGCCGTAGCGCACCACCTCGCGCAGATTGGCGATCGGCTCGCTCACCATCACGTAGGTCGTGATCGGCATCAGCGTCGCCGCCAGACGCGGCACCAACTGGCCGAGATGCACGTTGCCGGCGAACACGACGTGCGTTGCGCGCACCCGCCCGCCCGGCGTGACGATGCGCTTGCGCACGCCGGCCGGATCGATGCCCACCGCGGCGGTATCCTCGAAGATGCGCGCGCCGGCCGCTTCCGCCGCTTTGGCAAGACCGAGCGCGTAGTTCAGCGGCTGGATATGGAAGGCGGCGGGAAAATGCACGGCGTTGAAATAATGCCGGCTCGGCAACAGCGAACGCACCTGCTCTGTCGGCCACATTTCGATATCGGCGCCGATCCAGCGCATGCGCTCGACATAAGCGCGGATGTCGTCCTCATCGTCCGTCTTGGAAACCTTCAGCCAGCCGGCTGCCGGATCGACACCCGGCATGCCGGTTTCGGCGATCGTGCGCCGGACATACTCGACGCCGCCGACCGAAAGCTCCCAGAGGCGCTTGGCATGGTCGAGGCCGACGCGCTCGACCATGTTGTCGACGTCTTCGGAAAATCCCGGCATCACGAAACCGGTGCCGCGGCCGGACGCCGCCCACGCGATTCGGTTGGCTTCGAGCACAACAACCGACCAGCCGCGCAGCGCCACCTCTCGCGCGACCGTCAGCCCGGCAAGTCCGCCACCCACCACGCAGACGTCGATATCGAGATCGAAATTGAGCCGCGCGCGCGGTTCGCTCGTCACGCGTGTCGCGTCATTCCAGTTCGCCGGGAGGGTGTCAGGTTCGGCCATTGCGTCTTCGGTCGGGAATCTATTGAGTCCTGGAAACGTCCATCAGGCTTTTATCAGACTCTCGCTGGAAACGACCATGCGCCGCCTGCTGTTGTTTCGCCATGCCCAGGCCGAGCGCGCCGACCCCGGCGTACGCGATTTTGAGCGGATACTGACCGACCTGGGGCGCAAGGACGCAGGCCGCATCGGCGCTTACATGGCCGGTCATTCGCTTATTCCCGACCGGGTCGCGGTGTCGCCCGCAGCCCGCACCCGGGCGACGTGGCAATTCGCGGCCGGCGCCTTCCGTCCACAACCTGCGGCGACGCCCGCCGACGCGCTTTACGATGCAACGCCGGACGCTATCCTCGCCGTCATCAAGGCAACGCCCGACATTGCGCATACTTTGTTGGTGATTGGTCACAATCCGGGCCTGCACGAGGTGGCGCTGACGCTGATCGCTTCGGGCGACGTCGAGATGCGCGAGCGACTGCGCGAGGACTTGCCGACCTCCGGCCTCGTCGTTGTCCATTTCCCCATCGACGACTGGAGCAAGTTGCATCCGCGGTCCGGCCGGCTGGAGCGCTTCGTCACGCCGAAGACTTTGCAGGCCGCGCCGAGTTGAGGCCAAAGAGCCCGGCGCCCGTAGTCCGCGGCTAGGACGCCCTGCCCGGCATCTGCGCTGCAAGTTTTTCGGTCATGTGTGTGGTCCATGTGACACATCGCTCCCGCGCCACACTCGGATTTCCAGGCATTGCCGATGATTCCGCCGCCGCCGAGCCGCGATACGCTTCAAGGTTTTCGTGTGTTCCAATCTGTCCTGCTTTATAATAGCCTCAGCAAGCACCGCTGTACGTGTGAGCTTAGGCGTGGGGAGGCCTCGTAATGGCTAAGTTTTCCGATCTTTTCGGCCGCAAGGCAGGCGAAACGGGCTCGTCCCGGCCCGGGGCGCGGGGTGGTGGAAACGGCAACGGAAACGGCCACGGCGAACCGATCAGCGTGGAATCCTTCTCCAATGTCGGCACGCGCATGGGCGAGGCCAATGAATCGCTGCGCAACCTGTTGTCCGACACCGGCCGCAAGATCGGCGAACTGGACGATCTGAAGGACGCCTTCGAGAAGATCGTCGCCCCCTTCAACCAGGCGCTGCGCGCGCTGGAGCAGGAAAAGTCGCAGTCGCTGAGCCTGTCGAACATGCTCGCGGAAGCGCGCAATTCCTACGACGCGCTGCGGACCGAATTCTATCAGGTGGAAAAGAAGGCCATCTCGCTCGAGAGCGAGGTGGAAAAGCTGCGCGAGGATCTCGAACTCGCCCGCGAGTCGAACCGCAGCCTCGAGAGCACGCGCATCGAGATGACCGACGAGGTCAATTCGCGCAGCGCCCAGATCGTCGAGATCGAGCGCCAGCTTGCTCAGGAGACCTCGCAGCGCCGCGCGTTGACCGAGAGCCGGCGCATCCTCGAAGAGCAATTCGACATCGCCGAGAAGCACAACATCGAGCTCGACAGCGAGCTCGCCGGAGCGCGCGAGAAGCTGGCGCTGCTCGAGGACGAAAAGCGTTCGCTGCAATCCTCCGTCGATCAGGCGCTCAATGAATCCGCCCGCGTCACCCGCCGCCTGACCGAGAGCGAGAACAACCTGACCGCGACGCGCGCCCAGCTCGGCAAGGTCGAGGCAAGCTTCGCCGAGGCCTATGCCGAACGCGGCCGGCTCGCGGCCGCCCTTGCCGAATCCAAGGAACAGCATCAGGCCGACCACAACAGCCTGAACATGCGTCTCGACGCGTTGCAGTCGCGCGCGGCGACCGCCGAGCGCCTGCTCGGCGAAGCGCGGCAGAACCTGGTCGCGCGCACCGAGGAAGTGCGCGCCTTCGACCGCAAGTCGGTCGAAGCCACCATCGGCCGCAACAACGCCGAAAAGCGCCTGGCGCAGATCGAGGCCTCGCACGAAGCGCGAGAGCGGCTCATCAAGGATCTCGAGCAGTCGCGTTCGACGCTGACCGAGCGCGCGACCGCGCTGACCAAGACGCTCAAGGCGCGCGAAACGGCGCTCGCCCGCGCCGAGGAAAAGATCGCGGCCTTGACCGACCGCAACGGCCACCTGGAAGCGGACATCCAGGTCAGCCGCACCAACATCGAAAAGCGCGTCGAGGACCTGAGTTCGGCGCTGCAACGCGAGCAGATGGAACGCGCCGTCATCGAAGGCGCGCTCGAAGCCGCACGCAAGGACAACTCGCGCCTGCAAAGCGAGGTTGCCGCCTTGCGCTCGACGTTGCGGCGCGGCCTGCCCTTCGAGGAAGCCGCGATGACGCCGAGCGAGCCGGCCAATGACGAAGCCGCGCCGAAAGGTCGCAAAGGCAAGAGCGCGGAAGCGGGCGACAAGGCCTGACGTTCCCGCGCCGTCAAATTTAAGTCATAACGAATCGACGTGAGAGCATTGGAACCCGCCGCGCGCGGGTTCCTTTATTTTTTTCCGCCTGGGCAGATCAACTTTCGGAACGGGCCGCGCGCGCCGCGCGTTGTCGTTGGAAGCGGCGGCGCGCATGCGCCGTTGTTTTTTCTTGTCTCCACAGGAGGGAACCCAATGAAACAAGTGACGATCAAGCAAGCCCTGACCGCGGCCGCTTTTGCCGCCATCCTGGCGACGCCGGCTTTCGCCCAATCGGCGACCCCGACGACCAAGCCGATGGACAGCACGTCGAGCCCGATGAATTCGACCAGCACACCGCCGGTGACGCCGATGAATTCGCCGGCCGCGAGCACGCCAATGAACGGCGCGCAGCAGGCCGGATTCGTTCAGGATCAAAAGTCCACCGACTGGCGCTCCTCGAAGCTGGTCGGCACCAATGTCTACGGACAGGACAACGCCAAGATCGGCGATATCAATGACATCCTGATCGGCAGCGGCGGCAATGTGCAGGCCGTGGTGGTCGGTGTCGGCGGCTTCCTTGGCGTCGGCGAAAAGAACGTCGCCATCCCGTTCAACGCGCTGTCGATCACGCGCAAGCCCAACAGCGCGACGATCGAGAAGATCACGGTGTCGTACAGCAAGGACGACCTGAAGAACGCGCCGAAGTTCGCGTGGTATCAGGCCGAGCCGCAGACCACAGGCTCCGGCGTACCGACGACGACCCGCAGCAACATGAAGAAGTAGCGTAACCTCGAAGTGGCGCCCGGCTTCACGGCCGGGCGCTTTTTTGCGCGGACCCCCCCAATGACAAGGGCGCTCTCACGCCCTATATCGGGCCTTATGCGCAAGCTGTTCCTTGTCATTCCCCTGCTCGCTTTGCTCGGCGCGGCGCTCTGGTTTGCCGGCGCCGCATGGCAACGCATGGGAGGCGAGCCGATCCCATTTTACGGCTACGTCGCCATTGCCGGCGGCGTTGTTTTTTCACTGCTGGTCGGCGGCGGGCTGATGGCGCTGGTCTTCTATTCCAGCCGCCACGGCTACGACGAAGGCCAGGGCGACGGAAAATGGCAATGATTTGAGGCGGTTTGCGCAAGGCTGCCCTGCGGCCTCCCCCGGTTTCGCTTCACTTAAAGACCCGCTATCAATGCGCGCATTCAGCCATCGGGACAGCGCGACATGAGCACCAAGACCCTCGTCCAGGAACAATTCGGCAAGACCGCCGCGAGCTACCTCACCTCGACCCCACACGCGCTCGGCAAGAGCCTTGAGCGCCTGGTCGCCCTCACCTCGCCGCAGAAAACCTGGCGCGTGCTCGATGTTGCGACCGGCGGCGGCCACGTCGCCTATACCTTCGCCCCGCACGTGGACCGCGTCTGGGCGACCGACATCACCCAGGAAATGCTCGACATGGTCAAAGGCGAAGCGCAAAAGCGCGGCCTCGCCAATCTGCGCACGACTTACGCCAAGGCCGAGGCGCTGCCCTTCGAGGACGGCACCTTCGATCTGGTCACCTGTCGCATCGCGCCGCACCACTTCGACAGCATCCCCGAATTTCTCGGCGAGGTGCATCGCGTGCTCAAGGCGGGCGGTGTTGCGGCGATCGTCGATAACGTGGTGCCGACCGGCAGTGTCGGCGACTACATCAACGCCTTCGAACGCTTCCGCGATCCGAGCCACCTGCGCTCGTGGACCATGGAGGAATGGCGCGCGGCCTTCAAAAAGGCGGGCTTTGCCATCGCGCACGAAGAGCAGCTTTACAAGCAGATGGAATTCAAGAGCTGGGCGGCGCGCCACGACGCCAACATGCAGAATTTCCTGCGCGCCATGCTCGCCCAGGCAACGCCCGAAGTTAAGGCCGCGCTCGAGCCGAAGAATGCCGAGACCGACGCGACCTTCCGCCTCTCCGAAGGCTTGTTCATCGCCAAGCGTAACTAAAGCGAAAAAAATCAGGTCCGAGCGCCATGCGCCCTCCGTCAACCTATTGAGGAAAAAGGCATTCCGCCCACGCGGACGCCTGCTTTAACCTTTCGTTAACCATCGCGATTCAAGGATGCCCTAGGATCATTTTTCCACGTGATTCGGCGTCGCTTTGGCCGGGCGGATCGGCGCACAAGGGATCCTTGCATGAGCAAATTCGGGGGCTTTCTCGCCCGCAAGCCGGCTGCCGTCGCCAAGCCGGCCGCGCCCGCGCCGCAGGCCGTCAACCCGCTCGAATTGGACGAGGAACTGTTCTCCACGCTCGGCGCGCAATTCGGCTCGGAAAACGAAGCCCTGCGCAACCTGCTGCTCAACGCCAACACCAAGATCAACGAACTCGACTCGATCAAGGACGCGGTCGCCAAGCTTGCCGATCCCGTAGCCAAGGCGCTCGTCGCCTACGAGACCGAGAAGTCGGAAAAGGTCGGACTGCAAACCGTCCTCAACAATACGCGCACCGCCTACGGCAAGCTGCGCAACGAGATGGCCGACCTGGAGAAGCGCGCCGAGGCCAAGCAGAGCGAATGCCTGATGCTGCGGCAGGAGCTGATCAGCACACAGGACCTGCTCAAATCGGCGGAAACGACGAAAGCGGAAATCGCCATCGACGTCGCCGCCCGCCGCGCCCAGATCGGCGAGCTCGAAACGCGCCTGACGCAAGAGGGCGGCGATAACAGGGCGCTGCGCGAGGAGAACGAGCGGCTCGACCATCGTCTGATCGCCGCGGAAAAGCGCATCGTCGTTCTCGAATCCGACGTCAACAGCACGCGCCAGCGCCTGCTCATGGCCGACGACGAGAAGCGCTCGCTGCAATCCTCGCTCGACAAGGGCATCACCGATGCCGCGCGCCTTGCGCGCAAGCTCGCCGAGACCGAGACCAGCCTCACCACCGTGCACGGGCGCTTGCGCCATGTGGAGGCGAATTTCGCCGAGACCAGCACCGAGCGCGCGCGGCTTGCCAGCGCCCTCGAGGGCTCGAACGAGCGCCACGAACACGAACGCAACAGCCAGCGCATCCGCCTCGACGCCTTGCAGGCGCGCGTCGGCGCCACGGAAAAGCTGCTTGGCGAGGCGCGCGAGCACCTTCTCGCCCGCGCCGACGAAATCCGCGACTACGAGCGCCGCGTCAACGACATCGCGCAGACGCGCGACACCGCGCAGGCTTACACGGCGGAGTTGGAAGCCGAACGGCTGCGCCGCGATTCCGAATTCGAGGAATTGCGTCAGCAGCACAGCACGCTGAAAGAGCGCAGCGCGGCGCTTGCCCGCGCCTTCAACGCCAAGGATGTCGAGTTGACCCGCAGCGCGGAGACCGCGGCCGCGCTCACCGGCAAGATCCAGGCGCTGGAAAACGAAATGGCTGCGCGCCAGCAGGCATCCGAAAAGGCGCTGGAAGACCTCACCGCGGCGCTGCGGCGCGAGAAGCACGAACGTGCGGTGGCCGAAGGCGCGCTGGATACGGGCCGCAAGGACTTCGCGCGGCTGATGCGCGAGGTAATGGCGCTTCAGCGCAACCAGACGGCTCGCGAGCCGGGGCCAAATCCGTTTGCTGCAAACGCCGCGTGACAAGCGGCTGACGAAGTCTAGGGGACTTGCGGGATCGCCGGACGAGCAGCCCGGCGATCTTGTTTGTGCGCTTTATCGCAGCTCAGGCTGCGGGCGCGCGCACGGGCACGGCCAACACCTGCATGGCGTCGCAACTGGTGCAGGCATAAGTGAACAGGTCGGTGTTGCGGAGCGTCTGATGCGGCTCGACGCCGACCAGCCGCAACATCCCTGAACAATTATCACACGCGATCGGCGCGACCAGTTTGATGGCTTCGTGTTCTTCTTGTTGGTTTGGCATCTGCATGATTCTTTCCTGTGAAATCCGCTTCCTTGCTCACAAAGCTAAGCGCTGGCCGCAGGCCGTCAATTCGGTTTGTTTGCAACCATTATTTGCCCCAACGACAAAAACCGCAGCGACCTCGCCGAATCCCGATACGGCACTTACCTATGGAACCTTGAGGCTTGACAAGAGTTGGTAGTATAAGTATCTTACTCATATTGAGTATATGGCTAAATTAGCTAAAGCGAATAAGTAGCCAATTTGGCCGGCAGTTCAACAGGTTGAGAGAGGGGAGTCAGGGGAGATTTCCATGGCAAACGGTGGGCCTCAGACACGCGGCGAACGCCTACAGATCATGCTCTCGGGCGACGAATTGAAGGCGCTCGACGATTTCCGCTTCAAGACCCGCATGCCGAGTCGCACGGCAGCCGTCCGCGAACTGCTCAAGCGCGGGCTCGCCGCAGAGGGATTCGATGCGGCGCAATTCGGCGCTAGATCGGAAGACTTTGGGGTAACCGGCAAGACGCCGACCGGCCGCGGCGATAAATAACGCGGCCGTCGCGCGACACAGTCGGTCTTCTCGAAGCAAGATCTTTTCCCGATGCAAAGAAGGGCTGCCCTCGCAGGCAGCCCTTCCATTGTCAGGCCGTGGCCCGGTTGCGCGGACGGGTCGTCTGTCCTGCGCGCGTGAGCCGTTGACGGATTAGGTCAACAGGCGAGTCACTGGATCCGGTCCTCGGCAGAGGCGAGGATCCAGCTCACGGATGCCGGCGACCGCGGCGATAGACAATGAGACACTGGATCACCTCCTTTCGGTTGTTGCTTGGGATCATCAATATAAGGAAATGGCGGCGATTCGGAAGCCCGCCGCGTCGCGCCTATCTCACCAGCTCCCGCATCGCCCGGTCGAGCCCGTCGAGTGTCAGCGGATACATCCGCCCGCCCATCAACTGGCGCATCATGGAAATCGAATGCGTGAAATTCCATTCGCGCTCCGGCACCGGGTTGAGCCAGACGCAGGCCGGATAGGTGCGCGTGACCCGGTCGAGCCATAGCGCGCCCGGCTCATCGTTGTAGTGCTCGACCGAGCCGCCCTGCGCGGTGATTTCGTAAGGCGACATCGAGGCATCGCCGACGATCACCACCTTGTAGTCGTGCGGATAGGTGTGCAGCACGTCCCAGGTCGGCGTCGTCGCCTGGAACCGGCGGCGGTTTTCCTTCCACACCTTCTCGTACAGGCAGTTGTGGAAGTAGAAATGCTCCATGTGCTTGAACTCGGAGCGCGCCGCGGAAAACAGTTCTTCTGTTGCCTTGATGTGCCAATCCATCGAACCGCCGATATCGAAGAACAGCAGCACCTTCACCGCGTTGTGCCGCTCCGGCCGCATGAGAATGTCGAGATAGCCTTTGTGCGCGGTGCCCTTGATGGTGCCGTCGAGGTCGAGCTCGTCGGGCGCGCCGGTACGGGCGAACTTGCGCAGGCGCCGCAGCGCGATCTTGATGTTGCGCGTGCCAAGCTCGACGTCGTCGTCGAGGTCCTTGAACTCGCGCCTGTCCCAGACTTTCACCGCACGCCGGTGCGTGCTTTCGCCGCCGATGCGGATGCCTTCAGGGTTATAGCCCGCGTTGCCGAACGGCGACGTGCCGCCGGTGCCGATCCATTTAGAGCCGCCCTGATGGCGGCCTTTCTGCTCGGCGAGGCGCTTTTTCAGCGTCTCGAGAAGCTTGTCGAGC
>Ga0134126_10007744_pt1 | contig 13491 bp, 26 predicted proteins | sample KB31752_FD_96881 | JGI IMG/M metagenome (GOLD analysis project Ga0134126, IMG submission 96881) | Terrestrial soil microbial communities with excess Nitrogen fertilizer from Kellogg Biological Station, Michigan, USA - KB3-175-2 | ecosystem: Environmental > Terrestrial > Soil > Unclassified ...
AATGCAATAGGAGAAACCCCGAGCTCCATCCGGCGCGGTGGAATGATGTCTCTCGCGGGACGATGGATGAGGTGAGTTCGTATGTCTGTTAGGATCTACCGATCAACTAACGGCAAGGCCGCCCCAAAGATTGTTCCGCCTTTCGAACCCCATGATGGAAGGGCTCTAGTGCCAATTCCGAAGAGAAGCACGACCCCGCGGGTGACATCGACACCGTAGCAGTGGACAGCCTGAACGCGCTTGACCCCAACCGGCCGATTAGAGAAGCGGACATTCGGAAACTGTCGGAAAATAATCCGACATTCCCTACCAGTGTGCTAGGATTCGTTTATGGATATCGAACTCGCGAAAGAACTACAAGACGCTGGATTCCCCAACATCCAGACTTTGCAACATCGACAAGGAAGGCAGTTTCTCGCATTCGACGGTCACATGTCGTTTTATTCTTTAGGTGAATTGGCGCCTTCTGAGAACTGGTTCATTCCTACCCTCGAAGAACTCATAGCGGAATGTGAGAAGAGGAAAGGCCGCGACCAATTCAGTCTTTCGCATCGGTGCCTCGGATGGTCCGCATCAATGGATGCTGAGGATGCACAACCCGATAACGGAACCTGTCACGCGACCGCGGAAGACGCTGTCGCCCGCTTGTGGTTGACGTTGAAAATGAGCAGGCGTGCTTAAGGATAATTGCGGCGACGGCAGGGGTCGCTCATTTCTGCGTCTTTGGCTTGCCGTCCAACCAATCTTCGTTGGCGGCCATGTCTTCTAGCGCCTTCTTCTTTTTCGCCATAACCGCTCTGTCAGTTCTATTGGCAGTCTTCATGCGTCTCGCAAGCCCTTTGGAACGCAGTCTATAGACATCACCTTTGGTCACTGGATTTTCCGTGTGTTGTTGTCCGAGCGGTGGCTTGAACATCGAGCAGGAATGCATACAGGGGTTTATTGACCGAAAATAAAAAAGACCGCGCATGTGGCTCGTACGCGGTCCTTATTCACCTAAGGGAAATGATCGCCATTGCCCAAGCGAACGCACGCCAACGCGTTCGACGCGTAAATGTTCAGCGTCTTTAACTTTAATTTGCGACGACGGGGCAGCCGATTTATGTTTCGCGGGAGCGACATTTGCTTGGAGCCGGACATGCGCGAATGCCTGCTCGTTGTTATCCCAGTAGCGATAGTTGCCGCGTACTTCATCGTTTAACCGGACCAATTCACTGCATTGGTAGCGTCGGCCATTCAATGGGGTCAATGATGGCCGATAACCCTGTTACGCCCGTGGCGGTCTCTCCATTCTCGCGGAGCGGGTATGAACGAACAGGCCGCCAATCGGCGCGTACAATTTTCTCAGCCAGTATCAGCAGAACCCCTTACCGCCCGGCGGCGCTATGGTCAAAACCGAATGGCTCAAGTTCTACGAGCCCGGAGAGCAGCCATCTCGTTTCAGCCGGGTCGTGCAGAGTTGGGATACCGCGAACAAGGCTGGCGAGCTCAATGACTACAGCGTATGCACGACATGGCGCGTTTTGTATAAGGAATATTTCCTCCTCGATGTGCTTCGCCCCCGCCTAAACTATCCCGACCTCAAACGCTTGGTCGTTGAGCACGCACGGCGCTTCAAGGCCAATACGGTCCTGATCGAGGACAAGGCCTCAGGCACACAGCTCATCCAGGATCTCAAAGAGGATGGCTTGTTCAGCACCAAAGCCTACGAACCACCGCCAGGCGCCGACAAGGTCTTGCGACTGCATGCCCAGACCGCGATGTTCGAAAATGGCATCGTGCGCCTGCCAAAAGCTGCACCATGGCTGCACGATTATCTATTGGAGCTGACCAGCTTTCCCGGGTCCAAATTCGACGACCAGGTCGATTCCACGACGCAAGCGCTCGACTATCTTCGAATCGACAACAGTTTGGAGATATGGAGGAAACTGGGGGAGCAATGCGTGGCCTCGCGCTAAGAAGGACGAATTACGGCTGGAGCTTACTAGCCATTAAGCCACGCAAAGCGTGGCTACCGGTCTTTTCAAGACGGTATCGATGAAATCCGGGCGGCCCGCACGTCCATTATGGAACATCCGGAAGCGGTAAAGACTGGTAACGATCGCCACGGCACAAACTGATAATAAATAGCCTCGTTCACATCGTGCGCGGCATTTTCGGCTGCGCCGAAAGGCGTAAAGCGGCAAACAGCCAAATAAACTCATAGTAGTCTTCGCAATTGGGCTTGATCGTACCCATGTAGAATTATCGACTCCAACAACAGGCGTAACGGCGTCCGCGCCCATCTTCCGGAGGCAACGTCCCAATGTTCACCGCAAGGCAATTTCGTGCGAAAGCGGCGGAAAGCGAAGAATCGCTTAAACGTACCGAGATTCTGAGCGAAATCCGTTGCTTTAAGCGCGCAATACAAAGCTTCACTGAACTGGCTCAAAATGAGGAGTGGCTCGCGGACAATTTCGACAAAATCATTCGTTCGAAAGACAGCCCTCTGAATGGTGTTGTTGCAAACGGCGGCGAAAGCGAGACTGTCGCATCCGTCGAAGAGCATATTCTTCGCTGCATCGGCGCAGCCGTCATTCTGCAGTGGAATACGATCCCGACCACACTACAACGCGAGCTTTTCGATACCGCAGGTTCCATGGGCGAACTCCTACAAACGGGCGTATTGCGGGGACAGATCGCTCGCTTCCTGCACAAGCACAAGGATGATGGCAGTCCCAGCGTCGGCGGGAGCGGTAGTAGCAAAGGACAGATTCATGACTCATAGGTTCACCACCGGGCAAATGGTCGAGCTTGTGCCGAAGATTCTTCGACCTGCTGCACCGGGCCCATATGAAATTCGTCATCTCGTTCCCGACGCAGGACGTGAGAAAGACCCGTCTTACCGTATCAAGAGCGTCGACGAAAAATACGACCGGGTTGCTCCTGAAAGCGAACTCGTTCTTCCGCGTATAAATTCAGTCAAAGACCGAGCGCAAAAAGGAGTCCTCAATGCGAACCCATCGATTTGGACGGAAGCTCAAGCTCCCTTCTACCGTAGCAATTAAGTTTTCAATCATGCGACTGATGTTACAGGACGAGCCTGAAGCGTCGGCTAGTGTCGTAAAGTCGGACGAGAGCATCGCCGCCTACGCTATACAAACACCAGATGACACCAAGTCTTGTGCGGGTCATTAACATGCCCTTATTGAACGCTATGACCGGCGTCCCACCAATATTTAAGGCCAAATCATTCAAGGATGGCAGCGGCTGGTATGTCGAGGTCGCCGCACCATTACCACTCTGCACGGCCTCCACCCCCTTTACATCGGCTTCGACGACGTGCCGTTGGTTTCAATCTCCAATGCACAACGTCGTCCGATACCGACCGCAAATTTCGTGGCCACAATTCATCACGGGATTCCAGCAGGCCTGCATCGCGCTACGCAGACGTGTGGTACTCACCTAGCGTTCCTCGGCCGCATATCGCCAGAGAAGCGTCCCGACCGCGCCATAATGATTGCACGCGCCGCCGGTATTCCGCTCAAGATCGCGGCTAAGGTGGATCGGGTGGACGAGGTTTATTTCCGGACCCAGATCAAACCACTGCTCGAGGGTCCGGGTGTTGAGTTCATTGGCGAAATCGACGATGAGCAGAAAACGCAATTCCTGAGCGACGCGCAGGCGCTGTTGTTTCCCATCGATTGGCCCGAGCCGACCTATATTTTCTATTTTTATCACAACAAACTGTTCGTTGACTTCCCGACGACCTGAGGGACAGCCTCGCGGCGTTTGGGCGCGGGCGGCCAGCCTTGCCTATAACGGTGGCAGGGGATCAAAGACGATTCGACGGCGACCATCAAGCCGCTCGCGAGCCGCTGCCGTTCTGCAGCACGCTATTTCGCGTACTTCAAAAATAACGACGCGATGTCCCTCGACGTCTGCTTCCAACCAGCTATTCAGGCGTCATTTCTCCCGGTGCAGGCGGCGCGCATTTGCGGCCACGCGGAAGCGATAGCGTTTGATGACTTTGGCAGGTGAGCCGCCAGCGGAAAGCGTAACCGCCGCACCGAACGCCTCACTTATCTTTTCACTGGTCATGCGGGCAGCCTCAAGCCGGGCCGCTGGTCCCCCTGCCGCCAGCTTCACCATACGAAGTGCAATGACGCGATTGGACTCCATCGCGAGCATCCAAGCAGATAGCCAAGGAAACATTTGAAAACCCCTCGCGCCGTTGCAATGGAACAACGCGAAGAGAGGGGGAAAGGTCCTTACCGTATTATTCAGCCGCTTCAGCGTGCTGATTGACCGCTTGTTCTGCGATCTCGGTCAGAGTACTCGCACACGCAAAGGAACCTTTGTGCCGACCAGCGGTTGGCACGGTACGCCGGCAAAATCATTTGCGGGTCCTTGGAGCTGGCGACAATGCCAATAATAGAGAGTGGACAAGCAATCGACGATTCGCGCTCTGTCGTAAGCTGGAGGGTGGTTTTAGCCGGCACCGTTGCCTCCCTTGCGCTGACATTGCTTCTTTTGGCATTTGGCGTGGGCGTCGGATTTACGGTCGTCTCGCCTTGGGCGAACGAAGGAATGTCTTCGGCGACATTCAGTGTCGCAGCCGGTATCTACCTCATCGTCGTCGCCATGCTTCCCTCCACGATTGGCGGCTACATTGCCGGCCGCACGCGTGCACAGTGGATTTCTGTGCACGTCCATGAGCGCTATTTTCGCGACACGGCGCATGGCTTCCTAGTTTGGGCGCTGGCAACTGTTGTCAGCGCTGCCGTCCTCGGCGGAGCAGTCACCAGCGTGCTGGGTGGAGCAGCTATCCCAGTAGCGACTGTGGCCGCCCCAGCAGCACCGATCGATGTTTATGTCGACAAATTGCTGCGCAAGGCGCCGGCCGATTCTGCTTCAACCGGATCGGTTAACGGCGCTGCTATGGCGCCGAACCCCTCTGACACCAATGAAGAACGAAATCGCAATGAAATTTCGCGAATGCTGGGACCCGTTTTGCTCAAGAACGGTGCCTTGTCGCAACCGGACAAGACGTACATTGCCCAAGTCGTCTCGGCCCGTACCGGCTTGTCTCAGGATGACGCTCAAAAGCGGGTCGACCAAATAATCACGCAGGCCAAAGTTGCTGCCGACGATGCGCGCAAATCAGCGGCTAAATTTTCGCTTTGGCTGGTGGCTTCGATGCTTGCCGGCGCGCTATCGGCAAGTCTTGCGGCTGTCGAAGGCGGGAACTTGCGCAATCGCGAATGGTACTTGCGGGCGAAATAATGCTCCGTGTCCGGACCCAACTATCGATAGGAGAATGCGATGCCGATTCTGCTGTGGCTATTGGGTGTCCCCATCAGCCTGATCATTCTGTTGATGATCATCTAAGCGTGGTGATTGGCCTCGACGCCAACGAAATGAAAAATTCAATTTAAACGCAGTCGGAGGTTGTCATGGGCTTTGGACGAGGCGCGTTACTGTGGTTATTGGGAGTGCCGCTGCCGATCATTATTGTGCTCGCACTGTTTATGCATCACTAAATTCGATGCCTACCCGTAAAGAGTCCCGGAAGCACAACCGAGGCCGGATCGACCTTCTGCAAAAAGGCGTCATGAAGCATTTGGTAAAGAAGTTCGGTCGCTCGAAACAGGAAATCGAGGACGCGATTTCAAAGGTGGGAAATCATCCCGATACTGTAATGAATGAACTTCGACAAGGCTGCGCTGATCGCTCACTGAAACGAATTTAGTGCAAATCGTCTTTCGCCCCAATGGCCGCGGAAGAACTGTATATGCAAAGGTTGAAACAATGAGAGCGGGGCTCCCGATCGGCGTTCACGCCTCAGGTTTCCACGGCGGCGCGTCGAACTGGTTTGGGCGGATGGCCAATGCCACGGCGCATTGGACGGGAAAGCCGATTTCATTTCTTTTGGCCTTCAGTACCGTCGTTGTATGGGGCGCCACCGGCCCGGTTTTTCACTACAGCGATACTTGGCAGCTCGTCATCAATACCGGGACCACCATTATCACCTTTCTCATGGTCTTCCTGATTCAAAACACACAAAATCGCGACACGCTGGCGCTTCAGGTCAAGCTCGCAGAACTCATTGTCGCGATGAAAGGCGCCGACAACCACATGGCCACTATAGAGGACAGCTCCGACGAGGAACTCCAAGCCGCCAGCGACGAAGTCAGGACGCGTGCGGTCGAATCGTGAAAAAACGAACCAAGATGCGACGCGATGCCGTCTCGCCGTTCCGCGACAAGTTATGGACTCTGTTTAAAGAGCACGCCCAGGGTATGGACGGCGCCGACGTTGTGACGGCGTTGCGACAGGCAGGCGAAGAGATATGGGCTGTTGGTATCGACGACACCTATAGCAGGATGAAGCATCAGGACGACGAGCCGCTTGGTAACGCATTTGACATTACCTGGCTGACGATCGTGTGCATCAAACTTCAAGAGATAAAAGAGGGCAAAAAGCCGCGTGTGCGCGTCAAAGGTTAAAACCCAAAGATCTAGCATCAAGGTTTGTTGTCAGCCCTAAAATCTTGACCTTCAGCACCGCGCTGCACTCAATGTCCCTGCGGGGCAAAGGTAGACATCGATTAGTGGGATCGGGGTGACTGCTAAGAGCCTGAAGCAGACATGGCACTAATTGGCTTTATTACTTCGACCAAAGTTCCGGCTCTCGCAGCAGCAAAACCGTCAGCTCATGGTGTCCGTCCATGAACAGTTTGACGTCATCCTCTAGCTCAATATGGGGATGAGCGAGCGTCCAAAAATGCGCGGTTCTGATAAATGCCAGAAGCGCCAAAACATACTCACAACGTTTGCCACCAACGGCATGTCACAAGGCATTCAGCGCGCGCGCAGACTCCAGGGGTTTCACAAAGATTAAAGCGCAAACCGCAAATAGCTGGTCTTCAATTTCGGTATCGGGAGTGGGCCAGCCGACCGGCGTATTCGTTCCCTCCAAGCCTGTTGTAAATCGGCTCAAGGTCGCGCCGCCAGGGCGGCGGACTTTGCAGAAGCTTGATCACCTGTTCAATGGTTTGCACCTCGGCTGCGGGGTCGCCTGCGGCGTGCCCATATCCGAGCAGAAATCCCGCGTGGCGCACAATGCAGTAACGCACCGGACAAGAGCGTGGGGATCGGATTGTCGAGATAGGCCGCCGCGGCAAAGCCTCATAGGCTTTCGATGATTTCAGGCGCGTCCGGCGTGGCCACGAAAAACCTGGGTACTAGCCGGAAGCGCTTTGCCACATGCTCGTGAAACGAAGATTGATGTGGCGCTGGCTCACGCATTCAACTACGACCCACGACTCAGAAATCTTACAGCTTCGACGGTTACCGGTACTTGACGATTTCGCTCTCGCTCGCGCCGCACACTTTGCATTCTAACGTGCGCTCGTCATGACCCAGCTTGTGGGACTCAATCCGCGTGAGTCACATCGGCACTCCGCACCCCTTGCAAAGCGGATGCTCAACTTCGACTGTATTGTGAATGTAGTGCGTTTCTTGCATCGCGAGTCCCGCTTTTGGAGTTTCTGCAGGCGGAAGCGCTACGGTCTCTCAGTCACCGGCGCCTGTGAGGCAGAGGCCTTGGTCGGCGATATGCAAAAACTATGATAAGCTCTTACCGACCTCAAATTACTTTGACGCAAGCGGCGACACTATTTTTGCTTTTTAAGTCGTGTGCACGACATAACTGCAGGCCTTGTGGGTCATGTGCGTGACATAGCGGGCTGTGTGCGGCGTCACTAAACCAATTGCCTCGCATAGGAATGAACATCCGCCTCAAGACTTGGTGTCTAAAGTGAGAACGTATGCCCCGCTATTTTTTCGACGTCATGAACGACGTCAAAGCCACTGACGCCGACGGAGTGGATTTGCCAAACCTCGAAGCCGCGCGCGGCGAGGCGCAGAAAGATATCGACGATATCATCGCCAGTCATTTTAGCACCCTCGGCTCGAACTGGTCGAAATGGTCGATCGAAATTTGCGACCGCGATGGGCTACTACTATTAACTGTTCCGTTTTCTAGAAACTAGTCGCGGCGCGCACCATTTGAGTTTTTCGCGAGCTTGGCGTTCGCAACGATGATGTCGATATTACGTCTCACCGCGTCATAGCACTCGCAGGCGACGGCTTTTAGACCCTCACGGTCCTTGATTTCTATCTTGCCGCGCCGATAGCGAACGAGCTGCAGGTTTTGTAAGGCCGTAGCGGCCAAGGACACCGTCGTTCGACGCACGCCCAACATCATTGATAGGAATTCCTGCGTGAGCGGCAACTCATCTCTGCTATACCGGTCACGTGCGTGCAACAGCCAGCGGGCCAATCTTGCTTCGACGGGGTGGATAGCGTTGCAAGCCGCTGACTGCTGAAGATTGGCTGTCATCACGTCGGTCGCGCAGGTCGCGACATGGGTGATCGCCAAACTCTTACTCGCAGCCTGCTGAAACTTGTCGAGGGAAATGCGCAGTGCCGTGCCCGGCAGTTGTACGATAGCCGTGGCAAAGGCAAATTGCGGTTGCAGGCCGATCTTAGTGCCAATCGCGCCCTCGCGGCCGATGGCGGCGATTTCGATGGTTTCGCCGGTCTTTAGTGTGGCCACCAGCGAGATCATGCCTTCGATTGGAAAATGGATATGTGCGATAGGCCGTTCGGCTTCCTGCAGCACGGCTTGCTGCTTGAGACGCACCTGCGTGAAATGCGGGCAGCAGAGCATTCATCGGGCGCCAGGGAAGCTAGAAGATAATACTCGCGACAAGGACGGCCGCGACCATTCTGACGATCGGTTTGGACATTTGCCCTCCTGCGCGTCGCATGAGGCGGTAACGTGTGGAAAACCTGAGTGTCCCGGCGCCTTAAAAGTAAAACTAAATATCCGATTTACAATATTACTTTTTGAAAGAAGTATTTTTGGTAACAAATATTGTGCATTACCTCCGGAACATAAATGCTCCGCGCGAGCTTATCAGTTGTTCTAAGGGAACAACCTCATGAATTGTCGCTCAAATCTCGTGAAAACCGCATTTTTGCTTGCTAGCCTCATCCCATGGGCCGGCTTGGCCCTTGCGGCGCCACTGCCGGCGACCACATCGGCAGGGATGCCGCTTGTCGCCAGTGCCATCGATCAGCCGCCGCCTGACGAGACCGCTTCAGCCGAGCTTGCGCCCAACCTACGCCGCCAATTGGTGGATTATTCGGCCAATGTCGCGCGGGGCACTGTCATTATCGATACCGCGAATACCTACCTCTACTACGTGCTCGGCGACGGCAAAGCGATCCGCTATGGCATCGGTGTCGGCCGCGAAGGCTTCACCTGGTCCGGCATGGAAACAGTCACGCGCAAGGCCGAGTGGCCCGACTGGACGCCACCCGCGAAGATGATCGCGCGCCAGCCCTATCTCGCCCGTTTCACCGCTGGCGGCGAAGGCAACCCGCTCGGCGCCCGCGCCATATATCTCGGCCACACCGAGTATCGAATTCACGGCACTAACATGCCAGAAACGATCGGCACCAGTGTATCGAGCGGGTGCATTCGGCTGCTCAATGCCGATGTAATCGACCTTTACAATCGCGTGCGCGTTGGTACGAAAATCATCGTGTTGCCCAATCGCAATAACGTTGCCGCGATCGCCGACCTGGCCGCTGTCGCAACGCCCAGCGCTTACGGCCCCCACTCGTCAAACATTTATTGAGAGATCGATTTCTGACGACCGGTTCAGTCAGCTTGCTCCAAGCCAGCAGATACTTTCGCTCAAATCTTAACCAAGGAGATTGTCATGCGCTCTGTTCTTAAGACTGGGTTAGCCGTGCTGGTGCTGGCGGCGATGCCCATCGCAGCCCAGGCCGGAACGCTCGAAGGCGTCGCTATCGGCGCAGGCACCGGCGCCGTTATTGCCGGGCCTCCTCGCGCGGTTGTCGGTGGCGTCATCGGTGGTGTAGTCGGCGGACCGAACATCGTGCACCACCGGCACCGCCACTGCTGGCTCAATGAGAACGGCTATCGTCGCTGCGGATGGCGCTGAACGTCCCGCCGACGTTCGCGTTGTCGCACCTCGGGGTGGCCGTTCGCCGCTCCGGGGCTTTTCGTCATCGATATGCGATTTGTCGGCATTAGGACCGGACGTGATCATGAGCGCAGAAATGCAGTGGGGACCCGGCTATTTGCGGCTGCAGGCCGATCGCTGTCACCGTCTGTCGCGCAGTTGCATGGACCTCGGCACGGCTAGAGAACTACGCCTTATGGGCGAGGAATATTTCAGTGAAGCAGCGAAAATAGAAATCACAGCACGCGACGAGAAACTTCAGTCAAACCTCGCCCTTGAAATAACCGAGCAGACAAGACTTGGCTAGCAAGGATTCGAGCCCATATTCAGTCATGACCAACATTTTAGATAGTGCACCAAAAAATCATGGCGATCCGACTTTAGTCGTCAGGAAAGCGACTCATGCTGCGGTGTGGTCGGTGTGGGCCGCACTTGAGGGCACTCCTTCGGAGGAAATATTTGAAGCTTCTTCCGAGGTAGAGGCGTCAAATTGGATTGACACGGGTGGCAGAGCTTGGATTGTGGAGCGACGACGCAAGCGCAACGATTGGTGAGTCAGCTGAAGCAACAAATGGGTAAGGATGGCTGTCTGCTATAGCGCCCTGGAGTTTGTAATTCGATGGTCACTCGGACAGTTCGGAAAATCGTCACGTTCAACAACCCTTTTTCGCTTAAGGGCGTTGGTCGAATTTTGCCAGCCGGAAACTACAAGATTATCACGGATGAAGAGATGATTGAGGGATTGTCGTTTCCAGTCTACCGCCGCATCGCGACAATGATGTTGGTGCCGACAAAGATGAGCGGGATCGAGATGTTGAGCGTTGATCCGGTTGATCTCGCCGAAGCGAGGAAACGCGACTTACAGTCTGCCGCTTATCAAGCGAATTCGGTGACTTCGAAGGCTCGATAATGCTATGGCGATCGCAGGAAAGCCGGAACACGAACATGGCGATCAATTTTCCCAACAGCAGCCGTAGCTATGATGTGACACGGCACGCGGTTCGTTTCTGGGGTTATGACCGCTCCATGGAGAGTTCATTTTTTATAATGGTGGATGCGCTCGATTCGGCGTCCACTTGCGGCACACAATGCTTCCAGGAATACGATGTTCCCTCGCTGTCTATAAACGGCATCACGTTCACTTCAAATTCGGGCCAAGGGACGTCGGGGACCGCGGTCAACGTCAACTCGGCCTATTATTATGATCCGACCGACTTACCGAATCCATATCTTGTGAATGTCTTTACGCCGTTGTCCGACGGCGGTCCGACCAACTTGGTTCTTACCATTACACTGCCGTCAAGCGTCAGCGCGTTCGCACTAGACTTTAGTACATTATTCAGCTCGACGACCGCGACCTTTATGCTCTCCAACGGCTTCATAGTTCCAGTCGTCACTGATAACGCCACCAACAATTACCAGACCCAATTTTTCGGTTTCGTCTCGACCGACCCGTTCAACACGATTACCCTTTCGGTTCCAAACATTACTACTCCCGATCAGACGTCGTATGTTGTGGCCGACGTGATTACGGCGTCGTCGATTTCGGCGACTCCGCTTCCTGCCGCTCTCCCGCTCTTTGCCACCGGCCTCGGCGCGTTGGGCCTGCTTGCGCGGCGCAGAAAGCGGAAGGCTGGTCTAGCAGCACGAACGATTTGGTTTCGTGGCATTCGTGTGCTGCACTGTGCTCTAACGGGGCTCGGTCTTTTGCTTCGTTGGTGATTTACCGTCTAGCCAATCTTCGTTGTCGGCCATATCGTCTAGCGCCTTTTTCTTTTTCGCCATAACCGCTCTGTCAGTTTTATTGGCGTGTTTCATTCGCCTCGCAAGTCCTTTGGAGCGCAGTCTATAGACATCAGCCTTTGTCATAGGATTTCCCGTTTACTGCGCCGCCCGCGCTACCAGCGGCCGCCGCCGCGCACGAGGCGGATAATCAGCAGCAGGAGGACTGCGCCGATCGTGGAATTGATGATCGCGCGGACTACGCCAACGCCGAGGCTGATCCCTAGCCTGGGTAGCAGCCAGCTCGCAATGAACGCACCGACAATGCCGATCGCAATGTCACCGATCAGTCCGAAGCCGGTCCCCCGCACGATCTTGCCGGCCAACCAGCCAGCTACGAAACCGACCAGCAGAATGACAAGAATACTTTCTCCCGAAAGATACATGGATCAGCTCCCCGGTTGTCCGATGACGGAATGATCGCCCGTTCCCAGTATGGGTGCAATACCGTCAGCGTTGATTGCTTATGGGCCCGATTAGCCATAGTTGGCGCTGCGGCGACGCGTTGAAAATTGCGACCGGTATCGGCGCGTGTGTTTCGGAGAATGGAACATAACGCGTCGGCCGACGTTGATGCACAGGTTTCGATGATCCTACTCGGACCGCTTTTCTCGTAGGCATCGTGGAGACAAGGGGCCGCCAAAATTGGCGGCCTTTTGTCAAAACCCACAAGAAAAATCGTATGGAGTAACAAGATGAAAATGAATTTGAAATTGCTGATTGGTACCGCATGCATCGCCGTGCTCACTCTGCCGCTCGCTGCACAGGCTCAGGGCATTCCCGGCGGCGCGGTGCACGGCTTTCATGAAGGCGACCGGATCGCCGGACCCGTTGGGGCTGTCGTCGGCACCGCTGTCGGCGGTGTTCTCGGCGGCGTGGAAGGGGTGCTGGGAGTGGACGATCATTACCATCACTACCACCACTACCGTCATCGCTGGCATCGCCACTACAACTAAACCAACGTGACTATTCCGAATTAAAATAGGGCGCTGCGTGGCGCCCTATTTCTTTAACGTGACGACGTGTTCTATTGTAACACGGAGTTTTGACCATGACGGCGGGCATTCCGACCACACCTGAGTGCTTCAAATACTGGCTCAACAAGCACCCGACCAATATGCCGACAGAACTATGGGTTCTTGGAAAAGAACACGCGATCGATCTTGCAGTGCTCGAACTCAACAAGGGCAAAGCTGACTACGCGATCATCGAGCAGCGGACGCGGCCGCGCCTGGAGAAATTCCCAGCGGCTTACGCGAAGTGGAACGCGACGAAATAGAGGCTAGCAGGGAAGAAATGCCAATAGCACCAATGCCAATCACACCAAGGCAAGCTGAGATGCAATCGTCTGGGGGCTGAAACCAAACCTCTGTCCGCGCATTATGGCCGGCGCTGAGACATCGTTGTACCGACGCGCCGTCTCAGGTCGCCAAGCGCGCGTCGGGCCAATTCAAGAGGCCGCCTATTGAGACGGCCTCTTTTAATTTTGGCGGCGGTGGCACCCATCGTCGGCGCCACGCTGCCGCCGACGCACTACTCTCATCGTCGCGTCGGCGGCATCATGCCCCACGTCGCGAACGGCGATCGGACAACCGTTTTACAAGGTCGCGCAGCGGGACCTTCCCGAGCGGCTCGCGCACGAGATCTTGCGGTCCATGTGATAGGCG
>Ga0134126_10007746_pt1 | contig 13488 bp, 4 predicted proteins | sample KB31752_FD_96881 | JGI IMG/M metagenome (GOLD analysis project Ga0134126, IMG submission 96881) | Terrestrial soil microbial communities with excess Nitrogen fertilizer from Kellogg Biological Station, Michigan, USA - KB3-175-2 | ecosystem: Environmental > Terrestrial > Soil > Unclassified ...
AGAGCGCCGCCGGTCTCCACCCGAGCAGCGCGGGCTTCCAGCGCGTCATCCAGTTGATCGCCGGTTTTATCCTTCGTGCCGCCGGTGCGCCACGAACCTCCGTAAACCGAAACTAAACCAATCTTCGGTGCCGGTTCCTCTTTGGATCCGCCGCGGATGTAGGCGACAGCGCTGATCAGTGGCAGTTCGTGATCTTCCTGCAGAAACACAATCATGCCGTTTGCGAGTTCGATTCTCTTTGGCAATTGAGGCCGAAATTCCGGCAGCGGCGCCTTCTTCATCGCCTTGATATCAGAAGCGGCCAGATCTTCCTGCTGAGTAGCCGGCTTCGTCTTCTTCTCAGGAGGAGCAACCTCGGTCTGTACGGAAGATTTTTGTTTTCCGGATGCCGTCGTCTTTTGCGGCGGCGTCGCCGTTTGCGAATAGGCAGTGGTCAGACTCGCGAGAAGGAGCGCCAAACCCAGAAAGGAAATTGTTAGTTTTCTACTTCTCATTGGTGCGTCTCCTTGGCTTCTGGCTTTTGCGAGTTGTCATCAGTTGCCACGGGCTTGTTCTCAGCCTCTTTCTTGTTTTCAATCATCGCTACGGTACGGTTCGATTCAACGAACACCTTATTGGCCACGCGCTTTACGTCCGCCTTCGTAACTTTGTCCATCCGGTCGACGTTGCGAAACAGCTCCCGCCAGTCGCCATAGTTGGTCTGAAAATAGGCAAGCTGAGAGGCGAGCCCCTCGTTATCGGCCAGCCCGCGAATCAGGTCCGCCTTGGCGCGCGTTTTGACCATGGCCAGCTCTTCGTCGCTTACATCTTGCGTCTTCAGCCGGTCGATCTCTTCGTGGATTGCCTTGGCCAGTTCTTCCGGCGTGTGCCCGGGAACCGGGACGGCAAAGAACGAGAACAGGCTGGGATACTTGCTTCCGGGAAAGCCACTAAACCCAGCAGCTGCCGCCGCGATCTTCTTGTCGCGGACTAGTGAGCGGTAAAGGCGGGAAGTCCGCCCTTCAGAGAGCAGGTCGGAAATCACATCGTAAACGGCGTCATCAGGATCATGAATGTCTGGCCGGTGGTAGCCCTCGATGTAGAACGGCTGCGAGGCCTCTCGCAGTACAACAGTTCGTTCCGCAAATTGCTGCGGCTCCACCGTGGTAAGCGGACCGGGCTTTGGCCCCGAAGGCAGGTTTCCAAAGTACTTTTCGATGATTGGCATGGCCTGCGCAGGCTTGAGATCGCCCACCAGAGCAATCACGGTATTCGAAGGAACGTAATACTTGTGAAAAAACTTTTCTGCTTCAGAAGCGCTGAGATGGTCGAGCTCTGACGGCCAGCCCACGCCTGAGCGCTGATAAGGATGCGCCACGAAAGCCGTTGCCTGGAATTGCTCGATCATTCGCCCAATAGGATTGCTGTCCGTACGCAGGCGGCGCTCTTCATGCACCACGTCACGCTCTTTATAGAACTCGCGGAAGACGGGATGGCGGAATCTCTCCGACTCCAGATACGCCCAAAGCTCCAGCCGGTTCACTGGGAAAGAATAAAAGTACTGCGTGCTGTCCATGGAGGTGCTGGCATTCAAGCCGACCCCGCCGTCACGCTCAATGAGTTCGCCGAAACGGTTCTTGATTACATATTGATTGGCATCTTCCACGTCTTTGTCGAACGCGGCTTTCAAAGCGGCAACCTTCTTGGGATCGCGCCCCGTCTCTTTGCGGTCTTCTCTATCGAATGCCTGATAGGCAGCCTCTACTTTTTCGAGTGCAACCTTTTCTTTCGGATAATCAGTGGAGCCGATGCGGTCCGAGCCTTTGAACGCCATGTGTTCAAACATGTGCGCCAGGCCGGACTCACCTTGCGGGTCCTGTGCTGAGCCGGCATCAACCAGTGTGTAAAAAGAAAACACGGGAGCTTCCGGACGCTCGCAGATGATTACGGTCAACCCATTCTTGAGCACCTTGACGGTGGTGCGCTTTTCAAACGACGCAATGTCCTGCGCCAGAGTGCTCCCAACGAGCACGAGCGAGATCAGGGCAAGGCAGGGAATCTTGAGGAAAGGGCGCATGCGCGCCTCCTTTTTCAACTGGAATTGCATGATGAGGATTATCAAAAGTAGAACCCGTCACGCGTAAGAAGTCAAATAACTAAGCGCTAAAAGCTCAGGAATTCAGGTGACAGGACCGGAGTGCACTCAGACACACTTACTCGTCCCTGATCCGCGTATCAAGTGAGTTCACCCGATCAGAGTTCAAGGATGCTGAAGGAATCAGCGCAAAGACAGGATAGAATCGAGGAGTTTTCAGCCGAATATCAGCCACGGGGAGCCGCCGGAGTCAATGACCACCGAGATCGCCAACCAAAAATCCCAACTTCGCCGCGTGATGGGCTTCTGGGACGTTTTGCTGTTTAACATAGCCGCCGTGCTGGGCCCGCGCTGGATCGCTGCGGCAGCCCACAATGGCACATCCTCCATCAGCCTCTGGATTCTGGCGGCGGTGCTCTTTTTTCTGCCAACGGCCCTGGTCATTATTGAGCTCTCAACACGCTTCCCTTCCGAAGGCGGACTTTACGTTTGGAGCAAGGAGGCATTCGGCGACTTTCACGGTTTCGTTGCCGGATGGGCTTACTGGATCTATACGTTCTTCTATTTCCCTGGTTTATTGACGGCGAGCGTGGCGATGTCGGTGTACATCGGCGGGCCGAAATGGGGCTACCTGGCTGGCAACGCGCACTATCTCCTGTGGGCTTCGCTGGCTCTGCTTGGAGTTTCGGTCATCCTCAACATTATTGGTTTGGATATCGGTAAATGGCTACAGAATGCCGGTGGCGTGGCGACTTACGTCCCTCTGATCATGCTGGTCGGGATCGCGTGGTATCTGGGTGCTCATCACGGAAGCCCAACCCATTTTTCCTGGAAGAATTCCCTGCCACACTGGGATTGGGACACGGTAAATTTCTGGTCCAGTATTGCGTTTGCATTCACCGGCATGGAGCTTGTTTGTGCCATGAGTGAGGAAGTGCGCGAACCGCGCAAGACTTTCCCTCGCGCTATCTACTCTTCAGCCGCTTTGATTGCCGTTATCTATATCATTGCCACCATTGCCCTGCTGGTCGTGATGCCTGCTGCGAACGTCGACGTACGCAATGGCGTCTTTCAGGCCATCAGCGATAGTTCGGCAACTTTGGGAATTGCCTGGTTCGGCGTGCTTGCTGCTCTACTGGTAACCGTCGGAAACGCCGGAGGTGTGGGCGCCACCGTGGCCGGTGTTGCGCGAATTCCATTCGTCGCCGGCATCGACCGTTATCTGCCTTCCTTCTTCGGAAAGATTCATCCGCGATGGAAAACACCTTGGATCTCCATCCTGATACAAGCCGGCATCTCCGCGGTGATTCTCATTCTGACCCAGATTGGCATCAAGTCCGTGATCGGCGCTTACCAGTTTCTGGTATCAATGTCGGTGATCCTGTACTTCATTCCATTCCTCTACATGTATGCGGCCGTGATCAAGCTGGCCTATCGCCCTGATCGGGCTTCTGCGGGCGGGGTGCTCGTTCCTGGCGGTAAAGCTGGAGCGTGGTTCATGGGCTTACTTGGATTCCTGATTACCGCAGGTTCAATGGCCTTGGCTTGTGTCCCTCCCGGTGAAGCGCCGAACAAACCCAGATTCGTAATGCTCGTGATCGTTTGCACCGTCGGCTTTATCGGCTTTGGCCTGATTCTTTATTGGCGGGGCGCACGAAGCAAAACGGCCGTTTATCGGCCTTAAACCGAATGGTGCGATTCGATGTAGACTGCGCGCAAAAGCGGCCTTGGTGTGTTTTGCGAGTTCCTCATTTGTCTGAGTACATTTTGGTGACAAATTAAAAGGAAGCGCATCGTTGTCATGTCGTGGTTCCACCGCCCATTCTCAGCACGATGCTGCCGCTGAAACTTAGAATATTATCTCTAAGACTTTTTGCCATTGGTCTTTAGCAATATTCCACGCAGTACAAGCACCCAGCTGCAAAGGCTTCATTAGAGAATTCACATTAACTTCCGCTTTAGCTGCGATGATTATGCAGCTGTTCCCGTTTTGGGACACTATCATAGGAAAATGTTAATTCTTCTTGCGGTTTATTCAACAAAGTGAGTTAGACTCTGTTCTCGAAGTAGAAACTATCCACTACTGGCTCCTGATTGAAAGCAGTTTCTCATCAGAAAGGCTGGTAGACATCGCTGGCGCCCGATTCTTATCTACAGCTGGGCATCGCCAGCCACCAAAGCTCCCGTCTAGGTGACGGTTTGAGTGCTCGAAAATGACTCAAAATGGCGGCAGCCTGTCTCAGATGCACAAATTCTCGTCTGGAGCGCTCGCGAACGTCAATCTCCAGAAAGGTAAATTTCCGTGATTTCCCTTCCTCTTGGTTCATGGTTCCCCGTTCAGGTTGTTCAACGTCAGGAAAAGAAGGTTATGTCCTTGCTGGAGTACAAAGGCTATGAACTTCTGCTGCCCACCTACCGCTCACGCACACGGAGGCTTCGTCGCAAGGAGACGTTGGAGATCCCGCTCTTTCCTGGCTACGTGTTCTGCAAGGCGCAGCCATCAGCTTCAGGCCTGATTCTTACTACTCCAGGAGTCGTAAGGATTGTGTGCTTTGGCGGTAAGCCTTGTCCCGTTCCTGACGATGAGATTGATTCAGTCCGCCGGATAGCCTCGTCCGGTGTCGATGTATCACCATTTCCTTATTGCGAAGTCGGGCAGAAAGTGCGCATCACTTCTGAACCTTTTGCTGGTATCGAGGGAATTGTAGTTCAGGTTAAGAAAGAACACAGATTGATCATCTCTGTCGATGCCATTATGAAATCAATCTCTATTGCCATCGATGCAGAGGATGTGGAGCCGGTGAAGCACGCAATGGCCCACGCAGCTTAGCGTCTCTAAGACACTGCTGGTTTTTTTAGAAACACCGGGCACATACACTTGTGCCAACACAAACAGTGAACGATGTAGCGTTCCTGCTCGATACGATTTCGTAAATAAGTCGAACCACACCCGATCAGATTTCCAACCTATGCCCCGCAACAATAGCCGCAGGAAGAGTATAAGGTGATGCAAAGCTATAATCTTTCCCACCAACACATCCCTGGCACGAGTACGCACGTCAATTCTCTCGTAGAGCTTCTGCAACTTCGTGCAGGGAATGATAGTAGCCTTGCGACGTACACATTTCTGGCAAACGGCGAAAATGAAGAGCGGAGCATCAGCTACAAAGAACTTGACCGTCAGGCGCGTGCGATTGCTGGTCGACTGCAGGGGCTGGGCAAAGCAGGCGACAGGGCCTTATTGTTATATGCTCCAGGAATCGATTTTCTGCCGGCTTTCTTCGGTTGTCTTTATGCGCGGGTTATCGCTGTCCCCGCATATCCCCCTCATCGCAACCGCAATCTTCTCCGACTCCAGGCGATCATAGAAGATGCCAGGCCAAAATTCATTCTGAGCACTTCTGCTCTTTTGTCAAAGATCAGGACTGCCATGGAGCCGATGGGCAGCGCAGCTGCGATTCAGTTTGTCGCCACAGATCAGGCAGCCGAGGAGAACGCACGGGACTATCGGCAGCCGGCGTTCGACCGAGAGACGCTGGCATTCCTGCAGTACACTTCGGGTTCAACCGGAAACCCGAAAGGCGTAATGCTTACGCATGCCAATCTCCTCCATAACGCTGCCCTGGTTCACTACGCAGTCAGTCATGACCAGGGTGATTCTTACGTAACGTGGTTGCCGGTTTTCCACGATATGGGCTTCATGGCAGGAGTGCTCCAGCCGCTTTATGGCGGTCTCAAGTGCATACAGATGTCACCTGCAGCCTTTCTCGAAAATCCGCTGCGCTGGCTCCGCGCGATCTCCAATTACAGGGCCACAACCAGCGGCGGACCGAACTTCGCTTACGAACTCTGCATCAAGAAAATTTCGGCTACTGATCGCCAGGGGCTCGATCTGCGAAGCTGGACAGTCGCTTTCAATGGAGCCGAGCCTGTTCGCCACAACACCATCGAACGATTTGCTTCCGAATTTGCGGACTGCGGGTTCCGGCGCTCAGTGTTCTATCCGTGTTACGGACTTGCAGAAGCAACGTTGATGAGCGCTGGCAGCTGGAAAGAACACGATGTCACCGTACTGGAAATAGACAAGAAATCACTGGAGTCGCATTGCATCAGACAGAAATCACACGGGCATTCCGATGCATACAAAATTGTGGCTTGCGGCCGCAATCTGCCAGACCAGGAGATTGCGATCGTCGAACCATCTTCCGGCCAGCGCTGCAGTCCTGATGAAGTTGGTGAGATATGGATTAAAGGGCCCAGCGTTGCCGGTGGCTATTGGAAGCGCCCGGAAGAATCGCGGGAAACCTTCGGCGCAAGGATTGAACCGAACGGCGAAGGCCCATACCTCCGCAGCGGTGATCTTGGGTTCATCCGGGATGATCAACTCTTCATTACCGGGCGCTGCAAGGATCTCCTGATCATCCGAGGCCAGAACCACTACCCTCATGACATTGAGTTGACTGTGGAGCTGTGCCATCCGGACTTGCATCCGGGTTGTGGCGCTGCGTTTTCAATTGACGCTGGAGGCGAAGAGCGGCTTGTTGTTGTGCAGGAAGCCGCCAGCAGGGCTGATTCAGATCTTGACGCTGTTATCAGCACGATTCGGAAGAATATTGCCGAAACCCACGAAATCTCAGTCTATGCCGTAATACTAATCAGAACAGGATTCATCCAGAAGACATCCAGCGGGAAGATTCAGCGGCAGTCCTGCAAAAAGGCGTTCCTCGCAGGCGAGTTAGAACCGCTGGCAGAATGGCGGGAGGCGGAATCGAGGGACAACGCGAATGCATCCACCAAAACACAAGAACTCTTCCGCAGCGGGCGACAAGCTGACGCAGCGGTATGGCTTGCGTCAGAAATCGAAAAACGAGGGATGGCATCTCCTGGCAGCGTTAGTTTCGATCGGCCGCTCACAGCCTATGGTCTTGACTCACTCACGGCGGTTGAGATCGCCCACAAGTTGCAGTCAAATTTCAGCCTCGACATCAGAATGGCTGATCTGTTTGATGAAAATCTGAGCTTGACAGCCCTGATCCAGAAAATCCCTGACCGAGCTCTAGCAACTGCAAGGCAGACGAGCAGCACGTTATCGCAATACGCTCTATCACCCGGGCAGCGGGCCCTTTGGTTCCTGCAGCAAATGGCGCCGGAAAGTGCAGCGTACAACATATCTAACGCGGTGCGTATTACCTCGCCGCTGCGGGAGGAATGGGTAAAGCTGGCGTTCCAGATGCTGGTGGATCGGCATCCCAGCCTCCGTACTACTTTCGTCAATATCGCAGGCCAGCCGGTTCAAAACGTTCGCTCTGCAACGGATGTTTGCTTCAAGTACGCCGATGCGAGTTGCTGGCCTGAGGAAGAGCTCCACAAATCGCTGGGTCATGACGGCCGGAAGCCCTTTGATCTGGAAAAGGGTCCACTTCTTCGAGTTGGCCTTTACCGAATGAACGGCGGCCACAGCGTGCTGCACCTTACCGTTCACCACATCGTGGCTGACTTCTGGTCGCTCGTTCTTCTGCTGGAGGAATTCGGAAAAATCTACGACTCTCTTGCGGACGGATCGAGCCCTGCGTTACAGACACTTCCCTGCTCTTACTCGGAGTACGTTGACTGGCAGGAGAAACAGCTCTCGGGTAGCGAAGGTGAGCGACTTTGGTCGTACTGGAGCCGGCAACTCGCGGGTGAAATGCCGCCACTCTCCTTGCTGGCGGACCGTCGCCGTGAGATGCAGCGGTTCTCCGGAGCGAGCCATCCATTTACACTCGATCATCAGATCACCGCAAAGCTGAAGCAGCTTGCTGCCGATGCGCACGCAACGCTCTTCATGACGTTGCTGGCTGCTTTCGAAGTACTACTGTATCGCCTCAGTGGCGAGACGGATTTCGTGGTGGGATCGCCATCGGCCGGACGGGAGCGTGCCGAATTCGCAGGGCTGGTGGGATACTTCGTGAATCCATTGCCTCTGCGCGCTTCGTTTCGGCCTCCGCAGACTTTCTCATCGTTTCTGCAACAAACGCGTCATACAGTGCTGGAGACATTCGCACATGACTCCTATCCCTTTCCGCTTATCGTGGAGAAACTCGGCCTTGAAAGAGACTTCAAATCTTCCCCGCTGTTCCAGACGATGTTCGTTTTTCACAAAGCCCAGGGAGATTGTTCAGCCGATTTCGTTCGCCTGGCACTCGGTGAACCGGGAGCCCGCGTGCAGATTGGCAACCTTGAGCTACAGTCCATGCCTCTGGAAGACCGCACGTCTCAGTTCGATCTCACCCTGGTGATGGGTGAAACCGGCGACGGCCTGGCAGGAAAATGGCAATACGATACTGATCTGTATGACGCCGCGACAGTGGCACGCTGGTCGGAAAATTTCAGCGTCATCCTCGAGGCGCTTGTTGCGGATCCCCATGTATGTATTAACCGGTTGCCGGTCGTCCCTGAAGCCGAAAAAGCCCGTCTGCTCCAGGCATTCAATGACGCACCTGATGAGATCCAGGAGCATGAGCTGATACCCGTGTTGATCCAGCAGAACGCCGCTCACGCTTCAGAAGCCCCAGCGATTCGATTCGCAGCAAAGACAGTTACGTATGGGGATTTGGAGCAGCGAGCCCGCCACATCGCTTCGTATCTCCGGTACCGGGGAGTCATGCCTGGAGATAGAGTTGGCATCTGCATGGCACGTTCTCCTGAAATGGTGGCGGCCATGCTTGCCGTGTGGAAAGCCGGAGCTGCCTATGTGCCTCTCGATCCGCAATATCCTCATGAGCGTTTGCAGTTCATGCTGCACGATTCAGGCGCTCAGATCGTAATCAGTGAAGCAAGGTTCCGCGATCACCTCGCAAGTTCGCCATCTCCCATCATCTATCTCGATGCCAACACATTTGTGAACGAAGCCGATTCGCCGGCCCATGTCAGTGCGGGCAATACAGGCTCACAAACGGCATACTTAATCTATACCTCCGGATCCACAGGCAGGCCGAAGGGCGTCATGTTAACGCACGCCAACGTGGTTGCATTCGCCAGTTGGGTACGAAAGACTTTCAGCCCGGAAGAACTGAGTGGGGTGCTGGCAACCACATCCATCTGCTTCGACCTTTCCATATTCGAACTTTGGGCGACTCTCGCTTGCGGCGGCTGCATATTTCTTGAGCAGGACATTTTGCAGTGGTCGGAACGAGAGAAAAAGAGTCGCCTAGCGGGCCCAGTCAGTCTCATCAATACGGTTCCCTCAGCAATGCTGAAGCTGTTGCAGAGTGGACCATTACCAGACAGCGTACGGACGGTTAACCTCGCGGGAGAAGCCCTCGACCGTTCACTCGTCAGCCAGATCTTCGCAAACAGTTCCGTGACTCGTGTCAACAATCTCTATGGCCCCACCGAAACCACCACATATTCGACGTGGACGCCGGTCAATGCGGATGATCCGGTAACCATTGGCCGCGCTGTGGATAATACCAGGCTTTATGTTCTTGACACCCAACTGCAGCTGGTTCCCACGGGTGTTGCTGGAGAGCTTTATATCGCTGGTTCCGGCGTCAGTTGCGGTTATTGGAAACGCCCGAAATTGACAGCAGAGAAATTCGTTGCCGATCCATATAGCAAGCATCCAGGCGGGCGTATGTATGCCACAGGAGATCTGGTGCGGTGGAGTAGCAATGGCGTACTTGAATATCTCGGCCGCCGAGATCTGCAGGTCAAGATACGCGGCTATCGAATTGAACTGGATGAAATCGCTTGTATCTTGAACGCGCATGAAGCAGTTCTCGAAAGCGCAGTTATTGCAGGTGGTACGAAAGAGGACAAGCGCCTGGGCGCCTACGCGGTCGCCAGACCTGGCATGTCATTAAAAGAAGAAGAACTCCGTACGTACCTCCAGACCCGACTGCCGCGCTACATGGTGCCATCGCACTTCGCGATTATCGAACGCCTTCCCAGAACTCCGAACGGAAAAATCGATCGCAAGAGTCTTCCTGAATTCGAGCACCACCGGCCTGCCGGCGCCCGTCTGCCATCGGGTCCCACAGAAATGAAGATTGCTGAGATCTGGCAGCAGGTCCTGGGCGCGAGGGAAATCGGAGCGGAAGAAGATTTTTTTGCCATTGGGGGCCATTCTCTTCTGGCCACTCAAATCCTGGCGCGTGTGGAGCAGCATTTCCATGTCGCCATTCCGCTCAGGGTTTTGTTTGAGTCTCCCACGATCTCTGCCATGGCAAACGCAATCCAAACAGGCATTGCGACTCGAACCCTTCCAAAGATCAAAAGCGTCAGCAGGCACGGCGCTACTGTGCGCGAGAAGGAAGCGACGGTAGCTGGTTTTTCCGACTGAAATTATTCTTCATTCTCATCGACAGGAAATGAACAAACAGCTGATGGACTCGAGTGGAACCCAGCCCTCAACCCTCAACGGTGTGGTGGGTGTCCTGGATGTCACTGAAAGGCCCCAGGGCGACGTTTGCAGCTTTCCGCTTTCGTGTGCACAGGAACGAATCTGGGTGTCCGAACAAATCACGCCGGGCTTCCCGACCTATAACATGGCCGGAACGGCAACGCTATCGGGCCCCCTCAAAACAGAGTTCGTAAAAAAAGCATTTGTGGAGATTGTCCGCAGACATGAAATATTGCGCACAAGTTTTGCACAGTTAGACGGCAGGCCTGTACAGAGAATCCATACCGAGGTCCCGCTTAACTATACGGAAATTGATCTTTCCGGGGATTACTCTGGCAGAGCCGCAGAGAAGCAGGTCGCCGTCCGCACTGACCAAGAAGCCAAACTGCCATTCGATCTATCTCAGGCTGGCTTATTGAAGGTTCGTCTGTTCCGGCTAGAACCGTTGAAACACGTGTTGCTGATGGTAATGCACCACATCATCTGCGATGGCTGGTCTGTCGGCATTCTTCTGCGCGAGTTGAAGCTGCTCTACGACGCGTACGAACACGGCGACGGATCAACACTTGCTGAGCTTCCGATTCAATACGTGGACTACAGTGCATGGCAACGCGATTTGTTGAGTAGCGGCGTCCTGAATGACAGCCTGGAGTTCTGGAAAAGAGAACTTGCCCAAGCGCCTTCAGCTCTTGAACTTCCCTTTGAACGCCCGCGGAAGTCGGCTCCCGCGGCGTGCGGCGAAATAGTGACATTCAGCATTGGTCCACAAGTGACCGGAGCGCTGCGGAGGCTGGCTAATCAGGAAGGAGTGACGCTCTATACGGTTTTGCTGGCCACCTTCTACACGTTAGTTTTCAGGTATACCGGACAGAATGACATAGTGCTGGGTGCTCCTGTAAGTGAGCGCTTGCAGGTCGAAACAGAGGAGTTGATCGGGATCTTCGTAAACCTGCTGCCTTTACGACTGAAAATTAGCTCAAGAGAGACCTTCGCCACCCTGCTGAAGACTCTAAAGGAAAAACTGACCATCGCACGCACTCACCAGAGTGTGCCTTTCGACAGGATAGTGGAAGAAGCTATCCAGGAACGAACAACAGAGTCTCCGCTGGTGCAGGTGGTGTTTGCCTGGCAGACCGGCCTTTTTGGTCCTGCTCAGCTTGGCCAGGCCCAGGGAATGTGTCGTCCGGTTGAAACTGGAACAGCAAAATTTGATCTGACACTCACAATGGGAGAACAAGGCGATGAAATCGAAGGCTGGATTGAATACCGGTCGGGCCTGTTTCATCGTGACAGCATTACCCGCATGGCAGACCATTTTCTCAATTTGATGGAGTCTGCCGCCGATGCTCCAGAAGCGCGCCTGAGCGGGTTGAATTACATGTCAGCTAATGAAACTGACCAGGTTGCCAGTTGGGCGGCTCAATCTGAGCATTCTCGAGCACTGAGGCCGTCTGTACTGGAGATGTTTGCTGAACGCGTGCGCCAGACGCCCGAGATTACGGCCATTGAGTGCGCCGGCGAGCGGCTGAGTTATGCGGAATTGGATCGCTCGGCAAGGCAGCTGGCGGTCTGCCTGGAAAGGGTCGGCGTTCGCCAGGACGATGTAGTCGCGCTCTGTTTCGGAAGAACTCCGCAGATGATCGTATCGATGCTGGCAGCGCTGAAAGCCGGAGCAGCATACCTTCCCCTCGATCCTGCTTATCCTCAGGAACGCCTGAAGTTCATGCTGGACGATGCGAAAGCTCGTGCGCTATGTACAGACAACGCTCTCCTTACTCAAGCTTTAAACCACGCGCCAACTATCCTGTTGCCCGCTGCGGTCCAAAACGAACTTGGGGACGCCGTTCGTGAGCATCCGTATCTTGGCCCCGACAATCAGGCCTACGTCATCTATACCTCTGGTTCAACGGGCCGGCCCAAGGGGGTACAGGTCACTCACAGGGGACTGAGCAGCCTGTGTGACTGGCATATACGCGCATTTCATCTGCATCGAGGCGACAGGGTGGCTCAGGTCGCAAGCACGGGGTTTGACGCTTCAGTATGGGAGATATGGTCTTGTTTGGCGGCAGGTGCAACCTTGTGCATCGTTCCGGAAGATGTTCGTCTCTCACCAGCGGCGCTCCGGGACTGGCTTCTCTCGGAAAACATAACCGTGACGTTCCTGCCCACTCCCCTTGCGGAAAGAGTAATTGCCCTGGATTGGCCAACATCATCTCCCTTGCGCACGCTTCTGACTGGCGGCGATAGGCTTCGACATGCTCCGGAATGCCCACTGCCGTTTGACCTGGTAAACAACTACGGGCCCACCGAGTGCGCCGTTGTAGCAACTTCTGGAGTGGTTGAGTACAAAGAGAGTGGCAGCGAAGCTCCGCCGATTGGGCGACCTGTAAGTCATGCATCGGGCCATGTACTCGATAGCGAAATGCGCCGAGTGGGTGTTGGCATCATCGGGGAACTCTATGTCGGAGGTGAAGGCGTGGCCCGCGGTTACCTGCACAACCCGGGCTTGACTGCCGAGCGCTTCGTTCCCGATCCGTTCAGTGCAAAGCCCGGGGCTCGACTCTATCGGACTGGCGATCTCGTCCGCTATCGTACGGATGGTCAACTCGACTTCCTCGGACGAGCAGATGATCAGGTAAAGCTGCGGGGCCACCGCATCGAGCCACAAGAAGTTTCCGCGATACTGCGCAAGGCGCCGGGCGTACGCGATGCTCTCGTGATGGTACGTGGGGGGGACAAAGAAGGTGGCGCCTCGCGTTTGGTCGCGTACATAGTTCCCTTCCCAGGGAAGCACTTGTCGACTGGTGAACTGAAAGAGCACGCGAGGACAACTCTACCCGAGTATATGGTGCCGAGTTCCTTCGTGCTCCTCTCCCAGTTCCCGCTGTCGGCTAACGGGAAAGTGGATCGGAAGTCCCTGCCTGATCCCGAATCCGAAGCCGATGCGGAACAGAGCGATCTTTTAACACCGACGGAGGAATTGATCGCCGGCATATGGCAAGGCTTATTAAAGCTTGGCCGCGCGCATAGG
>Ga0134126_10007747_pt1 | contig 13486 bp, 13 predicted proteins | sample KB31752_FD_96881 | JGI IMG/M metagenome (GOLD analysis project Ga0134126, IMG submission 96881) | Terrestrial soil microbial communities with excess Nitrogen fertilizer from Kellogg Biological Station, Michigan, USA - KB3-175-2 | ecosystem: Environmental > Terrestrial > Soil > Unclassified ...
TCATCTGGCGCGGACGATTGCGCTAGCAGCGGCGAGCTTGCTGCTAGCCGTTGCACTTGCATGCAACTCCGCTCCTCCCGCAGGAAGTCAGGGAAAATCTCCAGATGCGCCAGCGGCGGCGGTTACGGCGGCGTCTTCGCGTAGCGACGACCCAGGAATTAATCTCCAGTGCATCGCGGAACGCATTCAAAAAGCTCCCGCGCCGTTTCACTGGTCGTTTAAGAAAGTAGTGCCACCAATGACAAACGCGGACTGGGAGGCGGATGTGACGCCCGATTCGATTGCGGGCACGCTGATCGACAGTTCTGGCACGCGGGCAATCCACAGCTTTCGTTCCGACAGCACGAGTTGGAATACGGCCGTACTGGCTTTGACCGGGCCGCTCCCGGCAAGCACGTTCGCGCTCGTGAACCACTCATCGGCCACAGTGAGCGCGGGCACGGAAAATATGAATGGTAAGAACACAATCAAATATGCGATGGACACTTCGAAAGACACACCCGCCGACGCTTCGTTGATCCGGAGCGTCCTAGGCGCGAATGGGTCCGTGAAGGGTTCCGCGTGGGTGACGCGCGAAGGGTGTCCGATCAAATTCGTTCTGGATGTTGAACAGCACAACAACGACGGGATCGTGCAGAAAGAGCACTACGAAGCGAACGTAACACAGCCTTAGCGCCCTTTCATTTTGTTTGTATGCGTGACGAAGCACAAAAATGGATAATCGTTCCACACAGCAGGAGCAACAGGTCGAACTCATCAAGGACTACCTCTCCGGACAAGTCCCCGACGTCGGCCGGCGAGTACGGCGGGGCTGCCTCACCAAACTTTTTTCGCTGTTGCTTGTAGGGATTCTCGGGGGCGCCCTGCTTTATGGCTTGGTTGCAATAACCGAGCCATGGTCAGTCCATATCGGCGGACGCTGGACGCCCCTGCTCACATGGCACGGATATGGCGAGCTTCTTACAAGAAACGGAACAGAGTATCCGCTGTACATTTATCTCTACCCGTCTTCTCATTTTTCCCAGCTTCATCTGGAAGGCCTGCGCCCCACGGGCGGTCTGCAGGGCGGCGGCTGGCTGTGCACTTCGCCCGGGGTCATGCAGCGTCTCACGCTGAGCGGAACAATTTACGGCAGATGGCGGAGCACAGAGGGCAGCCTCATGGCCTTTCGCTTGCTTGAGCCGATCATTTTCAACATGGGCCAGCGCCGGGGTTTCTTCGATCTTGCAGGCAGATGGAAAGGCCCGGAACTCGTAATGGCCGCCAAAGGCGAGCCAGGCACCCTTCGCTCCGACGTGCGAATCGAGGGCGCCTCGGTTGCCTTCGACTGGGGCAGCTACTCCGAGTTCAAAGCCGCCTGCGCAGCGAACCGGCCCTTAAGTGAAAAGAGATGATGGTGTGATGCTTCCATGAACTCCAATACAGCCGCGGCTCCGATGATCGGCCCGCGCGATCGCGAAAGCTTCTTCGAAGCGCAGCGGCGCAATCGCCGCGCAACGTGGCGGCTCTCCGTCGTGTCGGCTTTAGCCACCGTCGTGATGGGTATTCCGCTCGCGCTGACGATCACGCCGCTGCTTTACGCCGCAGCATTAATCATCGCCGACATCGTCAGCATTTGGATTCCTTTGCCACCCAGTTTTTGGCAGCGCGCCAATGAACTCGCTCGGTACGGAATGGCGGCGATAGGGTGGTTGGGCCAGAGCAAGGCTGCGAATCCACAGGCGCTGGCTCTCGGCGCGGCGGTACTGCTTCTGCCCGGCGCGATATTGTCCGTGGGATTGTGGCTCGGAGTGAATGCGCTTTTCCGGCGAGCCGGCGTTGGCGGAGCGTTGCTGGCGCTGAAGGCGCGCGAGCCGAATCAGTCCGAGCTCAAAGAATTGCAGTTGGCCGACGTGGTTCAGGAAATGGCCATTGCCGCTGGCCTGCCCGCGCCGAAGATCATGCTGATTGACGCGCCGGCGGCAAATGCCGCGGTGATAGGGACATCGCCCAATGACGCGCGGATTGTGGTATCGCGCGGGATGCTCGAGCAACTCAATCGCGATGAACTGGAAGGCGCGCTCGCGCATTTGGTCGCGTCCATTGGCAATGGCGACCTGCGCATCGCTTTCCGCGTCACCAGCGTTTTCGAGACTTGCGGCATTCTGGTCGCGATTGTTAACGCTCCGTTCGGTCGCCGGTCGCGCGGCACTCTGTGGCGAATCGTTCGTTATGGATTGTTCGAGAAAAAAGGCAGTGAAGCCAGCGCTCAGGAAGCGGCCGCTATGGCCGCTCTCCTCACGCGCAGCGCAGGGCTCGACACCGACGATATCGACGATGTCTTCGATACCACGGCGAAAAGAAAATCCATTTTCCGTTCCATTCGTAATTTCCTGTTGTTCCCCTTCTTTTTCACAAACATGGCCATCAAGCTATCGCTATGGTTTTTCTCATTCAGCATGCTTGAACCAAGCATGGCGCTTCTGTGGCGCAAGCGCAAGTACCTGGCGGATGCCTGCGCTGTGCAACTCACGCGAAATCCTGATGGCTTGGCGGAAGCGTTGCGAAAACTCAACAGCGACCGCGGCCCGATTCCGGGAGGGGAATGGGCCGCGCATTTGTTCTTGGTCAACCCGGCAGGAAGCGACCGCATGAGTGACCCGAAGGCCAATGCCGCGCAACAGCAGATATGGGCTCAGATGTGGGCCGCATCAGAAGCGAGCAAGACAGACAATCCGTCACCGCCGGCTCCCGCGGACCTGCCGTCTGTTATGAAGGAAATCACCGCGACGGGAAGCGCAGCTATGGCTGGGGACGCCAGTGCAACGGCGCGCATGATGGCCTTCCGCAAGGCGGCCGCCGACGCGCTCGGCAAACCCGTGGATGAAATGCCCAATCTGGCGGACATTGCCGCAGCGCAGCACGGCGACGCTGCAGCATTGCGCCGTCTGCGAGAGTTCAGCGAGAAGAACACAACGCACTCGGCCGCGAGCGATTCGCAGGAAACTGCCGACAGTTCGAGCAACTTCGCGGGCTTCTTTCCCTCGCTAAAGCGCCGGCTAAAGCGGCTCGATCGCATGGGCGCGCACGTCGAGCTTGAATCAGATGGGGGCAAGACTTGGATTGTTATCTTTGCCCTGTCTGTGCTTTTGGGGCCATTCGGATTGCTCGCAGTGGCGCTGCTTCTGCTTCTCATCGCCATCATGGTGATGTCGAGCCTGGCATTTCTTGCCATCTGGATGGCGTTCATTCACGAATTGTTCGTCGCGTTCCTGCATCATTAGCGCCGGGTATTTTCTGAAAGCAGGTGCAAGACGGTGTCTGCTCCATCGCTGATTGTCGTGGGCCTAATCGCCGCGGTGCTGCTGATCTGGTTTATCGCGGTATTCAATTCTCTCGTGGCTCTGCGCGTGCGCGTTCAGAACGCCTGGGCGGATATTGACGTTCAACTCAAGCGCCGCCACGATTTGGTTCCCAACCTCGTCGGCGCCGTGCAAGGTTACCTGGCGCACGAACGCTCGACTCTCGAGGCCGTCACCGAAGCGCGCACGAAGGCTGTGGCGTCGAGCAGCGAAACGGTTGCACATCGCGCGCAGGCCGAATCCGCGCTGAGTGGAGCGCTGTCGAACTTGTTCGCGGTGGCCGAGCAATACCCGCAATTGCGGGCCGTTGAGAGCGTGCAATTGCTGCAGGAGCAGCTTACCTCGACGGAAAACCGCATTGCTTTTGCCCGCCAGTTTTACAACGATGAGGTAATGAAGTTCAATACAGCTCAGGCGACATTTCCACGCAACCTCTTCGCTGGAGTGTTTGGCTTTTCACCGACGGCGATGTTCGTCGCCCCGGATGCCGAGCGCGCGAACGTGCAAATAAAAGCGTGAGTGGGATTTGTCATGGGCGCACATGTCGAGCGAAGGCGTCGTAAGACCCACATCACTTTGCTTGCAAGCCTGTCGAATCCGGCTAAACTGATGGCCTGATGCCGAAGGTCTACGCAGGGACGTCGGGGTGGTCTTACCCTGGCTGGAAGCCGCGATTTTATCCCGCAAAACTCGCTTCCGCGAAATTCCTGAACTATTATTCGACGCGATTGAATTCCGTAGAAGTCAACTATACGTTTCGCCGCTTTCCGACCGAAAGCCTGATGACGCGCGGGATCACGGCCACGCCTGAGGAGTTCAAGTTTGCCGTCAAAGCGCACCAAATGATCACCCATATCAAGCGCTTGCGCGAAGCGGGCGAGTGGCTGGCTCGATTCGTTGATTCCGTGAAGCTGCTGCACGAAGCCAACCGGCTGGGGCCGATATTGTTCCAATTGCCGCCGCACTTGAAATGTGATGTGGATCTGCTGGCCAAGTTTCTCGATGAAATTCCGCCAACAGTACGGGCCGCGTTCGAGTTCCGTCACGAATCGTGGTTTTGCGACGAGGTGTTCACCACGTTGCGCGAGAAAAACGTCGCCCTTTGCGAAGCGGAGAGCGACAAATTGGAAACACCCAACGCCGCGACAGCGGATTTCTCCTATCTGCGCCTGCGCAAAGAGAGTTACTCAACCAAAGCTCGTGAAGCTATCGCAAAAAGAACAAGACGCCTTGGCGACCGAGGAGACGTTTTTGTGTATTTCAAGCATGAGGACACGCCGGAGGGAGCGCTCTACGCGGAAGCATTGCTTCGGAAGTCCGAGAATGCACATTAGTCCGCGCATCGCCAAATCGAGCCTTGAAGGCGTTCGATGCGTACCTGAGACATGGAGGCGAATGCCTACCGGGTTTTAGTACTTTCGTACCGCAGTTTTGCCTCAAAAAAAGTGACTTGGCTCCTATCGACCTCCTGAAAGCTTTTGTCCACAATGGGGCCATGTCAAACACAAACGTACTTCTCGGACAAGCGTGGATTGAGCGGCATTGGTGGTGCGTAGACTGTCGCGTTCCGACGGACCTGGACCGCCATGGACGCTGTGGTAGCTGTGGTTCAGACGCGGTGGACATGATGATTCGGCCGAATCCGATGGGGAAAGAGATGCGACCGGCCCCGACCGTCTTCGAACGCCTTCCACGGTACACCCGCACGTCCTAGCCGCGTAACCGGATCACTTCCGTGCCGCCGAGCCAGCCGTCGGTTCCGTCGACGTTGCAGCGCCCTCTGAATTTGCGCGCAGACTACTGACGCCTGCCGGTTGAGCGGTTTTCTAATGCTGGTTTCTTGCGTTCGGCAGCGTTCCAATCGTCGGGCGGGAAGGCGATATGCCAGAAGTATCCTGCCGGGCGATTGAATTCAATTCCAGCCTGAATTTTTCCGCCTTCGGATTGGCCGATGTAAGCGACGCGGCATTCGATAGTCTCTTGGCTCTTTATATTGGTCAGGGCCAGCTTCTGGCCACGATTAACCATCTTGGCCAAACGGATCATGCACCCATGTGCATTTACCGATTCGGTTGAGGCCCTCTCCTCGAATGTTTCCGCTCCTTGCTGTCCCTTGACGATCACCGGCATGGCGATGTAAACGCGCTTGCTTCGGCGCGCATCGCGCTTCGGATCAACGATACCCGATTCCACGGAAGACGAAGCTGGATCGAATTCTTCTGAGGTAACTTCTCTTGGTGGAGCAGACGTGCCCCGGCCACCAAGAATTTTTTCCCAAGCCATGGATGCCCCCCCAGCGGGAATGATGCCCTGCTTCCGCCTGTGAAGAAAAATTTCCATGGGTTGCGTATCCATTCAGTCACTTCCCGCCACAACAGAGAATTGCATCAGACTTCGTGTTTTGCCTTCGCCACGATTTGCGCGGCTTAGGCCCAAGCAATGATAGAGTTAGCACCGAATTCCGGCGACGACAGACGCACGTAAATGTGGAAGCGGCCTTAAAACGCTATGAGACCTTCGCAAAAAGTGGGTGTCGTCTCGATACAAGCCGGGCCTTCCGGACTTGCAGCACGGCTGGGCCTGTTCGACGCCACGATGATTGTCATGGGCGGGATCATCGGCTCGGGCATTTTCATCAACCCGTACGTAGTGGCGCGCGAATTACACACGGCGACACTAATCCTCGGCGCGTGGGTGATCGGCGGCACGATTGCCTTGGCCGGCGCATTTATTTACTCGGAGCTCGCCGCGCGAATGCCTAAAGTCGGAGGTCAGTACGCTTATTTGCGGGAGGCTTATCATCCGGCGCTGGCGTTTTTGTATGGCTGGGTGTTGCTGCTGGTGATTCAGACGGGCGGAATGGCCGCGGTTGCCGTCACATTTGCAAAATACTTTCTCGAACTCACGGGGCTTCACGTGGGCGAAGGACTGATCGCGACGCTCGCGCTCGGATTGCTGACGGTTATCAATTGCTTCGGTGTCCGCGTCGGCAGCACGGTGCAGAGCACCCTCATGGTGCTTAGAATTTTAGCGATTGCGGCATTGGTCGCTTGCGGAGCATGGTTCCTGTTGCGCAGCGGAGCGCCCGCGCCAGCCACGTCTGCGCTCCTCGATCGGCCCGTGTCGTTCGACCTGGTGACCGCGATGGGTGCGGCGCTCGTGCCCGTGCTCTTTGCCTACGGCGGCTGGCAGACAGCGAATTTCGTCGCCGAGGAAGTGCGCGAGCCACGCAAGAATTTACCGCGGGCGCTGGTGATCGGAGTGATTGGGGTCGTGCTTCTTTATCTTTCCGTAAACGTTGTATGCGTTTACGTGCTGGGACCTGCGGGGCTCGCGGCGGCGACTACCCCCGCGTCCGCCGTGATGCGCGTGGCGTGGGGACCAAAGGGTGCCGCATTGATTGCCGTGGGAATTACCCTCTCGGCGTTGGGATTCCTGAGCCAGTCGATTTTGACCGCGCCGCGCGTATATTTCGCCATGGCCGAAGACGGATTATTTTTTCGGTCGGTGGGCTGGCTCGATCCACGGCGACGAGTACCCGTGGTAGCGATTGCGTTGCAGGGAGTCGCTGCGATTATCATCGCGCTCTCCGGCCGCTACGATCAAATCCTAAGCTATGTTGTGTCGATGGATTTCCTGTTTTTCGGCCTGACGGGGACGTGCCTATTTGCATTTCGCCGCCGCGATTCCAAAGAGGGCCGCCGAACTCCCGAAAAAGGCCTTGCCCGAATGCCCGGGCATCCCGTGACCACTTTTCTGTTCGTCGCCGCGTCCTGGCTGGTTGTGATCAACACAATTTTCAAATACCCGCATAACACAGCAGTCGGATTTGGGATTTTATTTGCGGGGATACCAGTGTATTTTTTCTGGAGCGCGCAAAAGAGAAAGCGAGACCAGGAAGCGTGAGCACGCGAAGGGAAATTCGCTCGGCGTATTTGGAATGGGCAAAACTGCGCTCGCACGCCAAATTTAATCTGGCGACCAGCGGGATTGACGGCTATCCATTGGCAGATTTGCCCGTAAAAATCGACGACTTGGAAATTTCTGCCGCGGGCAGTTACGGCTATCCTCCTCTGCAAGAGCGCGTAGCAAAGAAAAATGGCGTGGGGCCAGAGTGCGTGGTGGCCGCAAATGGAACGTCGATGGCAAATCACCTGGCAATGGCGGCGCTTCTCGAACCTGGCGATGAAGTGCTGATCGAACAACCGACTTACGAACCGCTGCTGACCGTCGCGGAATACTTGGGCGCTAAGGTTCGTCGCTTTCCGCGCCGTTTCGAAGATGGGTTCCAAATCGATCCACGCGAGATCGAGCGCCATATGACGCCGCACACCCGGCTCATCATCCTCACGAACCTCCATAACCCGAGCGGCGCGCGCACTCCTGATGCGAAGTTACGCCTGGCGGGCGAAATTGCGCAGAGCCGTGGCGCACAGGTTCTTGTCGATGAGGTCTATCTGGACGCATGTTTTGATCCGAGCGCCCGTTCGGCGTTTCATTTGGGATCCAACTTTATCGTGACGAGCAGCTTGACGAAGGCGTTTGGTCTCTCAGGACTCCGTTGCGGCTGGATACTTGCCGCCCCGCCGTTAGCGGAGCAGATGTGGCGGTTGAATGATTTGTACGGCGTCATTCCGGCGCATGTGGCGGAGTTGCTGAGCGTAATCGCGTTTGATCATTTGGTGGAAATCGCGGATTACGCGCGCAAGCGCTTGGAGAGGAATCGTCCTGTGCTCCAGCACTTTCTCGACGCGCGCAAGGACTTGCTCGCGATCCGCGCCGACAAAGGGACAATCTCATTCCCCAGCGTTATTGCGGGTCGCGTCGATGCCTTTTGCCAGCTCTTGCGCGATAAATACGACACGAGCGTCGTTCCCGGACGATTCTTCGAAATGCCGGATCATTTTCGGATCGGCATCGGCGGACAAACGGAAATGCTTGCCGAAGGCCTGAAACGTGTTGGGCAGGCTTTGGACGAAATGGCCGCCTGATCCGAGTTCAGAGCGCTGTATTGCTCAATCGCCGGCGTTTGCGGCCAGAGATCCCAATGACTGCGTGGGCCGCAACAAACGCAGAAACGCCTTTGTCGGCTGCGAAAGTGGCCGGTCACGCCGAAAAATCAAAAATAAATCGCGGCGCAGATGCATCTCCCGAATACGAACTTCGACAAGCTGACCTCGCTCCACTTCTACCTGCACGCACATGCGCGGAACGATCGCGACGCCCATGCCCATTTCGACGAATCGCTTGATGCTTTCGATCGTGGGTAGCTCGACGCCCATGCGTAGAGTGACGTGGTGACGCGCAAAAAGCTGAATGACGCGCTCGCGGTAAGGGGATGCCACGATGTGCGCGATGAACACTTCCTCGCCAAGCTGGCGAATCGGCACACTACGATGTCTTGCCAGCTTGTGACGCGGGTGGACGACGAAAGCGAGGGCGTCACGTAACAGCGCCGCCGCCGACAGAGACGACTCGGATGGCCGGTAGGAAGCGATGCCCAAATCGAGACGATAATTCAAAATCTCCCGCGGGAGGTCGCGCGAGTACACGCGATGGATGGCGATTTCGATCTTGGGATACTTGCGGCGGAAACGCGCAAGCGCCGGAAGAAGCGCGTGGATGGAACTTTCGTTCACACCGAGCGAAAGCCGGCCGCGGCGGAGGCCGGCGAGGTCCTCCAGGCTCCGTCTGGCCTCCTCGCGCAGGTTCAGCATTCGTTCCGCATATTCCACGAGTAGTGCGCCTGCCTCGGTGAGCGTGCCTGCTCCCGTCCCGCGCACGAACAGTGGCTGTCCGACCCATTGTTCCAACTTTCGCACGGAGATGCTGATAGCAGGCTGTGTACGATATAGCTTTTCGGCGGCACGCGAGAAGCTGCGCTCGCGCGCCACGGTCAAGAACACTTGCAGTGAACCCAAATCCATCGTTGCCCTCGCAATATACCTATATAACCAATACTTATATAGCCTGCAACAATTATAAATTGGACGCTGGTGCCTGAATTGCGGTTCACTGATTCCCTGCGCACAGGGGGAACCATGGACACAGTTCAATTCTTCGACACGACGCTTCGTGATGGAGAGCAATCGCCCGGCTTTTCGATGGATCAGGGCGAAAAGCTCCGCTTGGCGCATAAACTCGACGAACTGGGCGTCGATGTGATCGAGGCCGGCTTTCCGGTGGCGTCGTCGGGCGAGCTTGAATCTGTGCGCGCCGTTGCAGCGCAGATCCAACGCGCGCGCGTTGCCGCGTTGGCCCGGGCGCGTCGTGAGGACGTGGAAGCCGCGCTCACTGCTCTTGAACCCGCGGCACGTCCACGCCTGCATATATTTCTGGCTACATCGGATCTGCACCTCCAGGCGAAGCTGCGCATTTCGCGGCAGGAGGCCCTTGATGCAGTGTCGCGCTGGGTGCGCTACGGACGCGAGCACTGCCAGGAAATTGAGTTTTCCGCCGAGGACGCGAGCCGCAGCGACATCCGTTTCTTGCTTGACGTGATGGAGACCGCAGCCGAAGCCGGCGCGACAATCCTTAATATTCCCGACACTGTGGGTTACAGCACTCCCGAAGAATACGGCGCGATTTTCCATCGCGTACGCAGCCACTTGGGCCGGAGCGATGAAATTATCCTGAGCGCGCATTGCCATAACGATCTGGGCCTGGCGGTCGCAAATTCGCTGGCTGCGGTGCGCGCGGGCGCAAGGCAAGTGGAATGCACGATTAATGGCATTGGCGAACGCGCGGGAAACGCGTCGCTTGAGGAGCTTGCTGTCGCGTTGGCCGTGCGCCAAAGCTTTTTTGGCGTGCGCACCAATGTTCACCTGGAAGAGATATATTCCGCTAGCCGCATGCTATCGGAAATCACGGGCGTGTCCGTGCCCCCAAACAAGGCCGTCGTAGGCGCAAACGCGTTTGCCCACGAAGCGGGAATCCATCAAGATGGGATTCTGAAAAATCCTCTGACGTATGAAATCATCCGCCCCGAAGCTGTGGGTGTTCCGGCCCGGCGGCTCGTGCTGGGAAAACATTCGGGGCGCAACGCGCTTCGCACGCGCATCGAAGAACTCGGCTATAGGCTGAGTGACGCGGAACTGGCGCAATGCTATGGTGCGGCCATGGGTCTTGCCGATGCTGCGAAAGACGTCACCGATCGCGACCTGTTGACGTTTGTGCACCAGGCCCGCCGGGGGCGCCTCGCTCCGAATGTACCGGGCGAATCTGACACAATGGCCGCCGCAAGCAAAATTCAATGACCGGCATTCGCAAAACGATCGCAGTGCTCCCGGGTGACGGCATCGGCCCGGAAGTGATTCGAGCCGCCATCTCCGTCGTGGAGGAATGCGCGCGCGGGTTTGGCCATCACTTTGAGTTCGTCGAATTGCCGTTCGGCGGCGCGGCGATTGATCAGTATGGTCAACCGCTCCCTCGCGAAACGATGGAAGCCTGCCGCAAGGCAGACGCCGTGCTCTTGGGAGCAGTCGGCGGCGCCAAATGGGATAGCCAGCCGCTCGACCGCCGTCCCGAAGCCGGCTTGCTCGGACTTCGCAAAGAGCTGGGTCTCTATATTAATGTGCGACCGATACGTTTGCTGGAGCCGTTGCGCGGAATTTCCCCGCTGCGAATGGAACAAAACGCTGCGATCGACATGGAAATTGTCCGTGAGCTCGCCGGAGGAATTTATTTCGGGCCGCGTCAAAGCAGCGGCTCAAATGGTGACGAGGTTGCATCCGACACAGAAATTTATTCCTCGAAGGAAATCGAGCGTGTGGCGGCGTACGCCTTTCGCCGCGCAGTCGCGCGTCGCGGTCAGCTGGCCAGCATCGACAAAGCAAATGTGCTCCTCAGCTCTGGACTGTGGCGAAGAACGGCGCAGCGTATCGCCAAGGGCTTTCCCGAAGTGCAATTTGAATCGCTATACGTCGACAATGCAGCGCTGCAAATTATTCTTCGTCCGGCGCAATTTGACGTAATTCTCACGTCAAACATGTTTGGCGATATTTTGAGCGATGAAGCGGCGGCGCTGGTGGGTTCGATTGGCTTGATTCCGTCGATGAGCCTCGGCAAAGGCACGGCGCTTTACGAACCGATTCACGGCTCCGCGCCACAGCTTGCTGGAAAAGATTCTGCAAATCCCATCGGCACGATCCTATGCGCAGCAATGATGCTGCGCGAGTCGTTTGGCCTGCCCGCGGAAGCGGCGGCGATCGAAAAGGCCGTCGCGTATGCGCTTTCGCGCGGCTTCCGCACGCCAGATATTGCCAAGCGGGGCGCGGAGACAGTCGGCTGCACGGAAATGGCCGCGCGCATTCGAGGAGCGGTGGCGGAATCGCATGCGGAAACGGAGCGGTACGGCTGGGGCGTGTAAGCGCGTCTAGGTTTTTCTGAGGACCAGGCAGCTTGCAATCATATCGTGCAGCGCCTGCTTTTTCGCCGTGAAGCCCGCCATGATGTAGCCGATACAAAGCGGGATCAGTCCGGTGATGAACTTCGCAAAAAACCGGCCGCTGGCTCGCGCAAAAGATACCGGCCGATACTGCATGTCGGTGACAATTAATCCCAACGCCATTTTCCCTAGCGTTCCTTGCGAAGCAGAGCTCTCCATCCAGGCGTAGTACAGCCACGTGATGACCGTCGTGATGGCAATCAGCGCGAGAATCGCAAGAACGAATGCACCCCGAAGAAACATGTCTGGCGTCGGGTTCTCTGGCAAGTTTCGCAGCATGGCGGCAACCCCGCTCGCGAATATCACGACGACAATCAGTGCCACACAAACAATTCCGAGAATCACTGAGTCGATCAGATAAGCTACGAATCGAAGCCAAAAGCCCGCGTAGAAAAGCTGTGGCGCGTAGGCGGCTCCGGTCGTGGACGGCTGTGTCCCGGAATAAGAGGCAGATGCAGGAGCCACCGCCAGGATGAGGGGCTTGCCGCATTGGGTGCAGAACGTTGCCCCTTCAACATTTGCCGTTCCGCAATTTGAGCAGAACATTTTGCCACCTCGATTCTTCGTTTGCTAGATTTTGCGAATCACCAGGCAGCCGGCCATCATGTCGTGCAGCGCCTGCTTCTTCTCAGTGAGGCCAGCGCAGATGCAGTCTATCGGGAAGAACAGCAGAACTCCAATCAATGGGACAATACGAAATAGGACCATGCTGAAGAATCGCCCGGATGCTCGGCCGAATGAAATACGCGTTCCGGTGAGGTCCGTCACATAAATACCCAGAGCTTTTTTCCCGAGCGTAGCCTGCCAGGCCGAGCTCTCCATCAACGCATAGTACAGCCACTCCAACACCATCGCCGCAAGCGCGATCCGAAAGATCCAGCCCATGCCGAGAAACCGTACCAGCGCATCTGGCGTTTCTGGCGGAAAAGTGCCAACCGACCGCAGGAGGCCCGAACTGGCAAAAATAGAAATAAATACGAATCCAAGCGGAATACCCAAAATCAGTGCATCAATGATGTAAGCGACGAAGCGCAACCAGAATCCGGCGTAGGCGGTAGTGGCAGCGGCCACTGGATATGCGGCGGGATACGACGGAGCCGTTGGCGCCGGCGCGACGCGGAATGGAGGAATACTTTCAGCTGAGGGAGGTACGAAGCCCCCGCCCGGCGCGAGAGGAATCCCGCGCGGCGCGGCAGGCGAGTTTCCGGTCGTCTGGCCGCACGACGGACAGAACGCCGCTGTGTCCGCCACCTGGGTGCCGCACTTCGAGCAAAACATTGGGCCTCCTTGTTCAACTCCGTAGAAAAGGGATTCCGGGCATCGTACTTTCCCCGCCGCGCAAGGTCAACCGCGAAGAATCGTTTGCCGTAAAGAATTGGCCCCTTTGCATTGCGCTCATACGCGGCAGTTGCGTACACTGTGCGCTGCATGTTGATTCATTTCCGTTACTCTTAATCTGATACGGAGGCGAAGCCGATGGAGTTGCACCTGCGCCGGGGAATTCTTTTTCTAGGAGCTTTGCTTGCGGCAATTGTTCTAGCCGCAACAGGTTACGCGCTCGGAAGTAATCATTTCGGGCAGCCTAAGACAATCATTCATGTGGTCGAGGTGCAATGGCGGCCCGGCGTGACGGACGCGCAAAAGCAGCAGGTGCTCGACGGCATTCAAAGTATGGCTGCTCAAATTCCGGGGATTGAAA
>Ga0134126_10007748_pt1 | contig 13485 bp, 12 predicted proteins | sample KB31752_FD_96881 | JGI IMG/M metagenome (GOLD analysis project Ga0134126, IMG submission 96881) | Terrestrial soil microbial communities with excess Nitrogen fertilizer from Kellogg Biological Station, Michigan, USA - KB3-175-2 | ecosystem: Environmental > Terrestrial > Soil > Unclassified ...
ATCCCGCTCGGTGAGGACATCGGCTTTCTGCCCGGGACCGAGGAGGAAAAGATGGAGCCCTGGATGGGTGCGCTGATGGACAACCTCGAGGTGCTCACGCAGAGCGAGGAAGGCGGCAACTGGGGACGGGCCGCGACAAACGACCTGCTGCGCAGCCGGATCAAGATCCGGTCGCTCAACTTCATGCGCGGGCGCACGTTCCTCAACCGCTACATCATCCTGGATGAGGCGCAGAACCTGACGCCCAAACAGATGAAGGCGCTCATCACGCGTGCCGGGCCCGGAACCAAGCTTGCCTGCCTGGGGAACGTCGCCCAGATCGACACCCCCTACCTCACGGAGACCACCTCGGGCATCACCTACGCCGTGAACCGCTTCCGGGGCTGGACCCACTCGGGTCATGTTACCCTCATGCGTGGAGAGCGCTCGCGGCTCGCGGACTATGCTTCGGATGCTTTGTAACGATCTGTAATGGTTGGGAATTAGTCGTCACAGGCCCGGAAACTCGCCCCGACGGAAACGGTCGAACCGGCAGTACCGCCGACGGTCTCACGAACCACACATGCGCTGCTCCGTCCCTCACCTCCTCAAGCGGTTCACGGTCGTTCTCACGATCGCCGCACTGACGGGGGGCTCCGTTGCAGCCTCGGCCCAGTCCGAGATGGACCTTCCGGACATCGGGAATCCCGCAGGGACCCTGATCTCTCACGATGACGAGTACGCGATCACGCTGACGGTTCTCCGGGAGCTGCGCGCGCAGAACTACCTCCTCGACGATCCGGAATCGACTGAATACATCCAGGACCTCGGCGCTCGGATCTCCTCACAGGCGCCCGATCAGCCGCATCCGATCCAGTACGTCGTCGCGCGCGACGACGAGGTCAACTCGACCGCGCTAGCCGACCTCGTCATGATGTGGACCGGCCTGATCATCGCGACCCACAACGAGTCGGAGCTCGCGGGCGTGATGGCGCACGAGACCGCGCACGTCACGCAGCACCATACCGCTCGCGGCATCCTCGAGCAGCGTCGTGAGACCATCGCGGCCGCGGCCACGATGCTCGCCGCAGTACTCCTCGGCGCAATGGCCGGCGGGTACCAATCCGGCCAAGTCATCGAGGGCGGGATCCTCGGCGCACAGGGCATAGCGGCGCAGCAGGGAATCAACTACACGCGCACCCAGGAGTGGGAGGCCGACCGCATCGGCATCCAGTACCTGTCGAAGGCAGGCTTCAGCCCCTACGGCATGGCGGACTTTTTCGAGACGACCGCGAGTCTCAACGGGTATGGCTACGAGGAAGGGCTCTATCCGAAGTTCCTGAACAATCACCCGCTCACGCCAGACCGAATCGCGGACGCTCGTGACCGAGCCTCCCACCTGCCCCTTCCGGCGAACCTCCACGATTCGGTGGATTACGGCCTCGTTCGCGAGCGGCTGCGCGTGCTGACGGCAGAGCCGACGTACGACATTCTCGGCTACTACCAGAAACGCTTGCAGATGGACTCGCCCACGCTCGACGATAAGTACGGCTACGGCGTCGCACTCATCGAGCGGGGGCGGCCGGCGGAGGCGGTGAAGGTCCTGCAGCCGCTCGTAGCGCAGAATCAGAGCGTCACGCTCCTGCGCAGCGCGCTCGGGCAGGCGCAGGTCGCCGCAGGCAAGACGCAGCAGGGACTTGCGACCTTCGCCGAGGGCGAGGTGCTCTTTCCGCGCAACGTGCCGCTCACCGTGCGCTACGCGCAGGCGCTCATCAAGGCGGGTCGCGGCCGCGAGGCTCACGAGCTGCTGCTCGATCTGTTCAACAACGTCGAACCGACGCCCATGCAGATCAAGCTCACCGCCCAGGCCGCGAGTGCGGCCGGGGACCCGGGCGATGCGTACTACTACATGGGCGAGTACCAGATCTCGACCGGTAACCTGCCGCTCGCGACCCAGCAGCTGCAGCTCGCCCTCGCGACACCGCACCTCAATAACGTCCAGCGCGAGCGCTACCGCGCCCGCCTGGCGGAGATTCGCGACTTCCTCGCCCAGGAGCAGCGGGAGAATCGCGGCCGCAGCCCGCAGCAGCAGCTCACCGGCGGCAGCGGTCTCGACCTCGTGACGCACTGAGGTTCCATCGGCAAAGCCTCGCGTGCCTGCCCCGGCTGCCCCCGCCCGGACGGCTGATACAATGCGGCCTTTTAGCTTGGGCGTTCCGGACCATGCCGAATCCGAATCCCGTCTCGCGCAGCGCCGCGCTCTTCATTCTCGCTGCCGGCTTCCTCGCGGGTTGCGCCACTCATCCCGCAGCCCAGCGGGACCCTCGCGACCCGTGGGAACCGTTCAATCGAAAGATATGGGCATTCGACATGGCCTTCGTGCGGACGATCGCGGTGCCCGTCGACCGTGCGTACAGGCGCGTCACGCCGCAACCCGTCCGGACCGGGATCGGGAATTTCATGGACAACATCGTGTCCCCGCGGATCATCGTGAATGATCTGCTACAGGCGAAATTCAAGCCGTTCCTGACCGATACAGGCCGGTTCGTCATGAACTCGACGGTAGGCCTCGGCGGCGTGCTCGATCCCGCCTCGCATACGGGCGCCCTTCCGAAGAACGACAATGACTTCGGCATCACGCTCGGCACCTGGGGAGCGGGACCCGGCCCGTATCTCGTGCTGCCGTTCATCGGCATGTCCGACGTCCGCGACATCTCGGGGCGAGTGCCGGACTACTTCCTGTCACCCACCTACTACATCAACACCACGTGGGTATGGCTCACGATCGACGGGGTGTACCTGTTCGACGTCAACTCGCGCTCGCTGATCCCGAACTACGAGCTGCTCAAATCGCAGCATCCGTTCGATGAATACGCCTTCGCGCGCAACGCCTATCTATCGCAGCGTGAGTATCGGATTCACGGCCAGTCCGCGAAGTCGGAAGAGCAGCAGGAGCTCGAGCTCGAGAAGTCGCTCGAGGACTCCGGTTCCGGGTCCGCCCCGCAGCCGAAGCCATAGCCGCACTCAACGCTGAAGAAGCAGTCCGTCCACTTCGCTGATCCGGGCGATCGCGCAGATCGCCTCCGGGACACGGGAATAGCGGAGCTCGCGTCCGCTGCGACGTGCCCATCCGAGCCATTCGACGAGCACCGCGAGCCCTGCGCTGTCCGAGGCGTCGACGCCGCTGAAGTCCACCTCGAGAGGCCCGGGCGATGAGGACCTGAACGCCTCGATTCCGCTCGCGAGCGCTCTCCGCGCGGTCGCAAACGTGAGCGCTCCGCTCACGGCGTACTGGTTGGGGGCGGTCCGTGCGATCGCCACGCCGGTCGAGCGGGCGACGGGCATCGTTTGAGCGGCGGGGCTCGAGTCAGCCATAAGCCTTTAGCATCAGGACTTGCGCGCGCCGGGGTTCGCCAGCTCGGCCGGCCTCTCGCCGCTTTCGAGCCGCTGGATGACCGCATCGAGCCCCTGCGCCTCGATCTGTGCGCCGAAGTCATCGCGGAAACTCTTGACGTAGCTGATGCCCTCGATGATCACGTCCCAGGCCTTCCAGCCCCCGTCTGTCTTACGCAGGGCGAAGTTGACGCCAACCGTCGAGCCGTCGTCGCGGCGGATTTGAGTCCGGACGAGCGCATTCGTGTCCCCCGCGCCGACGTTCGTCGGCAGCACACGAAGCCGGTCGGTGCGGAATGCGAGCAGCGCGTTGCCGTAGTTCGTGAACATCGAATTCTCGAATGCGTCGATGAAGCGCTGCCGCTGCTGAGGCGTCGCCGTGCGCCAATAGCGGCCTAGTACGAGCTGCGCGGAGCGCTGGACATCGAAATGCGGCAGCACTTCGCGGTTCACGGCTTCGCGCAGCGCCTTTGGATCCTTGCTGTACTGCGCGCGGTGCATGTCGAGGTCCTTGAGGAACTGCTGCGCAACGCTCTCGACGACTTGCGAGGGCTGCTCGCCGGCGGAGCCGCCGGCAGCCGCGCCGCCGCCCTGCTGAGCCGCCGCGGTAGCCATCGCGGGTACGGCGACGAGAGCCCCGCCGAGCAAGAGAATGAGGCCATAGATCGAGGCGGTCACGGGTCGCATGAGAGAGAAGGGTCGCATGTTGAGGGCTCCTTAGTGGGGTCCGGCCTTGCCGTTCGAGCTGCTCGAGGATGCGCCCGATCCGCTCGGGGCCGCGCCGCCCTGACCCGACTCGGCGGGCTTGCTCGCGAAGCTCGAGAAGAGCTTGTTGATCAGGTTCTCGAGGACGAATGCGGGCTGTGTGAACTGGATCTGACTGCCGTCCTTCAGGTACGTCTCCGACCCGCCCGCCCCGAGCGCGACATACTGTCCGCCGAGCAGACCCTGCGTATTGATGCTCGCATCGCTGTCGTCGGGGATCTGGTTGTACTTCGAATCGATGCGCATCGTCACGAGCGCACGGTAGCTTTTGGGATCGATGCCGATCCCCGTGACTTCGCCGATGGTCACGCCCGCGAGCGCAACGGGGGCGCCGCTCTTCAGGTCCCCGATGTTGTCGAACTGGGCCGTCACACGGAAGCCGCCCTGTGCGCCACCGACCTTCAGGCCGTTCGAGGGCAGCTGCGTCGTGAGAAAGAACAGCGCGGCGAAGCCGAGCAGCACGAAGAATCCGGTTCCAATTTCGAGCGTCCGATTGGCGCGCATCGTCTGACCTCTCACATGAAGGCCGCGGTCACCATGTAGTCGAGCAGCAGCGTGAGCCAGGACGCCGTGACCACGGTCCGCGTCGTAGCCAGCCCCACGCCCTCGGCGGTCGGCTCCGAGTGATATCCCTCGTACACCGCGATGAGGGTCACCACGAACCCGAATACGAGGCTCTTGATGATGCCCTCGCTCGCATCCCGCAGAACCACCGAGCTCTGCATCTGCGACCAGAACGCCGCCGGGTCGATCCCGCGCTCCCAGACGCCGATGAGCTGAGCGCCGAAGAGGCCGATCACATTGAAGATGGCGGCGAGGAGCGGCATGGCGATGAAGCCGCCGAGGAATCTGGGCGCGGCCACGTAGCGCATCGGGTCGACGGCCATCATTTCGATCGCAGTCAGCTGATCGGTGGCCCGCATCAGGCCGATCTCGGAGGTGAGCGCGGTGCCCGCTCGTCCGGCGAAGAGGAGCGAGGTGAGCACCGGGCCCAGCTCGCGCAGGAGGCTCAACGCCGCGGCGACGCCGAGCAGGTTCTCCGATCCGAACCGGGCGAGCAGATACGCGCCCTGCAGGCCGAGCACCATGCCCGTGAACAGGCCCGACAGCATGATGATGACGAGCGAGCGGGCGCCCGCGTTGTAGATCTGATGGACGATCAGGGCGGGCCGCGCAAATGCGGGCCCGCACGCGGCCACGAGCCGCAGTGCGAAAAGCGCGATCCCTCCCGCCCGCGCCACACCCCCGAGGAGGATGCTGGGGCGCGCGCCGCCGCGCGGCCGCGCTGCCTGCGGTACCGAGTCCGTCATGGCTCGCCGGTCCCCTCGAGCAGCTGCGCCGCGATGTCCGGAGCCGGATAGTGGAACGGCACCGGGCCGTCGGGGCTGCCGCTCATGAATTGCTGAACGATCGGCGAGCCGCCGCCGGCGAGCTCTTGCGGCGTGCCTGAGGCTACCACGCGCCCCTCGGAGATGAGATAGCTGTCGTGCGCGATCGTCGCGAGCTCCTTCACATCGTGCGAGACGACGATGCTCGTGAGCCCGAGCGCCTCGTTCATCTTCTGGATGAGCCGCAGGATGACCCCGAGCGCGATCGGATCGAGGCCGACAAACGGCTCGTCGTAGATCAGCAGCTCCGGGTCCATGACGATCGCGCGGGCCAGCGCGACGCGGCGCGCCATGCCGCCCGAGAGCTCGGCCGGCATCAGTTGGGCGGCGCCGCGCAGCCCGACCGCATTGAGCTTGGTGAGGATGACGTCCCGGATCAGACACTCGGGCAAGCGCGTGTGCTCGCGCAGCGGAAAGGCGACATTCTCGAACACGTCGAGGTCGGTGAGCAGCGCCCCGTTCTGAAAGAGCATGCCCATCCGGCGACGCATCGCGAACACATCGCGCGATCCGAGCGTCGACACCTCGCGCCCCCACACGAGCAATTGCCCGCTGTCGGGGAGCGCCTGCGCCGTGATCAAACGCAGCAGCGTCGTCTTGCCCGTACCGCTCGGGCCCATGATCGCCGTGATGCGGCCGCGGCGCGCCTGCAGCGTGACTCCCGAGAAGATCTCGCGGCCGCCGATCGAGTAGTGCACGTCACGCGCATCGACGATCGCATCGGATGCGGCCGGCGGAGGCTCAGGTCGCGCCACGACAGCGGATACGCGAGCTCAGGCGGCCTGCGCTTCGAGCGCCGACTGGTAGCGGCCCTGCGTCGCGAGGCCGTTGAGCTTGGCTCGCTTGGCGAACTCCTTCTGGCCGGCGGCGAAGTTCGCGGCCGCGCCGCCCCATCCCTTGAGCGCCGTGTCCTGAAGGGCGCGCCCGTAGCTGAAGGTGAGGTTCCACGGTACCCCACCGATCTGGTTCATGAGCGATAGGTGGAGCGTTGCCTCCTGGGATGACTGCCCGCCGGAGAGAAATGCGATGCCGGGCACCGCGGCCGGAACGTGCCGCTTGAGGCAGCGCACGGTCGCCTGCGCGACCTGCTCCGGCGAGGCGCGGTTCGCGGCTTTCTTGCCCGAGATCACCATGTTCGGCTTGAGCACCATGCCTTCGAGGCACACACGAGCCGCGACGAGCTGCGCGAACACGGCCTCGAGCACGCGATCCGTCACTTCCTCGCAGCGCTCGATCGAATGCGCGCCATCCATCAGCACCTCCGGCTCGACGATCGGCACGATTTCCCCCTCCTGGCAGAGGGCAGCGTAGCGGGCGAGCGCATGCGCGTTCGCCTGGATAGCATAGGAAGTCGGGACGGCGTCCGCGATGTCGATTACCGCGCGCCACTTCGCAAAGCGGGCGCCGAGCCCGTAATACTCGGTGAGCCGGTCACGCAGGCCATCGAGGCCCTCGGTGATCGTCTCGCCCGGGAAGCCCGCGAGCGGTTTCGCACCCTCGTCCACCTTGATGCCCGGAATGATGCCCTGTCGCGCGAGATATTCCGGGAAGGGAACCCCATCCCGCGTGCGCTGGCGGATGGTCTCGTCGTACTGGATGACGCCGCTGATCGACTCCGACGCACCGGGCGCTGTGAAGAGCATCTCGCGATATGCGCGCCGGTGCTCCTCCGTCGACTCCAGCTTGATCGCGTCGAAGCGCTTCTTGATGGTGCCGGTGCTCTCGTCCGCGGCCAGGATTCCCTTGCCCTTGACCACCATGGCGCGCGCTATGCGCTCGAGCTCGCTGCGATTCATCGTCGAACCTCCGGTGTGAAATGCCGGTTGGCGCCTCATAAGAGCGACCACCGGACCGATGCCGCGTTCCGCCCCGGGGGTCTCCGCGGGCGCCGGATCGGGGCGCGAAGAATAGCAGACGCTTTGCGTGCCCGGGCAATCAGTACTAAAATAGTCCTACTTTCGAATGGGTGAACCATGCTGCGGATCAGCCGCCTTACGGACTATGCGACCGTGATCCTCGCGACGCTCGCCGGCGATCCGGCGCGCGTGCAGACCGCGACCGCGCTGTCGGAGCAGACGCACATCGCCGCCCCGACGGTGAGCAAGCTGCTGAAGCAGCTGCAGCGCGCCGGGCTCGTGAGCTCGACCCGCGGGCTGCGTGGCGGCTATCAGCTCGCCAGGCCCGCAAGCGAGATCAGCGCCGCGGCGATTCTCGATGCGCTCGAGGGCCCGCTCGCGCTCACAGACTGCTCCGCAGGGCACGGACAGTGCGAGATCGAGCACACCTGTCGCGTCGGGCGCGTCTGGCAGCGGCTGAATCTGGCCATCCGACGCTCGCTCTACGAGGTGACGCTTGCGCAGCTCGCCGGGCTCGATCCGGCGCAGCCCCAGCTGCCGGCGCTCGAGCGCGAGATCAAGTTCGCCGCGCGGCGGTCGCAGCACTGAGCGTGGCATTGGTTGGAATGACGGATTGAACGGAAGCGAAGCGTAAACCTCATGAGCAAGCCTGCCATCGAGTTGGAAGAGCTCGTCGCGCGCCAGTACAAGCACGGGTTCGTGACCGAGATCGACTCGGACACCGTGCCGCCCGGTCTCGATGAGGACGTGGTGCGGCTCATCTCGCGCAAGAAGGGTGAGCCGGCGTTTCTCACCGAATGGCGTTTGAAGGCTCTGCGGCACTGGCTCACGATGCGCGAGCCTCACTGGTCGCACGTGCGCTATCCGGCAATCGACTACCAGGCGATCTCGTATTACTCCGCGCCGAAGGCGCGCACCGACGGCCCGAAGAGCCTCGAGGAGGTCGATCCCAAGCTCCTCGCGACCTATGAGAAGCTCGGTGTTCCGCTGCACGAGCGCGCGCGGCTCGCCGGCGTCGCCGTGGACGCCGTGTTCGACAGCGTGTCGGTCGCGACGACTTTCAAAGAGCGTCTGGCCAAGGCCGGCGTCATTTTCTGCCCGTTCTCGGAGGCCGTGCGCGGACACCCCGAGCTCATCGAGCAATACCTCGGCACGGTCGTCCCCCACTCCGACAATTTCTACGCGGCCCTCAATTCCGCGGTGTTCTCCGATGGCTCGTTCGTCTACGTGCCGAAAGGCGTGCGCTGCCCGATGGAGCTGTCAACGTACTTCCGCATCAATGCTGCGAAGACCGGGCAGTTCGAGCGGACGCTGATCATTGCCGACGATGGGGCGTACGTCAGTTACCTCGAGGGCTGCCTGCCAGCGGACGAGGAAGTCACTTACGGCGACGAGCTGCGCTGCGTCCGCGACGTCGCCATCGGTGACACGGTGCTCAACTCGCTCGGCGAAGAGGCGCAGGTCTCGAAGATCATGCGCCGCGGCTACCTCGGCGAGCTCATCGCGATCACGCCGCGAAGCCCCGCCAATCGATTTTCCGTGACCCCGGAGCATCCGGTTCTCGTGATTCCGCGCGCAGGCGTGCAGGGGACCTCCCGAGGGCCCAATCGCTTGGCCGACCTGGACGCGCGCAAGCTCGAGCAAGCTCAGCCGCAGTTCGTTCGCGCAGGCGACCTCGGGGTGGGTGACCTGCTCTGTTACCCGATCAACAAAGTCGAGCGCGACGACTCCTCCCTGAGCGACGATTTCCTGCGTCTCCTCGGGTACTACGTCGCCGAAGGCTGCGTCACGCGATTCAATGGCTGTCCCGCCGTCGAGTGGTCGTTCGGCGCGCACGAGCCCGCACTGATCGAGGATGTGTGCCGCCTCGTCGAGAAGCTCACAGGCAAGCGGCCCTCCGTCACGCACGACCGGCGGAAGCACGGTATTTACCTCGTCACTTATTCCAAGGAGCTGTGTTTCCTCATGGAAACGCATGGGGGTAAGTACGCGCACGGCAAGCGTTTCAGCAAGACCGTCATGGATCTGCCGCCGGCGCGTCAGAAGCTGGCGCTGGATACCTACTATTCGGGCGACGGCAGCGTCGCACAGCGCGGCACGCTGCGCGGCATCCGTGCCGTGACTGTCTCGCGCCGCCTCGCGTTCCAGCTGCAGGAAATCTCGTCGCGCACTGGGGTCTTCGTGTTCATTCACGAGCGCAAGGCGTTTGCCGAAACCATGCGCGACGGTCGGACGATCCAGCATCGGGATGCCTGGGTGCTCTACCACAGTGAGGGAGCGCGCAGCCGGCGCGCGATCCGCCACGGCGACATGTTCTTGGTCCCGATCCTCAAGATCGAGCGCACTCCCCATGAGGGGTACGTCTACAATTTCGAGACGGTATCAGCGCCGCACTCCTACCTCGTGAAGGGCTTCGCCGTTCACAACTGCACGGCCCCGCAGCGCGACGAAAACCAGCTCCACGCCGCGGTCGTCGAGCTCGTCGCTTTGAACGACGCGCAAATCAAATATTCGACGGTGCAGAACTGGTATCCGGGCGATGAGAACGGCATCGGGGGCATCTACAACTTCGTCACCAAGCGCGGCGAATGCCGCGGTCGAAACTCGCGTATCTCGTGGACGCAGGTCGAGACGGGCTCCGCCATCACTTGGAAGTATCCGAGCTGCGTGCTGCGCGGCGATGGCTCGATCGGGGAGTTCTACTCCGTTGCGACCGTGAACCATCATCAGCAGGCCGATACCGGGACCAAGATGATCCACATCGGCCGCGACACGCGCAGCACGATCGTCTCGAAGGGCATCTCGGCCGGTCAGGGCCAGAATACCTACCGTGGACTCGTGAAGATCCTTCCGAGCGCGCAGGGTGCCCGGAACTTCACCCAGTGCGACTCGCTGCTCATGGGCGGTCGATGCGGCGCACATACCTTCCCGTACGTCGAGGTGAAGAACCCCTCCGCGACAGTCGAGCACGAGGCAAGCACCTCGAAGATCAGCGAGGACCAGCTGTTCTATTGCCTGCAGCGCGGCATCTCGCAGGAGGACGCGGTAAACATGATCGTGAGCGGATTCTGCAAGACCGTTTTCAAGGAGCTGCCGATGGAGTTCGCCGTCGAGGCGCAGAGCCTCCTGGCCGTAAGCCTCGAAGGAGCGGTCGGCTGATGCTCGCGGTTCACGACCTGCACGTCTCGGCCGGCGGCACCCCGGTCCTCAAAGGCCTCACACTCGAGGTCCCGGCCGGTGAGGTGCACGCCATCATGGGACCCAACGGCTCGGGCAAAAGCACACTCGCCTACATCCTTGCCGGGCGGCCGGGGTACGAGGTGACGCGCGGCAGTGTCACGTACGAGGGGCGCGACCTGCTCGCGCTCCCGCCGGAGGAGCGCGCGCGCCTTGGCGTCTTTCTTGGCTTTCAGTATCCGGTGGAGATTCCCGGTGTGAACAACGTCTACCTGCTGAAGGCGGCGCTCAACGCGCTGCGCAAGGAGCGCGGCGAGTCGGAGGTCGATGCGTTCGAGTTTCTGGCGCTCGTGCGCGAGAAGATGCAGATCATGCGCATGGAGGACAGCTTTCTCTCGCGCGGTGTCAACGAGGGCTTCTCGGGCGGGGAGAAGAAGCGCAACGAGATCCTGCAGATGCTGGTGCTCGAGCCGCGTCTCGCGATCCTCGATGAGACGGACTCCGGCCTCGACATCGATGCGCTCAAGGTCGTGGCCGAGGGCGTGAACCGCCTGCGCTCCCGCGACCGCTCGATCGTGCTCGTCACCCACTACCAGCGCCTGCTCGAGCACGTGATCCCGGATCGGGTTCACGTGCTCGTGCGCGGACGCATCGCGAAGAGCGGCGATCGCTCGCTCGCGCTCGAGCTCGAGCAGCGCGGCTACGACTGGCTCGCGGGCGAGGCGGCATGAGCAGTCCGCTTCTCGAGCGCATCGCAGGCGAGCATGCGGCGCTCGCCGACTCGCTGCCGGGGGGCGCGGTCTCGCGGGCGCGCAGGCGGCGCGCGCTCGATGCCCTGCTGACATCCGGATTGCCCAGCTCGCGAGATGAGAACTGGCGCTACGCGAATTTGAGGCCGCTCGAGCGGGTACGGTTCGCGCCGGCTTCTGTCGCACCGGATGCAGCCGTGTCGTCTCTCGATGTGGCATCACTTCCCGCGAGCGTGCCGGGATTCGTGCGGTATGTGTTCGTCGACGGAGCGTTCTCGCGCGAGGCCTCGATCGCGGGCGGCGCGCAGCTTCAAGGCGTGCGAGTCTCCATGGGCCATTCGGCACCTTCGGCAGCCGAGAGCGGCGAGCCATGGCCCGGGACGGCATTCGCGCTGCTCAACGAGGCTTTCGCAACCGGCGGACTGCGCATCGAGGTTGAGGGCAAAGAGCCGGCCACGCGCATCGAGGTGGTGTTCGTCGCGACCGCCTCTGCCCAGGCGAGCGCCACAGCCAACGGACGAGGCGCCTCGTACCCGCGGCTGTCGGTCGTCGCCGCTCCGCACGCCCGCCTCGAGCTCATCGAGCGTCACCTGAGCGTCGACGATGAGCCGAGCTTCGTAGACTCCATGATCGACGTGCGCGCGCAGGAAGGCTCGAACATCGAGCACTACCGGCTCCAGCAGCTCGGGACCCGTGCACTGTGGATGGACACGCTCACGGCATCCGTCGCACGCTCGGCGGTGTACCGGCTGCATGGCTTCGCGCTTGGCGCCCAATCCGCCCGCTCGACGGTGAGCGTGCGGCTCGAGGGTGAGGGCTCCGAGCTCGCGCTGCATGCGGTCGCTGCCGCCGACCGGCAGCAGGTGCTCGATACGCTCGCCCTCGTCGAGCACGCCGCGCCTCACACGCGCACGGACGAGAGCTTCCGCGGAGTCGCCGCGGGCCGCTCGCGAGTGGCATTCAACGGCAAGATCATCGTGCAGACGGGCGCTCATGGGGCGGACTCGAGCCAGTCGCTGCGCGGGCTGCTCGCGGGCGCGGAGGCGGAGATCGATGTGCGCCCGCAGCTCGAGATCTACACCGATGAGGTGCGCTGCAGCCATGGAGCCACTGCGGGCAAGCTCGACGAGACGATGCTGTTCTATCTGCTCTCGCGCGGGCTCGACCGCGAGACCGCGCAGCGATTGCTCAAGTGGGCGTTCCTCGAGGATGTCGTCTCGAAGGTCGCCGTCCCAGAGCTCCGGCGGCAGATCGAGGCCAGCCTCGCCGGTCAGCTTCAGGACGCCGAGACTTTGAAGGAGCTGTTGTAATGTCCGTATCGGTCCGCGAAGCCGCAACCGGCCGCGATGGCGCGACCGCAGAAACCGGCGGCGCATCGTCGCGAATCGCCTCGAGTCCCGGAACGCTCGATGTCGAGCGCGTGCGCCGGGATTTCCCGATCCTCACGCGTGCCGTGCACGGGCGACCCCTCGTTTATCTCGATAGCGCCGCCTCGGCGCAGCGGCCCCGGGCTGTGCTCGATGCCGTCGAGGACTACGAGACGCGCTCGCATGCAAATGTCCATCGCGGCGTGCATTTGCTGAGCCAGGAGGCGACCGCCGCCTACGAAGGGGCGCGCGATCGGGTGCGTCGCTTCCTCAACGCCCGCTCGACACGTGAGATCATTTTCACCCGCGGAACCACCGAGGCCATCAACCTCGTCGCTCAGTCCTTTGCGCGCCCGCGGCTCGGGCCGGGCGATGAGATTCTCATCACCGCGCTCGAGCACCACGCGAACATCGTGCCGTGGCAGATGGTGCGCGATCAGACCGGCTGCTCGTTGAGCGTCGCTCCGATCAATGAGCGCGGGGAGCTCCTGCTCGACCGCTTCATGGAGCGCCTGACGCCACGTACGCGGCTCGTCGCCGTGGCTCACGTGTCGAACGCGCTCGGAACCATTCTGCCGGTCGCGGATATCATCGCCGCGGCCCATGCGCGCGGCATTCCGGTACTCGTCGACGGCGCGCAGGCCGTCCCGCATCTTCCTATCGATGTCCGCGCGCTCGACTGCGATTTCTACGCCTTCTCCGGCCACAAGCTCTACGGCCCGACGGGCATCGGCGTCCTTTACGGCCGCGAGGCGCTGCTCGAGGCAATGCCTCCCTGGCAAGGCGGCGGCGACATGATTCTGACGGTCTC
>Ga0134126_10007749_pt1 | contig 13485 bp, 10 predicted proteins | sample KB31752_FD_96881 | JGI IMG/M metagenome (GOLD analysis project Ga0134126, IMG submission 96881) | Terrestrial soil microbial communities with excess Nitrogen fertilizer from Kellogg Biological Station, Michigan, USA - KB3-175-2 | ecosystem: Environmental > Terrestrial > Soil > Unclassified ...
AAGAATTTGAACTCCTTCTCCCGGCAGCCGTTTCCGGAGGCGATGCATGAGCGGCTGCGCTAAACGGCGTGGCCGCTCTTTTTTGCGACATCACTTTTGGCCCCAGCAGGACCATTGCAGATCAGCGTTAATCAGTGCCGAATCAGCGGTAAGTTTTTTAGAGGTCTGATACCGAGGCGTGAACCTGCAGCAATCCGACTTCAGCGGCAATCTTCTCCAGCTTCGAACGCGTTTCCTGCTTTACCGGAAGCATGGGCAGGCGCAGCACTTCTTCAATCCGGCCCATCATGGCTAGAACCGCCTTTACCGGCATAGGGTTCGATTCCATGAAGTTGGCCTGCATCAGGCGCAGGAACTGGCGCTGGATCCGGCGGGCTTTGTCCCAATCGTTGTTCAGCGCAGCCGCCGTGAGTTGCGACATCTCTTTAGGAATCTCATTCGAGCAGACGGAAATAATGCCTACGCCGCCCAGAGCGATCACGGGAATTGTGATGGCATCGTCACCGGAGAAAACCAGGAAGTTTTCCGGCACGTGATTAAACACTTCGGCAATCTGCGAGATGTTGCCGCTGGCTTCTTTCACGGCAATGATGTTGGGAATCTTGGCCAGTCGGCCGAGCGTTGCCGGCTCGATGTTGGCGGCAGTGCGTCCGACCACGCTATACAGCACCAGCGGCTTGTCTACGGCTTCTGCAATGGCCTTGAAGTGCTGGTACTGGCCTTCTTGCGTCGGCTTGTTGTAATAGGGCGAGGCGGTCAGAATTGCGTCCACGCCTTTGCGGCGGTTGAGATCGCGCGCTTTCTCCACGGCTTCAGCAGTGCAGTTCGACGTGGCTCCGGCAACGATCGGTACGCGGCCGCCTGCCACCTCAATGGTGATGTCGATCACGCGCAGCCATTCGTCTTTGGTCAGAGTCGGCGTTTCGCCCGTGGTGCCGCACGGGACGAGGAAATGGATGCCAGAGGTGATCTGCCACTCGACCAGCGATCGAAGGGTTTTCTCGTCGATGCTCTGGTCCTGCTTAAACGGTGTGATGAGCGCGGTGCCGCAGCCTTGAAGGTTCATGGTCAAATAAGGATAACAAAAACTTAAACACAACGGGCACGAAGGAACACAAGGAGGGATAGCAGGGAAACGATGCAAAGGCTTAAAAGAGGCTTCGCGAGGGAAAGAAATAATGCACTAATTTTTAAAGCAGCTTATCCTTCTTCGTGTCCTTTGTGGTAAATGTTTTCTAGAGCTGATCCACGATGTCCGGGAATTCATAAAATCCCGTCTTGCCCTTGATCCATTCCGCCGCGCGCACCGCGCCCTCGGCGAAGCCGACGCGCGACTTGGCGTCGTGAGTAAAGAGGATCGTATCGTTCGCTGAATCCAGCATCACCAGGTGCATGCCCACGGTCTCACCCTCGCGTACTGACGCGACCTCAACTTTCTCTCCAGAGCCGGACTCTAATAGTTTCTGGATGGTCACCGCCGTACCGGAAGGTTTGTCTTTCTTGTGGACATGGTGGCGTTCAACAATGCTGCCACGGTACTGGTGTTTCAGGATTGGCGCAACGGCCTGCACGGCCTTGAAGAAGAAATTCATCCCAATGGAAAAGTTTGAGCCATAAAGCACGGCGGCTTTTCGTTCGGTAACCAGCTCGCGGACTTTATCGAGGTGCTGGTACCAGCCAGTGGTGCCCGCAATGATCGGAACCTTGGCTTCAACGCAGTGAATGATGTTGGGAATCACCGCATGGGGCGTGGTGAAATCTATCACCGCATCGATTTCTTTCAGCATAGCGGGCGTCAAGGCGCGGCCATCCTGGTTCTCCTGGCTGGCCAGCGAACGGACTGCATGCCCGCGCTCTTTCGCCACCTCCGCCACCAGCGCGCCGGTTTTGCCGCGACCCAGCACTAGAATTTTCACGCGAATACCTCGGGGTCCACTTGCGCGAAGAACGTGCGGTGCAAGCGAGAGACTACATCGGGCACGGCATCCTCATCAATCACGAATCCTATATTAATCTCTGACGCGCCCTGGGAGATCATGTGGATGTTGGCTTCAGGAATGGCGCTGAAAACCTTGGCCGCGATCCCCGGCGTGCTTTTTATATTTTCACCCACCAGGCAAACAATGGCTTTGCGGCCTTCATATTTCACGTCGGCCAGTTTGGCCAGATCGGCGGCAATTGCCGCAATGGATTCATTCGAGTCCACGGTGACCGAAACGCTGACCTCAGAAGTTGACACCATGTCCACTGGGCAGCGATGGTTGGCGAACACCTCAAAGATACTCTTGAGAAAGCCATGGGCCATGAGCATGCGCGTGGCGACTACATCAACTACGGTGATGCGCTTTTTGGCTGCAATGGCCTTGAATATATTTTTGCTCTTGGGCGCCGTGGCGGTAATGCGCGTGCCTTCGCATCTCGGGTTGCGCGAGTTAAGAATCAGCACGGGAATGTTTCTCTGAATCGCCGGCAGCAGCGTGGCCGGATGCAGGACCTTTGCGCCGAAATAGGCAAGCTCCGCCGCTTCTTCAAAGCTAATGTTCTTGATGCGGCGCGCGTCTGGACAGAGATTCGGATCGGTGGTCATCATGCCATCCACGTCTGTCCAAATCTCAATGCGCTCGGCATTCAGGCCCGCGCCAATGATGGCAGCGCTAAAGTCCGATCCGCCTCGCCCCAGCGTGGTGGCAATGCCTTCCCGCGTGGCGGCAATAAAACCGCCCATCACCGGCACGCGATTGCGGTCCAGCAGCGGCTTCACGGTTTCCGCCAGACGGGCGTCCGTTTCTTCAAATTGCGGTACGGCCTTGCCGAAGGTAGTGTCGGTTACGATGCACTTGCGTGAATCAATGTGAGCGGCTTCAATGTTGCGCTGGGAAAATGCAGCGGCGGCAATTTTGGATGACACGCGCTCGCCAAAACCGGCAATCGTGTCGACGGTGCGGGGCGTGAGTTCGCCCACCGCCACAACGCCGCGCAAAAGCTCGTCCAGGCCGTTAAAGTCGGCTTCCAGCTCCGGCGCGATCTGCTCAAACGCGTGCGTGCCCAGCAAGTCACAAGCGCAGTTGTAATGGCGCTCGCGAGCCGCGCGGGAAAGCTCAAGCGCTTTTGCCCGGTCGCCGGCTCCGGCGGCCAGTGACATTGCCAGAAGCTGATCGGTAATTTTGGCCAGCGCGCTTACAACGACTACAGGACGCTGATTGAGGCGCTCGCGCACGATGGCCGCGACGCGGTCAATGGCCTGCGCGTCCTGCACTGAGGTGCCGCCGAATTTCATCACGATCATGCGGGCACTCCGGAAAGCACCCACCACGCAGACACGGAAGCTCGGAGAAAACGAATCGTCATCCCGAGGGTCGTAAGCGAACAAGCGCTTTCGTCAGCTTGTGAGCAGCCCCGAGGGACCTTTTGCTTTGGTAACAATGAAGAATATGAAGGAACACAAGGTCCCTCGCCCCTACTCGAGCGCTGAAGAAAACGCGCTCTCGCCAGACAGGGTTCGGGATGACGATTTATTTGGAAAGAACAGTTCTTTGTGGCACGACTGAACTGGTGCCCCGAGGCTTGTCTCGTCGGGCCGCAATGTCCTGTTTGCACGGACGCCCTCAACTGATGTAACCCTGCGATTTGAGCAGCTCGCCGTTCAGCACGGCTGCACCAGCAGCGCCACGGATGGTGTTGTGCGATAGCACGGTGAATTTCCAGTCGAAGATATTGCAGGGACGCAGGCGGCCAACCACGGCGCTCATGCCGCGTCCACGATCACGGTCTAGCCGAGGCTGCGGGCGGTCCGGCGCGGACTCATAAATCACCGGCTGTTCAGGAGCAGTGGGCAGCTTGAGTTTTTGCGGCAAGCAGCGGAATTCATTCCAGGCATCAATGATTTCTTCCGCCGTCGCAGGCTTGCGCAGCTTGAGCGAGACCGATTCCGTATGTCCATCCTCTACGGCGACGCGGTTGCAATGAGCGCTTAGCACAAGATCTGCGTCGATTACACGCGAGCCGTTCAACGTTCCCAGCAGCTTGCGCGTTTCCGCCTCCATCTTGTCTTCTTCCTTGGCGATGTAGGGAATCACGTTGCCGAGAATGTCCATGGAAGGCACGCCGGGATAGCCGGCGCCGCTGATGGCTTGCATAGTGGCCACAAAGATCTTGTCGATGCCGAAGCGGCGATGTAGCGGAGCCAGGGCGAGCACCAGTCCAATGGCGGAGCAGTTGGGATTAGTGACCATGAAGCCGCCATTTTTTTTGTACCAGTTCTGCGTCTTGACGAGAGAAACGTGGTCGCCATTCACTTCGGGAATGATGAGCGGAACGTCTTCTGCCATGCGAAAAGCGCTGGAGTTTGACACCACGGCATGGCCTGTTTCCGCAAAGGCAGGCTCAATCTGTTGCGCTGCGGCGGCGTCCAGCGCGGCAAAGACCAGCTTGGGCGTGCTGCTGTCCGGCACGGCGCCGGAAACCTTCATGGCAGCAATATTTGCCGGGATCGGCGTGGCCAGATTCCACTTGGCGGCTTCCGGGTAAAGCTTGCCCGCTGACCGGTCTGATGCCGCTAGCCACGTGATTTCAAACCATGGGTGTTCGTGGAGCAGTTGGATGAATCTCTGCCCGACCGTCCCGGTAGCGCCGAGAATGCCGACTGGAATTTTGCTGGCCATGATTGTTGAAATTAGATTTTAGCATCAGCAGAGAATCTCACCACGAAGGCACAAGGCTAGGACAACAGCGGAGGCTTTACCGCAAAGGCCGCCAGGGCCGTAGCGACTACCACAGAACCTGAGGGAATTTTGCCCGCAGATTTGTATTCTGTGGTTTGCAAAGCCCGGCTGTCGGTCTAACCGCAAAGATCCTTTCCCTAAACTGCAAAGACTACAGCAGGAGGAGGCATTAATCCTTAACTGCTCTTGGAGAGGAGGTCCTTTGTTTGAGTGGCTCGGCCAGAATTACCGTCCGTCAGGAGGTTTAACCGCAGCAGCAGGGTATTTGCCTCCTCAACCAGCTTCTTTCCTTCAGTTTGCGGCCGGGAATTTGCTGCCGAAACCAGCTGCACAGCAAGGGATTGCAGATCGCGTGCAATTTGCAGCACGGTATCCCTCACATCATTAGCGCGTTGCGAAGGCGTAGCCTTAAGCCACTCATCAAGTTCTTTCCGGAACGCAACCACTGCGCTGCGGTTCTTACCTCTGGGCCTATGAATGGGCAATTGCAATTCCGATTCCCATCGTTGAACGGTCCTTACGCCACGACCTAGGTATGAGGCAATCTCCTTCCAGGAATTAAGGACACCAGGATTTAGTGAAGCAGAAGACGCCAAATGCGGGTGATGAATGATGCCGTTGTGATTTCCTGCAGGATTTTTAAAATTGCTTTGATTGCCGCCATACTGGGCTTTGAGAGCGTTTGAAGAATTACTGAATGATTCAGAATGAATATAGTCCCGGAATCGAGAATTCATGAATATACCCCATCTTTGCTTTTAAGAATATTCCCGCTAACGTCCTGATGTCCGTCTGATACCAGACCTAGAACAACACAAACGCCCGAAATGCTCCTTGCATTTCAGAACACTCTCACTGGTGTATGCTCAAGCGCGTAGTCAATCTTAATTCTTACTACAGGGCGCGTGGAATCGATCAGCTCTGCTGCTGAAGGAGTTCTGCGGCAAGGTGGCGCGGTGCAAGGGGGGTTAAGGCATCTGGCCGGGCGAAGTCGTGGATGTGACACCCTCCCATCGCGTCGTGTCAAAGGCCAATGCGAGAGCGAACTCACGCTTAACCGCTACTGCAATAATCCAAAAAGCCGGAACCGCGCCCCGAAATGTATGTTGCTCCTGATTATAAAACCAGTGTTGCACAGTATTGAGTGTACAAAGCTCAAATGGTATGTTGGATTACCTTATTTCGAATTGAACTGTGCAGTCTATTCCGCTAAAACGATCATCCGTCATTCTCAGAAGCTTTAGTGAGGCGCGGCGTTACTGGCCGCATCTCCTGGTCATTGCAGTCCTGAATCTCATTTCAATGTTGCTGGCTTTGGCATATCCGTTGCCGATGAAGATAGCCGTAGATTCAGTTCTTGAACAACAACAGCTTCCGCAATTTTTATCTGGATTGCTGCCCAGGCATGGATCCGAAACTTCCGTATTGGCAATTGCCGTGGGATTATTGCTGGCAATTGCGCTGCTGGCTGGATTTCAGGGGCTTGCAAGCTGGCTTCTGCAAACTTACGTAGGTGAGAAGCTGGTGTGGGATTTTCGCGCCAAACTGCTCAACCATGTGCAACGGCTGCCTCTTGCTTTCCATGATAATTACGGCGCTGGTGATTCTGTTTATTGTATTCAGCACGACGCACCGTCAATTCAGTATGTGGTCTTGCAGGGAATCTTGCCGCTTGTGATCGCCGGATTCACCCTGGCTGGGATGATATTTATCAGCCTTCGCATTGATCCAACCCTTTCGTTATTTGCGCTGGCAATCACGCCGGTATTGTTTGTGCTTTCCATGGCGAGCAGCCGGGTGGTGCGGCTTCGTTCACGGAATATCAAGGAGCTTGATAGCAGCGCGATGTCCGTTGTCCAGGAAGTGCTCGGGTTCATCCGCACGATCAAGGCTTTTGGACAGGAACATCGCGAATATGAGCGGTTTGTGCGGCACTCCAGCAAACGGCTGGCCGGCCAAATCCGGCTGGCGCGGCTGCAGGCTACGTTCAGCACACTAATCGGATTAGTTATAGCTGCCGGTACTGCCGCAGCCTTGTATATCGGCGTGGTGCACGTGAAGGCAGGTAGATTGACCGTCGGCTCCCTGCTGGTGGTCATGGCATATATCGTCCAAATGTACCAGCCGCTTCAGGCGCTCAGTACCAAGACCTCTGATCTGCAGAATTGGCTGGTAAGCCTGGAGAGGACATTTGCATTGCTGGATCAGCCTCCCGAAATTGCGGAAAGTCCCTTCGCCGTTCCGCTGCTGCACGCACAGGGAATTGTTGAGTTTCGTAATGTCTCATTTCATTACGGCCAAAGCCTCCAGGGCCTGCAGAACGTCTCGTTTTCAATTTCCGCGGGCGCTCGCGTAGGAATCGTTGGTGGAACGGGTGCAGGAAAAACTACTCTCCTGAACCTGATTATGCGTTTTTATGATCCGGATGCGGGGCAGATCCTGCTGGATGGAATTGATATCCGGGAATACCGCATTTCCGATCTCAGACGCCAATTTGCAACGGTGCTGCAGGAACCCGTGTTGCTGGACGCGAGCATTGCCGAAAACATTGCCTACGGAAAGCTTACGGCCAGCGATGAAGAGATTGTTGCTGCTGCCGAATCAGCTTGCGCCCATGAGTTTATCAGCGCTCTGCCTGAGCAATATGACAGCAGCGTGGGCGAACGGGGAGCGCGCCTTTCCGGCGGAGAGCGCCAGCGTATCTCTCTCGCTCGCGCTTTCTTGCGGGACAGCCCTATCCTGATTCTCGATGAGCCCACCAGCTCTGTCGACACAATTACTGAAGAATCCATCCTTACCGCGACAGAGAAATTGATGCAGAAGCGAACGACTTTTATGATTGCTCATCGCCTGAGCACGTTGAGAAGCTGCGACACAATCCTTGTGCTTGAGCGCGGAAAGCTAATTGAAGTGCAGACACCTGGAGTCAAGGCTGGGACGATGCTTCAGGTATAGCGTACACGTATGGTCATTGCAGATTCCCGGCAGCTAACCCGCGATTGTGGATTTTCCGCTTTTTTGCATTGCGGTCTCCACAATGTCTTCAAATTCCTGGGCCCGAATATTGGCGGTATGGCTGGCAAGCACGCGCTCCTGGGCAGCGCGTCCAATCCGGCGGAGATCGGAGTCGGACATCTCGGTAAGGTAGCGGCAGACATCATCGCTCGTCTTTGGCAGCAGGATTTCACTTTCTGGAGCAAAGAATTCATCCAACCCTGCCCAGCTATCGGAAACCATGGCAGAAGCGCATGCCGCGGCTTCAAACAGCCGCACCGATGGCGAGTAGCCCATTTTGATCATTTCTTTTCGCGTCGCATTCAGAATCAGCCTTGAAGAACTATAGAGATCAGAATGATATTGCGGATTCAAATGAGAAATACGTTGAACGTTGCCAGGCCATAGGATTGTCTCAGGATACTGTGATCCAGCGACGATGAAGTTTTTATCGGGCATTTTTTCCGCTGGTGAACAAAGAAATGCCTCTAACACGGCTTGCCGGTCGGGAGCGTATGTTCCTAAATAGCTAAGATCGCATTGAAATTCCCGGTTGAGATGTTTCCGATAATAATTTTCCGGGTCCACGGAACAGTAAAGCGGCGCCGCGGTCAGCACGCCGAATTGCATTTCCAACTCCTGCAACATTGGCCCGCCGGTAAAGCTGAAATAAACGTCCAGTTCCGGCAGATGCTCCTTGAGAAGATAAGCTGTTTTGCCTTCAGTCCTCAGGCCGGCAATGGTGATGGGAGTATCGATGTCATAGAACGCTTTGACTGGAACGTTGCGGCTTAAAATCTCATCGAGCGCGGCAATTCCGTCCGGAAAATATGAGCCCACGATCACAACGTCAGCCCCTCTCAATTCCCTGCGGACGACAGGAAGGATTGCATCCCACGTTTCAAACAGTTTGAAGGTGCAATAAGGCGGTTTCGGCAGATCGCGATTTTGTTCATACCACTCGACATTGCGTTCAAAAAAGACGATATCGTGTTTCCGTTTGCTCAGGGCCTTGCAAAGCGCCCGGTACGTGGTCGCATGCCCATTCCCCCAGGCAGATGAAATCGAGAGTCCGAATATCACAATTTTCATAATTTTTCTTAGCTGAACGCTGCGAAATCCTGCATCCTTGATAACTTAGAAGGATAATTCAGGTAAGTAGATGCCAGCGCAAGTTGGCCAGTGTGGTTGGCGTAATTCGGCGCATTCGACCACAACCCTATTTCAGCATCTATCCTTCGTGCGGCTGTACTCCATCTGACCGGCAATCTAAATGGGAACCATTAAAATTGGGAAAGTAATGCAGGCGGCGGTACTCACCGGACCTCGAAAGCTTGAGGTGCGCGAGATTCGCCAGCCCAGCCCGTCGCGCGGTGAAGTACGCGTCCAACTCGAAGGATGCGGAGTGTGCGCCTCTAATCTGGCGATGTGGGAAGGGATGCCCTGGTCGCAATATCCCACAGATCCGGGAGCTCTTGGGCATGAAGGCTGGGGCCATGTAGATGCAGTTGGCGCTGATGTGGCGGAAATCAAGGAAGGCGACCGGGTAGCGCTACTGGGGTCCCATTCTTATGCGGAGTACGATTTAGTTGCCGCTTCGTCGCTGGTTTTGTTGCCGCCTTCCCTTGCTTCTCTTCCGTTTCCCGGTGAAGCTTTTGCCTGTGCCATGAATATTTTTGAGCGCAGCAACATACAGGCAGGCCAGACGGTTGCAATTGTTGGCATCGGCTTTCTGGGCGCCGTATTGACCTCTTTGGCCTCCAGGGCCAAAGCGCATGTGATCGCTCTTTCACGCCGGTCTTACGCGCTACAGCTTGCGCAACGGATGGGAGCGAAAGAATTGGTGTTGCTGGACGACCATTACAAACTCATCGAACGGGTCAAAGAATTAACTGGCGGCAAGATGTGTGAACGGGTGATTGAAGCCACTGGAAAGCAGTGGCCGCTTGATCTTGCTGCGGAACTGGCTGGTACTCGCGCGAGGCTGATTATTGCCGGCTATCATCAAGACGGCCCTCGGCAGGTCAACATGCAGCTGTGGAATTGGCGCGGACTGGATGTAGTAAATGCCCATGAACGTGACGAAAGAGTTTATGTCCAGGGCATGTATAAGCTGTAGAAGCAGCAGAATCCGGCTTATTCGATCCACGGACGCTCTGCACACATAGTTTCCCTTTAGCGGCCCTGCCCCAGGCATTTGAGGCCACGCTATCCCGTCCTGACGGATTTTTGAAAGCCACCGTAAGCTATGAGTGACACACTTATCGTTCCGGCAGAAGAAAGTTCTTCCAGCAACAAGCAAGTACCTCGTCTGGGTTTCCTCGGCGTCGGCTGGATTGGCCGAAACCGCCTGGAGGTAATCGCACATAGCGGTTTAGCCGATATCGCTGTCATTTACGATACGTCCCCTGAGCTTTTGCAGCAGAGCTTGGTTCTGGCTCCCGGGGCGAAACCAGTCAGCAGCTACGATGAGCTTCTCAGCGCCGATATTGACGGCGTGATTATTGCAACGCCAAGCGCACAGCATGCGGAGCAATCATTGCGCGCATTGGAGCGTGGATTGCCTGTGTTTTGTCAAAAGCCGCTTGGCCGGAATGCAAATGAGACACGTTCCGTGGTGGAAGCAGCGAAAAAAGCCAACCGGTTGCTGGCAATTGATTTGGCTTACCGCTTTACCGCAGCTTTGCAGGCCATTCACTCGGTGATCTCCTCAGGAGAACTGGGCGAGATATATGCAGTGAATGTGGTGTTTCACAATGCCTACGGCCCTGATAAAGAGTGGTTTTATGATCGCGCACTCTCCGGCGGCGGTTGTGTGATGGACCTCGGCATCCATCTCATTGATGCAGCCTTATGGATGCTCGGGTTCCCAGCAGTACATAGAGTGAACAGCAGGCTTTATACGCAAGGACGGCAATGGAACCGGCAATCGAATGCAGTCGAAGACTACGCGATCGCTCAAATAGACACAGCCCCAGGAACTATCGTCAACATGCAATGTTCCTGGCGGCTGTCTGTAGGACAGGACTGCATCATTGCGGCTGAATTCTTTGGCGCCCGCGGTGGCGCGGCTTTTCGCAACGTGAACGGGTCTTTTTATGATTTTGTTGCGGAGCGTTATGAAGGAACAAAACGCATCCCCCTTGTTTCTGCTCCTGATAATTGGTCCGGACGTGCCGCCCTGGAATGGATAAAGCGCTTACAGGCAGCTGAACATTTCAGGGGAAATGAAGAACTGGTTCGAGTGGCTGAAGTGCTGGATGCTATATACCAATGACTCTGGACTCTTTGTCTCATCAACGACTTCCGGCAATTTCGTATAAGTTTTGCTGCAATAATTTGTCCAAATAATTTAGTTCTGCACAATTCCCGTGCGACTTTTTACCTGTGGCGGAAATCGGCGTTTTTTAAAAGGGCATCATTGTACTTTTTGCCATCTTCTAACCTTTCAGTTGGTAAGTAGGTTGCCAGAGTGATTATGCGCGAGGGGGTATTAATTGACCGCATTAACAGTCTGACGAATTTACTCTCTGCCCTGCGTTGAAGCACTCTGAAATGAAGTGCTCTGAAATGTGTTTCATCGATAAAGCGATTAATGTTTCGCTAAAACTAGATCTTCCATGCGAGGTTAAAGAGCAGTGGCTAAAAACGTGCTTGTCACTGGTGGGTGTGGTTTTGTTGGATCGCATTTAGTAGATGCATTGCTGGCACATGGCCATCATGTGCGAGTACTGGATAATCTTGACCCTCAGGTTCACGGCGGCAAACTTCCTGATTACCTGAACCCCGAGGTTGAGCTCCTGCGTGGCGATGTGCAAGACCCTGCGGCAGTTGTGAAGGCCCTAAAAGGGATTGACGTGGTGTTTCATCTGGCTGCCGTGGTCGGCGTGGGACAGTCAATGTATGAAATTTCACGTTATGTGGGCACCAATACCTTAGGAACGGCAGTGCTGTTGCAGGCTCTATTAAGACGGCAAAGCAAAGTACAAAAGTTGGTCATTGCCTCTTCAATGTCAATCTATGGCGAGGGAAAATACTCATGCACCAACTGCGGGACTGTCACACCGCCATTGCGCCCCGCTGAGCAGCTCCAGAACAAAGAATGGGAGATGGTGTGCTTACAGTGCGGGAGTCAACTGGAGCCAATCCCAACCGACGAATCAAAGTCCCTTCAGTGCAGCTCGATTTACGCATTATCAAAAAAAGACCAAGAGGAGATGTCTCTCCTGTTTGGGCGGACTTACAACCTGCCGGTAGTTGCGTTGCGATATTTCAACATCTATGGCCCCAGGCAGGCGCTATCCAATCCATACACGGGGGTTGCCGCAATTTTTGCCTCACGAATGTTGAACGGCAATCCACCCCTGGTTTTTGAGGATGGGAAGCAGATGCGCGATTTTGTGAGCGTCAATGACGTGGTGCGGGCCAACATTCTGGCAATGGAACGTTCAGCAGGAGACGGTAAGGCGCTAAACATCGGTTCTGGGCAGCCGATTTCAATTTCAGAGGTGGCCAGTGTGCTGGGAAGCGCCCTGCATACCGGCATCGGGTGCCAGCTTACGGAGAAATACAGGGCGGGCGATATCCGCCACTGTTTCGCGGACATTTCTGCCGCAAAAGCATGCCTGGGCTATAAACCGCAGATGCGATTTGCTGACGGCGTAAAAGACTTGGTGGGGTGGCTTGAATCACAGAAACCCACAGATCGGGTGGTGGAGGCATTTGCACAGCTGAACAGTTTTGGCTTGGCTGCATAGTGACTAATTATCGGGAAGGGGAAAATGCATAGAACTAAAAGGCGCTCTGTTTTGATATTTGGAGGAGCTGGATTTATCGGATCGAATCTGGCGCATTGGTTCCTTACTCAAACAGAGGCAAAAGTGCATGTTTTTGACAATTTAAGCCGCCAGGGAACGCACTATAACGCTGAATGGCTGAAGCAAATCGCGCGCAATTCGGATCGGCTCGAATTAACCATAGGGGATATCCGGAACCGGGCCCTGGTGGAAGAGGCGGTTGCAAACGCTGATGAGATCTATCACTTTGCCGCGCAGGTTGCGGTCACAACCTCGCTGATTGACCCGCGACTTGATTTTGAAGTCAACGTGCAAGGCACCTTTAACATTCTGGATGCAGCCCGAAAGTCCCGCAAGAAACCGTTTCTGCTGTTTACCTCCACCAACAAAGTTTATGGCGATCTTGGATTAGGCGCGCCGGAGCGTTCGGCTAAACGATATTTCCATCCGGATCATATGGGCATATCAGAATCGCAGCCGCTCGATTTCCATTCTCCTTACGGCTGTTCCAAGGGAGCGGCCGACCAGTATGTCCGCGACTTTGGCCGTATTTACAATTTGCCTGTCGTCGTTTTTCGTATGTCCTGCATTGCCGGTCCCCGGCAATTTGGCACAGAAGACCAGGGCTGGGTCGCCCACTTTCTTTATTCCGCGCTGCAGGGGAAAGCGGTAAAAATTTATGGCGACGGCCGCCAGGTCCGAGACGTCCTTTGCGTAAAAGACCTGGTCCGCGCCATGCAGGGCGTGAAAGATAACCTTCCGCAAACTGCCGGGCAAATTTATAACGTCGGCGGCGGCCCGGAAAATACAACGTCTTTGCTGGAATTGTTGGAAACGATCCGGAAACTCACGGGCGTGAAACTGGATTATTTCATGGACCGGGCGCGCCCCGGAGACCAACTGGTTTACATAACCGACTACAGCAAGCTGAGGAGCCATATCGGCTGGAAACCGCAGATCGGCATTGAACAGAC
>Ga0134126_10007751_pt1 | contig 13482 bp, 13 predicted proteins | sample KB31752_FD_96881 | JGI IMG/M metagenome (GOLD analysis project Ga0134126, IMG submission 96881) | Terrestrial soil microbial communities with excess Nitrogen fertilizer from Kellogg Biological Station, Michigan, USA - KB3-175-2 | ecosystem: Environmental > Terrestrial > Soil > Unclassified ...
CGCCAGGCCTGTCCAGATCGGCGCGTAAGGCCCCCGATCCGACCGATCCCATGCCGCCCCTACCCCTTTGCCGATGGTCGGGGCGGCGTGATTCGAACACGCGACCCTCTGCTCCCAAAGCAGATGCGCTACCAGACTGCGCTACGCCCCGTGGCCGTCGGCGAGGCGCTCATTTGCCACGAGTGCCCCTTCGCTGCAATGTGACCGCCGCACTCACCGCCCCCCTCAGGCGGACAGCCGCCAGGCGGCCGACGTCGCACTGATGCAGCGCCGATAGCTGGCGACCGCGGGGCCGAAGCCTTCCAGGAGCGCATTGAGGCCGCACGGTGGTCACCTGCACGCGCCGCGACTGCGAAGTCGCCGGTGTAGATCTCGATCCCGTCCGCGCCCGTAGCCCTCGCGTGCTCGAGGTTCTGCTGGTCGGGGTCGGCGAACAGGATCACCCGGCATCCGGCCTGTTGAGGTTCACGCTCGGTCGCGTGGGCGTTTGATGGGCGGGCATGACGGCCGCTCCTGCGAGGAGGTTCGCCGGGACTATCGATCGCGCCGCCAAGCGCTGCAACGTGGTGGCCGCGTCTGCGGCTCAGCGCTCGCGGCGGCGCATCAGCTTGAAGACGCCCGTGGCCCGGGCGAGCGTGCGGCGGTCGGTGTAAGCGCGGCCCTCGACGAAGGCGAGGTCGCTGGTGGCGCGGCTGAGGCTGGATTCGCCGAACACCCACTCGCCAGCCCGGCCCATGTCGAGGAAATCGATCGACAGGTGCACGGTGACGCCCATTTGGCCCGTGCCGCGCCCGGCCGCGCCGGCCAGCACGCCGTCGAGGAAGGCCGACAGCATGCCGCCGTGGATCAGGCCGATCGAGTTGCAGTGGCGCTTGCGGGCGTAGAACGCCTGCCGGCCGTCCGCGTCGTGGAAATACGGCCCGTTGCGCGTGCTGAAGGCGCCACGCTCGGTGGACATCACGAACCCTGCGGGCGGCGGCGGACCTGCCTCCTCGACCTCGTGTCCTTCATCCGCCAAAGCCGTCACCTCTCAACGCCGACGCACCAACTTGATCTCGAACAGCCTCGGCCACAGCTTGCCGGTGACGAAGAGCCGGTCGTGCTCGGCGTCATAGGCGATGCCGTTTGCCACCGCATCCGGATCGTGGCCGACGTCACGCGGCCGCATCAGCCCGCTCAGGTCGATCCAGCCCACCACCTTGCCGGTGGCCGGATCGATGCGGGCGATCCGATTGGTCATCCAGATGTTGGCGTAGATCTCGCCCTTCACCCACTCGAGCTCGTTGACGTTCTTCACCGGAACGCCGTCAGCGGTGACGGTGAGCCGCGGCCCCACCTCCCTCAGCGTCGCCGGATTGAGGAAGCGCAGCTGCGGCGAGCCGTCGCTCATGATGATGCGCTGCCCGTCGGTGGTCAGCGCCCAGCCTTCGCCGGGGTAGGTGAAGCTGCCGAGCGGCTGGAACGTCTTCAGGTCGTAGACGAAGCCGATATGGTTCTGCCAGGTCAGCTGGATCAGCTTGCCCTTCCAGGCGACGATCCCCTCGCCGAAGAACACCGGCGGGATATCGCGGCCCTGCGCCACCTTGCCGGTCGCCAGGTCGACCTTGCGCAAGGCCGGCCGCGTGTTCTGCCCGGTGCTCTCGTAGAGCCAGCCGTCCAGGTAGAAGAGCCCCTCGGTAAAGGCGCCGCGGTCGTGCGGATAGGTGCGCACCACCTTCGCCCCGTAGACCGGGATGGCGGCGAAGCTGACGGCGGGAACGAGAACGAGCGCGGCGAGGAGGCCCGCGAGCCACGGCAAGCGCAAGATCATCGGCAGCTCGCGAGACAGCCGGCGAAAACGCTTCCGGCGAGCGCGGCTATAGCCGATCGACCTCGATCTCGGCCACCACCAAACCCTTCGGGCCCTCGGCGAAGCGCACCATCACATCGGCGCCCGGCTGCAGGTCCTCCAGGCCGCTGCGGCGCAGCGTCTCGATGTGCACGAAGATGTCGCCCGGCTCGGTCTCGCGCACCACGAAGCCGTAGCCCTTGGTGCGGTTGAACCACTTCACCTTGGCGCGCTCCAAGGGCCCGCGCGGGACCGGCGCGCGGCGCTGGGTGCGCACGGTCTCGAAGCGGCCGCCGCCGCCCGGCCGATGGCCGCCGCCGTGCTCGCCGCGATCGCGCCGGAAGCCGCCGCCACCGTGCCCTTCGCCGTCGAACGGTCGCCGCGGACGCTCGGTCTGCGGCGAGGCCGAGGTCTCGTCCAGGTTCACAATGTCCGCCACCTGCCAGCCCTTCGGCCGCTTGACGACGTCGCAGACGATTACCGAGCCCTCGAGCGCGTTCTCCCGTCCCATGTTTCGCAGCGAGGTGACGTGCAGCAGCACGTCCCTCGAACCCGTCTGGCTGGGATCGTCAGGAACGACGAACCCGTAACCCTTGCCTGCGTCGAACCACTTGACGCGCCCACTGATCCTCACTGGGTCGTCGAAAGGCTGAGCCTCTCCGCCGAAAATCTGTTCCGACATCCGCCCCTCAATTCGTCTCGTCCAGAAATCGCTCGGGGCGAGACCCGCACTATAACATTGTTCTCGCAAGGGGAGAGCCGTCAATCTTTTGCCGCAGATGTGAACGTTTGCGGCGTCTTGCGACGGTCCAGTCTGCGCCTGCGAAGTCACTCGAATTGGTCGCGTCGACTGTCAGGAAATCTCTGCGGTTGCAGTTAGCCGCATCGCCGGGGCAGATCCTTGCACGTTACAATCACGCAACGAATTCAAATACTAACTGGCGAAAGCTCGGCGCCCTCAGCAACGCGCGAAATGGGTGGTGGGCAGAACGCAGCGATCGCCCCACGCCGACGGCAGCCCCGCGGCGGCGCGCCCGCGGCGAAGATGAAGTTTGGACTGGCCGTGGGGCGCTAAAGCGTCCACCGCCCCGGCGTGTCTGGCCGAGGCGTGAGGCGCGCGCCTCGCCTGGCGTGTGCAGATTGGTAGTCCCTAGGGGAGTCGAACCCCTCTTCCCAGATTGAAAATCTGATGTCCTAACCGATAGACGAAGGGACCGTGCCGGGAGGAGCGGGGGATATATCCGCCGGGATCGGACGGCGCAAGCGGCCGAACCTAGAATGAATTTACGCGCTTTGCCGCATCCGCGGATCGGCGAGGTCCTCGATCTCCAGCTCGACACTCTCGCGCCCGTTCCAGTCGTCCGGTTTCAGCTTGCCGGCCGCGTGCAGCGTCCCGCCGCCGGCTTCCAGGCGCCGCCCGATCGGGGTGTCGGCGCAGCGCCACGCGACGGCGCGCAGCGAGCGGCCGTTGACGTCGACCAGCGAGCAGCGCAGGTGGCCGCCGCGGATCGGGTTCAGCCGCTCGACCCGCACGTCGGCGATCGCGAACACCGGCTCGGGATTGCCCGGCCCGAACGGCTCCAGCACCCGGAACGCGTCGTAAAGCGGCCGCGCCGCCCCGCCCGGCGTCACCAGTTCATCGATCTCCAGCGCGTCCTCGGCTTCGGCGGACGCCATCTCGCTGGCCAGCCGTTCGCAGAGGAAGGCGCGGAACTCCGGCACCGACGACGGCCGGATGGTCAGGCCCGCAGCCATCGCGTGGCCGCCGCCGGCCAGCAGCAGACCCTCGTCGTACGCCGCTTGGATGGCGTGACCGAGGTTGACGCCCGGCTGCGAGCGCCCCGAGCCCTTGCCGATGTCGGCGAGCGGATCGAGGCCGATCACGACGACCGGCCGGCGGTAGCGTTCGCGCAGGCGGCTGGCGACGATGCCGATGACGCCGGGGTGCCAGTCCTCGCGCGCCACCACGATCGCCGGCGCGGCGGGATCGAAGTTGGCCTCGGACTCGATCGCCGCGACCGCCGCCTCGAGGATCTGGCTTTCGACCGTCTTGCGCTGGGCGTTGAGCGCATCGAGCTCCTCGGCGAGCGCCCTCGCCTCCTCCGGATCGTCGGTGGAGAGCAGCTTGGCGCCGAGGTCGGAGCGGCCGATGCGGCCGCCGGCGTTGATCCGCGGCCCCAGGATGAAGCCGGCGTGAAAGACACCGGCGGTCCCCTTGGCGGACGCCACCTCGACCAGCGCGTTGAGCCCCGGGTTGGCCCAGCCCGACATCACCTTCAGGCCTTGCGAGGCCAGTGCGCGGTTGAAGCCGGTGAGGCGCGTCACGTCGCAGATCGCGCCCAGCGCCGCCAGGTCAAGCCATTGCCTCAGGTCGGGCTCGGGACGCGTCTCGAACCAGCCGCGCCGCCGCGCCTCGCGGTTCAGCGCCGCGAGCAGCACGAACGTGACGCCGGCGGCGGCCAGCATGCCCTGGCCGCTCTCGCAGTCCGGATGGTTGGGATTGACGAGCGCGCGGGCAGCCGGCGCCTCATCGCGCATCAGGTGGTGGTCAATCACCACCACGTCGAGGCCGATCTCTCCGGCAGCGGCCAGCGCATCATAGGCGGCCGCGCCGCAGTCGACGGTAACGACGAGTTCGTAACCCGCCTCGCGCAGGTGGCGGAATGCGGCCGGGCTCGGACCGTAGCCCTCGGTCATCCGGTCCGGCACGTAGATCGGCAGCTCCCGACCCATCGCCCGCCACCATCGCACGAGGAGCGCCGCGCTCGAGGCGCCGTCGACGTCGTAGTCGGCGAAGACCACCGTCGGGCGGCCGCGCTCCATCGCGTCGACCAGCACCGCCGCGGCCTCGTCCATGCCGTGGAAGCTGGAGGGGTCGGGGAACTGGGCCCGCAGCGTCGGCCGCAGGTAGGTCTCCGCCGTCTCCGCGGTGATCCCGCGCGAGACGAGCGCCCGGGCCAGTGGCTCGGCGAGGCCGAAGCGCCGGGCGATCTCGCGCACCGCCGCCATCTCCGCCGGCCGGCTCTTCCACCGCCGTCCGCTGACCGAGCGCGCGACGCCGAGGAAGTCCTCGCTGTTCGCGGCGTCCAGCCCAGGCGCGACGGCGGGCAGGCCCATCAGAGCGGCCGCTTCATCCGCACTTCGCGCACCGTGCGGGTCGAGGAGTTCATCACCAGGCTGTGGGTCTGGGCGAAGCCGCCGCCGATCCGCACGCCATCCAAGAGCGCGCCCTTGGTGACGCCGGTCGCCGCGAAGATCGCGTCGGCGCGGACGATCTCGGCGAGGTCGTACTTCTTGTCGAGGTCGGTGATGCCAAGCCGTTCGGCCCGCCCGCGCTCGTCGGCGTTGCGGAACACCAGGCGCCCCTGGAACTGGCCGCCGACGCACTTCAGCGCCGCGCAGGCCAGCACGCCCTCCGGCGCGCCGCCCTGGCCGACGTAGAGGTCGATGCCGGTCTCCGGGTCGGTGGTGTTGATGACGCCGGCCACATCGCCGTCGGTGATCAGGTGGATGCGCGCGCCGGCCTCGCGCAGCGAGGCGATGATCTCGGCGTGGCGCGGCCGATCGAGCACGCAGACGGTGACGTGCGAGGGATCCACGCCCTTGGCCCTGGCGATCGCGCGGGCGTTGTCGCCGGCGCTTTTGTCTAGGTCGATGATGCCCGCCGGGTAGCCAGGCCCACAGGCGATCTTGTCCATGTAGGTGTCCGGCGCGTTCAGCATGGTGCCGGCCGGCGCCCAGGCCATCACCGCCAGCGCGTTGGCCATCGCCTTGGCGGTCAGCGTCGTGCCTTCCAGCGGATCGAGTGCGATGTCGATGCGGGGACCGGACCCCCGCCCCACCTTCTCGCCGATGTAGAGCATCGGCGCCTCGTCGCGCTCGCCCTCGCCGATCACGATCAGGCCGTCGATGGCCAGCTCGTTGAGCGCCGTGCGCATGGCGTCGACCGCCGCCTGGTCGGCCGCCTTCTCGTCGCCCCGGCCGGCGAGCGCCCAGGCCGCCATCGCCGCGGCCTCGGTGACGCGGACCGCGTCCATCACCAGGCTGCGGTCCAGCGTGTTCGAATTCATCAAGCGGTCTCCAAGCCGTGGTCTGTCATTTTCGAGGGATTCTCAGATGTGGGCGATGCGGATCATGCGCGGCGCCTCGATCAGCGCCGGCAGCGCCGCCATGCGCCGCACCGCGTCGGCGATGGTCTCCTGCGGCGCGGCGTGGGTGGTGAGCACGATCGGCACGCCGCCGGCGTCTTCCACCGGCTTCTGCAGGAAGCTGTCGATCGAGACGCCGGCCTCCGCCAGCGTCTCGGTGACCGCCGCGATCACGCCGGGCTCGTCACGCACCATCAGGCGGATATAGGCGCGCTCCAGCTGGCGGCTGGCGTCCAGCTTGGCGAACGGCTTCAGCTTCGTCGCCGGCAGCTGGAAGACGGGGCGCACGGCGCCGGTCATCACGTCGGCGATGTCGGCGGCGACGGCCGCGGCGGTCGGACCCGCGCCTGCGCCGGCCCCTTGCATGAAGATGCGGCCGATCTTCTTGCCCTGGATGAAGAGCGCGTTCAGCGGGCCGGCGGCCTGCGCGAGCGGATGGCTCAGCGGGGCCAGCGCCGGGTGCACGGCGACGGAGACCCCAGCGCCGGCCTTCACCGCGCTCGCCACCAGCTTGATGCGGTAGCCGAGGTCCTTGGCCATGCGGATGTCGATCGGCTCGATCGCCGTGACGCCCTCGATCTCGGCGGCGGCGTAGGTCGGCGCGCACCCGAACGCGAGGGCGGCCAGGATGCTGATCTTGTGGGCCGCGTCGAAGCCGCCGACGTCCATGGTGGGATCGGCCTCGGCGTAGCCCAGCCGCTGCGCCTCGGCGAGCACGTCGGCGAACGAGCGCCCGGTGGCCTCCATCTCAGTCAGGATGTAGTTGCAGGTGCCGTTGAGGATGCCGGCGACCGCCTCGACCTCGTCGCCGACCATCGCTTCGCGCAGCATCTTCACCGCCGGCGTGCCGCCCATCACCGCGGCTTCGAACAGCAGCGGCGCCTTGTGCGCTTCGGCCAACGCCGCCAGCTCGGCGCCGTGCTCGGCGATCAGCGCCTTGTTGGCGGTGACGACCGGCTTGCCGGCTTTCAGCGCCGTCTCGACCGCCACCTTGGCCGGGCCGTCGGAGCCACCGATCAGCTCGACGAAGATGTCGTTGTCGGGCGAGGCGGCCAGCGCCACCGGATCGTCGAACCAGGGCAGGTTCTCGATGCTCACCGGCCGCGGGCGCGAACGCGAGCGCGCCGAAACGCCGGTGACGACCGTTTCGGGTCCCGCCGGCGCAAACTTCGGGCGCTCGTCAATCAGCCGCAGCAGACCCGCGCCAACCGTGCCCAGCCCCGCAACCCCGATCCGCCACGCATCTTTCCCGGCCATGGCCGCAGGCATTAGTCGGCTCCGCCGGTGAGCGCCACAGGGATCGTGACGCTTAACGCCAGTCGTCGAAGGTCGGGGGCGGCATCACCGGGTGGCGGCTCTTGAGCACTGGCTCGTCCGGCCGGGTCCAGAAGAAGCCGGAGTGGCTGTTGTCGACCCGGCGCACGCGGACCTTGGCGGGGTCGAGCCCCGCGATCATGCGCGCGTTGAGGCCGTAGACCGCCGGCGGGTCGGCCTTCGCCGCCGCCATGTGGGTGACGCAGCCGCAGACCTTGCAGCGGTGAAACGCCAGGTCGCCATCCAGCCAGGTGTAGGTCTCGGTCGCTCCAGGCGTCGGCGGCGTGACGAGGGTGACCGCCCCCTCGCCGCGCACGTAGCACCACATCGAGCCGTAGCGTCGGCAGAGCGTGCAGTTGCAGTCGAGCACCCAGGTCGGCGGCTCGGCGAGCTCGAACTTCACCGCCCCGCAGTGGCAGGCCGCGCGGATCATTTGGCCCCCTCCGTTTCGCGCACGGCCGACAGGTGCTGGCCGGCCTGCTCCAGCAGGCGCTTCACATTGCGCGCCGCCTGGCGGATGCGCTGCTCGTTCTCGACGAGGCCGATCCGGACGTAGCCCTCGCCCTGCTCGCCGAAGGCGACGCCCGGCGCCACCGCGACGCCGGCCTTCTCCATCAGCAGCTTGGAGAACGTCATCGATCCCGCCTCGCGGAAAGGCTCGGGCACCGGCGCCCAGGCGAACATCGAGGCGGGCGGGACCGGAATCTCCCAGCCGGCGCGCGCCATGGCGCTGACCAGGCAGTCGCGTCGCTTCTTGTAGGTCGCCCGGATCACGTCGACGCAGTCCTGGGGGCCGTTGAGGGCGGCGACAGCCGCCACTTGAATAGGCGTGAAGGCGCCGTAGTCGAGGTAGGACTTCACCCGGGCCAGCGCCGCGCACATCCGCTCGTTGCCCACCACCATGCCGACCCGCCATCCGGCCATCGCATAGGTCTTGGAGAGCGAGTTGACCTCGACGGCGATGTCCTTGGCGCCCTCGACCTGCAGGATCGACGGCGGCGGGTTGTCGTCGAAATAGATCTCCGAATAGGCGATGTCGGAGAGCACCAGCATGCCGTGCTTCTTCGCCAGCGCCACGGCGTCCTTGTAGAACTCCAGGTCGACCCACTGGGCGGTGGGGTTCGACGGATAGCTCAGCACCAGCACCTTCGGCGGCGGCGCGCTGTCACGCACCGCGCGGCTGACGCCGGAGAGGTATTCTTCCGGCGACAGCGCCGGCAGCTGGCGGATGACGCCGCCGGCGATAATGAAGCCGTAGGCGTGGATCGGGTAGGCCGGGTCCGGACAGATGATCACGTCGCCGGGGCCAGTCACTGCCTGGGCGAGGTTGGCGAAGCCCTCCTTCGACCCCAGCGTGGCGATCACCTCGCGGTCGGGATCGAGCCGCACGCCGAACCTGCGGCCGTAGTAGCCGGCCATGGCGCGGCGCAGGCCGGGGATGCCCTTCGAGGCGGAGTAGCGGCCGCTCTTCGGATCACGCGCGGTCTCGATCAGCTTCTGCACGATGTGCTTGGGGGTCGGCATGTCGGGGTTGCCCATGCCGAAGTCGATGATGTCGACGCCGTCGGCCCTGAGGCGCGCCTTCAGGCGGTTCACCTCTTCGAAGACGTAGGGCGGAAGGCGTTGGATGCGGGGAAAGTCTGGGGTCATGGAAAGCCTGCCGCTTCAGCGCGCGGCGATCTTGGAGGACATGGATAGACCGCGCCGGCGCTCAGCGCCAAGCGGGTCGGTGCGAGCTTCCATCTAGCCTCCGCGGCCTAGCGCTTCCGCGGAGGCGGCATAGCTCGGGCGCGCATGGCCGCGGCGAAGGCCTCGGTGTCGGGCGATGGCGCGGTGATCGGCGGCGGCGGCTCGGCCGCGGCGCGCTTGCCGGCCGCCCAGGCCTCGGTGTCGCCCAGCGTCCACGGCTCGTTGGCGGCCATCTGGGTCAGCTCGGCGCCCGTCGCCTTGAGGCTGGTCACCGACGCCTTCCACTGCGCGATCGTGCGCACGTCGGTGGGCAGCGGCGGGATCGACGCGAAGGTCGGGAAAGGCGCGCTCTTCGAGGCGTCGATGATCGCCTGCTGGGTCACCGGGTTCGGGTGCACGGGCGGCGGGTTCAGCGTCGGTTTCGGTTGCGCGGCCGCGGGCGCGGCAAGCCCTGCCCCGGCAAGCACCAGGGTAGCGGCCAGCGCAGAATAAATGCCCATGCAACCGTTCATTCGCCCCGCTCTTATGTCATCATCGGGTGGGAAAAAAGGCCGATCCGCGGGCCAGAGGATCGGCGCCGCCCATACGTGAGGAGACCTGGATGACAGATTCCCCTGTCGCCGGTGCGGACGCCGCGCGTCGCAGGAAGCGCGCTGCGAAAGCGAAGGCTGACCCGCCGAAGCCCGCGCGGAAGCCCGCCGCCAAGCCCGCCCCGCGCGCCGAAGCCGTCACGGCGGCGACCACGGCGCCCCGGCAAGCGTCGCCGCAGCCAGCCCAGGAGGCCGCCTCGACCGCCAGCGCCGCAGCGGGCGCCTCGTTCCCAGGCGCCTCGCTCGAGATGCTGTCCGCCGCGCAGCGCGAGTCGCTGGAAAAGCTGTCGCTCAACCTCGCTCGCGCTGCGATGACCGCGCAGGGCGCGATCGCCGAGGCCGCACTGCGGCAGGCCGACCGTCCGGCGGCGCTGACGCCCGATCCGTTCCATGTCGCGCCGGCGTTCGGCGAGGTGATGGCGCGGCTCGCCGCCCAGCCCGACCGGTTGATGCGGGCGCAGGCCGATCTCTTCAACCGCTATATGGACCTCTGGACGGCCGCCGCGCAGCGCGTCCACGGCGAGGCGGCCGGCGAGGTTGTCCAACCGGCCCGCGGCGACAAACGCTTCGCCGACCCCAGCTGGACCGAGAACCCCGTCTTCGACGTGGTCAAGCAGTCCTACCTGATCACCTCGGACTGGCTGAACGAGCTGGTGGCGGGTGTCGAGGGCGTCGACCCGCTGACCAAGCGTCGCGTCGAGTTCTTCACCAAGATGCTCACCGACGCGATCTCTCCGTCGAACTTCCTGCTTTCCAACCCGGCGGCGCTGCGCGAGGCGATGCAGACCAATGGCGCGAGCATCGTCAAGGGCATGGAGAACTTCGCCGCCGACCTCGCGCGGGGCGGCGGCCAACTGTCGATCAGCCAGACCGACTTCACCCAGTTCAAGGTCGGCGAGAACGTCGCGACCGCGCCGGGCAAGGTGGTCTTCCAGAACGAGCTGATCCAGCTCCTGCAGTTCAATCCGACCACGGACACTGTCTGCGAGATCCCGCTGCTGATCTTCCCGCCCTGGATCAACAAGTTCTACATCCTGGACCTCAGGCCCGAGAACTCGATGATCCGTTGGCTGACGGGCCAGGGTTTGACGGTGTTCGTCGCCTCCTGGGTCAACCCCGACGCCCACCTCGCCGAGCGCACCTTCGAGGACTACCTCAAGGAAGGCATCTACGCGGCGACCGATGCGGTCAAGGCGCAGACCAACGTCGATACGGTCAACACGGTCGGCTACTGCATCGGCGGCACCCTGCTCTCCTGCGCGCTCGCCCACATGGCGGCCAAGGGCGACGGGCGCGTCGCCTCGGCCACCTTCTTCGCCGCCCAGCAGGACTTCAGCGAGGCCGGCGACCTGCTGCTCTTCACCAACGAGGATTGGCTGAAAGACCTCGAGCAGAAGATGGACGCGGGCGGCGGCGTGCTCTCCGGCCAGACCATGGCCGACACCTTCAACGCGCTGCGCTCGAACGACCTGATCTGGAGCTTCTTCGTCAACAACTACCTGATGGGCAAGGAGCCGCGGCCGTTCGACCTGCTCTTCTGGAACGCCGACCAGACGCGGATGCCGAAAGCCTTGCACCTCTCCTACCTGCGCCGGTTCTACGGAAAGAACGAGCTGGCCAAGGGCGAGATGGTGCTGGACGGCGTGAAGCTCGACCTGAAGAAGGTGAAGACGCCGATCTATGTGCAGTCCTCGAAGGAGGACCACATTGCTCCCTACCGCTCGGTCTACAAGGGCGCGCGGCTGTTCGGCGGCCCGGTCAACTTCATGATGGCGGGCTCGGGCCACATCGCCGGCGTGATCAACCACCCGGACGCCAAGAAGTACCAGCACTGGACCAACCCGGCGCTGCCGCCGACCGTGGAGGAATGGATGGCCGGCGCCGTCGAGCACCCCGGCTCGTGGTGGCCGAACTGGGCCGAGTGGCTGAAGGCGCGGTCGGGCGCTCAGGTGGCCGCCCGCGACCCCGCCAGGGGGCCGCTGCCGCCGATCGAGGATGCGCCCGGCAGCTACGTGAAGGTGAAGTCGTAGGCGTCGGGGCGGGGGCCGCCTCGTGAACGCCCCCGCAACGGGGCGCGTCATCATGCTGGTCGGGACCTCGTCGGCCGGCAAGTCGACGCTGGCGCGCGCCATCCAGGCGGCCGCGCCCGAGCACTTCCTGCTGCAATCGCTCGACGGCCTCTTCGCCGGCGTCGCCGACCGCTGGGGATCGCAGGGCGACCACCGAGACGACGGCTTCCGCTATCAGGCCGACGGCGACATCCGGCGGGTTGTCTACGGACCGGCCGGCTGGCGGCTGCTGCAGGGATTCCATCGTGCGGTCGGCGCCTATGCCCGTGCGGGCTGCAACGTCGTGGTCGACGACATGCTGCTCGACGCTGCCTGTCTCGCCGACTGGGCCGAGGCGCTGGGCGGGCTACCCGTGACGCTGGTGCGGCTCAGCGCCCCGCTCGACGAACTGCGCCGCCGCGAAGGCGCCCGCCCACACGGTCGCGTCCCCGGCCTAGCCGAGGGCCACCTGCTGACCCATGCGGGGCTCGCCGCCGATCTGTCGCTGGACACATCTGCGCACAGTCCCGCAGAGATGGCGGCGACCGTGGTCGAGTGGCCGCCTGGCAAAGCGCTCGGCCTCTACCGGGATGCGGCGGTGAGATCGACCTAGGGTCGCAACTCGGCTAAAGCCGCGCGAATGCACCCGCTGCCGTTGACCCTCCCAGAGAAGCTGGTGGACGGCGACCTCGTCCTGCAGGCTCCACGGCTGATCGACGCCGAGCCGCATTGCCGCGCCGAGGACGACGAGCTGCGACGCCGCTTCGACTCGCGCCGCCCCGCGACCGTCGAGGAGACCCGCAGCGCGTTCCAGCGCTGGATCGACGGGTGGGAGGCCGGCGCGCCGACCCGCACCTACCTGGCCTGGCTGGGAGCAGAGCTGGTGGGCGGCGTCGAGCTGCGAAGGACACGCCTGGAGCGCGGCGAGATGAGTTGGTGGACCTACGCCGCCCATCGCCGCGGCGGGTTCGCCACGCGCGCAGCGCGGTTGCTGTGCGGTGCGGCAGCTGGGGTCGACGGTCTCAGCGAGTTGCACGCCCACATCGATCCGGACAACGTCGCCTCGCGTCGCGTTGCCGAGCGCCTGGGCTTTGTCGAGGACGGCATGGTCGACGACATTGCGTGGGATGGCGTGGTCGACACGCGCGTGCTCTACACGCGTCCGGTCTGGGCGACGCCCCGCACGGCTCAGTTGTCACCCGCTTCGTAGGGTCTACGCTCCTGACCGGACGGGAGGGCATGGGATGGCGCAGACACGGACGATCACCCGCGAAGCGATGCGGCCGCTGATCGAGCCCTACGGCTTGGCCGAGGCGGTGCGGGCCGGCGGTCTGCTGTTCATCGCCGGGCAGGCCGGAATGGACGAGACCCACCAGGTCGTCGCCGGAGGGCTGGGCGCCCAGGCGGCGCAGGCGTTCCGCAACATCAGGGCGGTGCTGGAGGCGGCAGGCGGCAAGCCGGAGAACCTGGTCTCGATGACCTGGTACGTGGTCGAGGGGCCGCGCAGCTTCATGGAGGACGCGCTGGAGATCACCGCAGCGCGGAACGAGGTGTTCCCCGGCCTGGTGACCGGCCAGACCGCGGTGCGGGTCAACGGCCTGCTGACGCCCGGGATGCTGATCGAGGTCCAGGCGGTGGCGGCGCTATGACCGCGACGGTCGACGTCGGGGGGGTGGGCGCGGGCCTTGCCGGGCTGAAGGCCGCCAGCGAGCTCGTCAGCCGTGGCCGCACGGTGACCGTGCTGGAGGCGGCTGACCGCGTCGGCGGGCGCACCAAGCGCGGCGAGATCGCCGGCCGGGTCGCCGACTACGGCGGCCAGTGGGTGGGTCCGCGCCACTTCGCGCTGCTGGCCGAGGCCAAGCGGC
>Ga0134126_10007752_pt1 | contig 13480 bp, 14 predicted proteins | sample KB31752_FD_96881 | JGI IMG/M metagenome (GOLD analysis project Ga0134126, IMG submission 96881) | Terrestrial soil microbial communities with excess Nitrogen fertilizer from Kellogg Biological Station, Michigan, USA - KB3-175-2 | ecosystem: Environmental > Terrestrial > Soil > Unclassified ...
GACTATTCGCAGATCGAGCTGCGCTTACTCGCCCATCTGTCTAACGACGGTGCATTCGTGAACGCATTTCGCGCCGGCGGCGACATCCACCGGCAGACGGCGTCCATCATCTTCGGCGTCCCGATCGAAGAGGTCACGTCGGACATGCGCGCGCGAGCCAAGACGATCAACTTCGCTACGATCTATGGTCAGGGCGCTAACGCACTCTCGCGCCAATTACGCATCGAGCTCGCCGAGGCACGCCGGTTCATCAGCGAATACTTCGAGCGCTTCCACGGAATTCGCCTCTATCTCGATTCCATGGTGGCCTTTGCGCGAGAAAACGGATACGTGCAGACCTTATTCGGTCGGCGGCGCTACATCACCGAGCTTCGTGACAGGAATTTCAGCGTTCGTCAGTTCGGCGAGCGCACCGCCACCAATTCGCCAATTCAGGGTTCGGCGGCGGATCTCATCAAGCTCGCAATGATTCGAATTCACGAGGCGCTACGATCGGGCGGAGCGCGCTCGATCATGATTCTCCAGGTGCACGATGAGCTCGTGTTCGAGGCACCGCCCGACGAACTCGACTCGCTGCGGCACCTCGTTAGTCACGAGATGGAGCATGCCGCTGAGCTCTCGGTTCCACTCGTCGTCGATATCGGCGTGGGCGATAACTGGCTGGATACGAAGGGGTGACGCACCGGTGAGACATTGAGCGACGCGGATCGTCTTACCGAACATGCTCCCTCGACGCGACTCGCGTGGCTTCTCGTTGGTCGAGCTGTTGGTGGCGATGGTGGTCGTTGGCATCCTCGTCGGATTGGCGATTCCGCGGTACAACGAGTACAAGCGGCGCTTCTATTTGACGACGATGGTCACGGATCTGAGGAACTTGGCCACGACCGAAGAAGCCTACTGGAATCTCACCGGCACCTACAGCACGGACTTCCAGCAGATCCAGTTCACGTCTACTCCCCGCGTCTCGATTAGCATGGTGTCGGCTGACACGCTCGGCTGGGCGGCGAAGGCAAGCTACGACGGCGATACGGCCATCTGCGCGATCTACTATGGAAATGCGCCCGTCCTGTCGCCCGCATCGATCAAGAACGTGATCGGCTGCACCCCCTGATTGGCCCCTCCGCACCCTACTTAAGCGCCGTCTCATCTCGCATTGCAGTCTGCCACAAGCGTGGCAAATCGAACGGTCAAACTGGCCATCCCGTTAGGACATTGGCGTCGTAAATCGCACTAGGGCAACAGCTTAGTACCGGCCATAAGAGCGGCACCCCCATTGCCCAAGGGACGCCCCGAGCCACACTTCGTGGCCCCAATTTTCGTTCATGGGGAACGTCCTATGTCCCGCTCCCGCGTATCCGGCTTCACGCTGATCGAGCTGCTCATAGTCGTCGTTATTATCGGCATCCTGGCGTCGATCGCGATTCCGAAGTTCGCGTCGACGAAAGGCAAGGCGTATACGGCGATGATGAAGTCCGACTTGCGCAACTTGGCGACGGCGGAAGAGTCGTACTACTACACGAACGACGTCTACTCGACTGACCTCACCGCTATCAACTTTCAGCCGTCCCCCGGGACGACGGTGACGGTTGGTGAAGCAACACCGGCTGGTTGGTCGGCTACGGCGAGTCACCCAGGCGCGTCGTCCGCCACTTGCGCCATCTTCATTGGAACTGCTGCGCCGCCATCGCCCGCCACCGTGGAGTCGGTCGTCGCCTGCAACTAGTGATAGGCTGACGCGCGGAGCCGTCGAGGCATGTTAGTGACGGGATGGTATCGCGAGTTCGAGAAGAGAAAAGAAGGAATGACCTACGCCATGGATGGCGGCTTATGGCTGCACCGACATGTGTACCGGGGGCAGCCTATGGCGCATCTCGTATCGACTGACCGCGAGCGTCTGCTCGAGTACGGCCAAGAAGTTGGACTCTCTCCTGAACGTCTCCAATACAAACCGCTCAAGGATCCGCGCACCGGTATTCGCCGGGAAGCGTGGCACTGGGACCTCGTCGGTCGTTTTCTGCCTCCGCGCTCACGCTGACGAACTCTCGCGTAGCTGCGGCGGTTGTTGACGCCCGCGTGGGCCGCAGGAAGATTGCACCATGATCGCGCCCCGACGTGTTGCCATTCGCGTTGCGCTGCACGCTCTGTGGCTGGTCCCTCTTCTCTCAGCGTGCGAACGATCTCGATCGTCCACGCCGACGCGCGCGGCCCCTGGCAATCCATCCGAGTCGACGGCGACGCTGCCCGCTCGGCCTACAGCAACGCAATGGGATTCCACAGTTGGGCCGATCATGCTGGCCCGCGGTGCATCTGCCGCGAACGCGCTCGTCGTGTTTCCGGACTACAGTGACAGCACGGTACCAGACACGCTGCAGCTGGACGCATCGACACTTCGCGGCGATTCCGTGGAGCTTGTCGGGCGCGACGGTGCGATAGGGGTCGCGCCGGTCATCTCGGCAGGCACCAAAGAATGGGCCGGCGACGAATGCGTCGAGTGGCCGACGGCGACCCTTGGTCTAGTCGATACGAGCCGTGCTGCCGGATGGACCATCGGCTTCGTGCAACAGCACGTCACTCCCGTGGCTCTCGATTCGCTGGACGGAATGTCCGGCGCGGACTCTGCGCGACTGGCGGCCGACCTCACCCGGCTCGCATCTGCCTTACCGGACGACACGAGCAAGACATTCCGCGGCATTCCGTTCTCGGTCCGCTATGCGTTCAGGTTCCAGCCTGTTCCCGGTATCGAAGCGATCGTGGCCGATCTCGTTAGGCGGCTGAATCAGGAAGCGTCTCCGCTCGAGCAGCACACACTGCTCATCGCCGAGCGGAGCAGCACGACGCCGGAAGCTCCGTTCCGCGTCGCGTACCACGAGCGTGCCGGTGGTTTGGAGGAAGCCATCGAAACGACCGACGTCCTGGCCGTGCTGCGCCTGTCATCACCGCCTCACGTTGAACTCGTCGTGTTGCGCGAAGGTCAGGACACGAACGCGTACTCGATCATGGAACGCGGTACAGATGGCTCGTGGCGCGTGCGATGGACGAGCGTGCACACGGGCTGTTAGGCGGGGCGGCCGAGTGCGGTCGGCGCCTCGATCCGCCGCCCCGCGAAACCGGCCAGAGCGAGTAACGTGAGTACGTAGGGAAGCGCGAGGAAGAGCTGATACGGCACCTTCCATCCCATCGCCTGGAACAGGTACTGCAAGGCGCTCGCGGCACCGAACAGCAAGGACGCCACCAACACGCCTAACGGCCGCCAACGGCCGAGCACGACGATGGCGATCGCAATGAATCCGCGTCCCGCCGACATTCCTTCGGCGAAAGTTCCCGACTGAGACAACACCAGCGTCGCACCCGCCACGCCGCCAAGGCCGCCGGCAACGAGCAACGTGATCCAGCGCCACCAGTGCGCGTTGACACCGGCGACTCGAACAGATTCGGGACGTTCGCCGATTGCGCGAACGGCCAGGCCCGCGTGGGTGCGGTACAACCACCACCACAATGCCGGCACGGTCAGGTAGACGAGATAGGTCGGAGGCGGTTGGTCGAAGAACGTCGGTCCGAGTATCGGGATCCGCGACAACAGCGGAATCGCAAGCGAGCCGGTCGTAGGAATGGTGAGCGCTGCGCCGGTCGCCCCGTACAATCCTCGATACAGCGCCCCCGTTAGGCCAAGCACGAGGAGGTTGACCGCCGTGCCGGTGATGATCTGGTCGGCGCGCATACTGACCGCGAACACGGCGAACAGCGCGCCGATCACCACGCCGGCCAAGCAGCCGGCAATGAACCCCAACACGAGACTGTTGCTTCCTGCTCCGAGCAGCGCACCGAAGGCGCCGCCAAGAACGATGCCCTCGAGCCCGATGTTGATGACCCCCGCGCGTTCGACCAGCAGCTCGCCGAGTGCGGCTAACGCCAAAGGCGTGGCCGTTCGAACGGATGCTTCGAGAAAACTCGTGAGCGCCGAAGTCATGGCGTTTCCTCGCCGGCGTTTCGCGCACCAGCGAGACGGCCGATGATGCTCGCTGCGCCGGTGCGCCGGCTCAATGCGAGCAAGAGCAGTACGAGAGCTGCCTCGACTGCCGTGACGACGACCGAAGGCACCGATGCCTCGCGCTGCATTGACAGAGCTCCCGCCTCGAGCGCCCCGAACAAGATGCCGGTCCCGAGCACGCCGAGCGGATCGAGTCCCGCGAGCAGCGCCACCGCGATCGCGGTGTATCCGTACCCGGGCGAGATGTTCTCGTAGAGCGCGAACGTAACTCCGCTCACCTCGATCGCACCGGCCAATCCCGACAGCGCTCCGCTCAGGAGCAGGACGTTAGTCGTCGTCCGGGGAACATCGATGCGACCGGCGATTCGCGATGCGTCCGCGTTCGCGCCGATCGCACGCACACGGAATCCAGCTGCCGTGGAGCGCATTCCCCACCAAAGAACCGCGGCCGCGACGAACGCGAGCACGAACCCCCAATGAAGCCTGGTGCCCGGAATGAGCATCGGCAGGTGCATGTCCGCCGGAATCGGATTGCTCTGCGGATATGCATGACTCGGCTCCTGCAGCGGACCTCGAACGAGATATCCGACCAGATCGAGCGCGACGAAGTTCAACATGATCGTGCTGATTACTTCGAGTACGCCGAATCGGGTGCGAAGAAATGCGGCGATTCCTGCCCAACAACCGCCTCCGATCGCCCCGACCAAGAGCGCCAGCGGCAACACGGCCCAGCCGAGTCCGTTGCCGCACGCGAGGCCGACTGCAGCCGCGGCGGCTGCGCCGATGAGCAGCTGGCCATCGGCACCGATGTTCCACACGCCCGCGCGAAATGCCACTGCCACGGCGAGACCCGTCAACACGAGCGGCGTGGCGCGGACGAGCGTCGATGATGTGAACGCATACCAGTTGCCGAACGATCCGCGCCACAGTGCACCAAGGGCGAGCGTGGCATCGAACCCCGCCAAGCGAAGCGCGACCCATAGCAGTGTCAGTGCCGCAGCCGCTACGATCGCGGCGGCCGCGCTGGTTGTCAGTGACGCCCGAATGCGTCGGCGCCAGCCGCTGTTCGACGCGGCTTCCACACTGGAGATCGGGCCGCTCACGTCCTATTGCCTAACCGAGGCCGCCGGCGAGGCGCGATCGATAGTCGCTTCCACGCAGCTTAAGCATCGCCACGATTCCCAGCAGCGGGCCCAGAGCGAGCGGAGCGAAGGCGTATCCCCAGCCCCAGCGCGCGACCCACAGCGGAACCGCGCGGATGCTCGCAACAGTGAGCAGGAACCCGAGGCACGTCTGCACGGTGACAGCAGTGCCGACGTACTCGTGTGGCGCGAGCTCGGTCACGCACGCTGAGAACTGCGCGGAATCAGCAACGATGCTGACGCCCCAGATCAACGTGATGGCGCCGAGCAGTACCGGCGACGCAGCGGCGCGAAACGCGAAGCCCACGACTAACGCACAGCACCCGCTCACGAACATCGAAGCGATCGTGATGGTCGTTCGACCGAAGCGATCGGCGAGCAAGCCGGCAACCACGCAACCCACGGCTCCGGCCGCCACTGTGAAAAACGCCATGGTGCTTGGCACCGCGGTCGACAGCGCACGCTGTGCTGCGACCGCGGTCCAGAAGAGCGCGATCCAGCTCCACATCGCGTACAACTCCCACATGTGTCCGAGATAGCCAGCCGTTGCCAGCACCACACCACGGTCGCCGACCACCCGTCGCAACCCTTCAAGCGTCACGCGTGCCGACCGCGCCTGGTACGGTCCCTCTCGCACCGCTAGCAGAAACAGCGCTGCCGACGCAAACGCGGCGGCGGCTGCGATGAGCAGCACGCGACGCCAATCCTGGTTAGGCGCAATCGCGGCCATGAGATGCGGCGCCGCGGAGCCGATCGTTAGCGCGCCGACTAACACGCCGATGGCGAGTCCGCGGTGCAAACGCCACCACCCAGCCACGAGCTTGATGCCCGGCGGATAGACACCAGCCAGCGCTGCTCCGGTGATCGCGCGGAGGACAATCGCCCCCGTCGCACCCTGTACTCGTTCCGCGATGAGCACGGTGGCGATGCCGGCGACCGCCGCACTCCAGCCGGCGAGGCGCTCGGCGCGCCATCGATCGCTGAGCATGAACACGGACCCGACCAGCGTGCCCGCCACGAAGCCGAGCTGCACGGCCATCGTGAGCCATGGGCCGGTCGCCGCGGCAAGATGCCACTCGGCGATCATGGCCGGCGCCGCCACGGTTGCGCTGAACCAGGGCGACATGCCGAGCACCAGGCACGCGGCGAGAATGGCCAGTTGTGATCGCGAGCCCGTCGCGTTAGGCCCGGTCACGTCACGCCCAGCATGGCCCGGCCGGCCGCGTCGCGATCGAGCGAAACTTCCCGTGCGCGGCCGTCGAACATGACGATGAGGCGGTCGGACAACGCCAGGACTTCGTCGAGGTCGCTCGAGTAGACCACCACCGCGGCGCCCGCGTCGCGCGCGCTTTGAAGGCGGTCGTGCACGGCGGCCGTCGCCGCGATGTCGAGACCGCGCGTCGGATTCTCGACGACCACGAGTCGCGGCCCGAATTCCAGCTCCCGTGCCAGCACCAGTTTCTGCTGATTGCCGCCCGACAGCGTTCCCACTCGCGTGTCGGTCGACCGTGCCCGCACATCGTATTCCGTTAGGAGCGCGGCCGCCCGCGCTCTGATCCGGGGCCACGCGAGGCGCCCGCGCGCCACTCCGGCGTCTCGCAGCGCGAGATTCTCGGCGGCGTCGAAATCGAGAATGAGCGCGTCACGATGACGGTCTTCGGGGACGAATCCGACCGCGGTCGGACCATCGACAGTTCCGGAACGGGGGGGGAGACGCCCGGCCAGACACAGGAGCAGTTCGTGCTGGCCCGCGCCGTCGACACCGGCAACACCAAGGATCTCCCCCGATCGCACGTCGAGGTTTACGTCCTTCGTTCGCAACACCCCCCGAGCGTCGCACGCGCTGAGCGCACGAGTCGTCACGACGATTTCGCCGGGCGCGCGTCGCTCGTGGCGTCTCTCGGCCGGCGGCGCGCCGCCGATCATGACCTGTGCAAGCGTGACAGAATCGACCGCGCTCACGGGTCGTGCGAGCACCGTGCGGCCGTTTCGAAGAACGGTGACATCATCGGCGGTCACGAGCGCTTCGGGGAGCTTGTGCGTGATCAGCACGACGGTTCCACCGGTGTCTGCGAATCGCCGGAGCACTTGCAGCAGGTCGTCGGCCTCGCGCGGAGCGAGGACGGCCGTCGGTTCGTCGAGAATCAACGTGCGAGCGCCGCGTGCGAGCGCTTTCACGATCTCGAGCCGTTGTTGGGCGCCAACCGACAGGTCGCCCGCTCGCGCATCCGGATCGAGCGAGAATCCGACGCGTTCGCAGATCGCTTGCACGCGCGCGCGCACGCGGTTGGCGCGATACGCGCCGCGTCCGCCGAGCGCGACATTCTCGATGACGCTCAGCGCGGGAATCGAGCTGAAGTGCTGGTGCACCATGCCCAGGCCTAACGCAATCGCCGCGGCCGGCGACCCGACGGTGACCGCTCGGCCCTGGACTCGAATCGTTCCCGCGTCCGGGCGGACGAGGCCGAAGGCGACGCGCATGAGCGTCGTCTTGCCTGCACCGTTTTCCCCGAGCAGTGCGTGCACCGAGCCGTTCCGCACCGTCAGCGACGCACCGTCGAGCGCGCGCACCGAGCCAAACGCGCACGAAATGCCTTCGAGCGCGAGCGATTCGGAGGTGGAGCTCACAGACCGGTAGGCGCGTGCAGGAAGGTCCACGGAATACCGAAAGTCGAGCTCACGTGAGCGGCGAGCGCCTGGACTCCGAGCGTTTCGGTCGCGTAGTGGCCGGCGTAGATGATCGCGATGCCCAGCTCTTCGGCATCGATGGCGGTCCAATGTGCGCCTTCGCCGACGATCAGCGTGTCGATGTGCCGCAGAGCAGCTTCGGCGATCGTATCGTGCGACGCGCCCGCACCGGTGCATATGGCCCAACGTGTGGTCACGCGTCCGCCGTCGAGCGTGGTGTGCCTGACGGATCCGCCATAGCGAGCCGCGAAGGCTGCCGCACGCGCGACGATCTCCATCGTCGGCACGTCCGATTCACCGCCGATTCCGATGTCGATGGTCTTGTGCCGAGCGAACCCGAACGTCGGCGTTAGGCCGAGTTCTTTCGCCAGCAGCACGTTGTTGCCGAACTGCGGGTGCGCATCGAGCGGAAGGTGCGCGCCGTATACCGCCAGTCGGCCCGTGATCAGCGCCTGTACGCGTCGCAGTGCCGGTCCGCGCAACGGCTCGAGACCACCCCAGAACAGGCCGTGATGGACTAACAAAAGGTTGGCGCTTGCGGCGACCGCAGCGCCAATCGTCCGCTCGCGCGCATCCACCGCGGCGGCAACGCGCACGATATCGTCGCCGGTGTCGACCTGCACGCCATTGAGCGCATTCGGATAGTCCGGAATCTCAGGGATGCGCAGCAGGTCATCCAGGTACCGCGCGATCTCCGAGAGTGCCGGCATGTCAGTGCGTGCTGGTCGAGTCGACGAACTCGATACGAGGTGGACGCACGCGACCGCTCAGGATCGCTTGTCGCGTGGTGTCGAGGCTCGTGCGGAGCGCCGGCGTGATGAGCGAATCGAGCGTGGGGTTGATCACGAGCTTGGTGACATCGGAGCGCGTGCCCAGATACAGAATACCGGGCTTGAACGTTCTCGCCTTCACTTCGCGTGCTACCGTTAGGAATGCGTGTGGCAAATCGATCACCACGCTCGCGATCACGACGTTGGGCGCGACGCTGCTTTGGTCAGAGTTGGCTCCGAAAACGTACACGCCTTTCGATTCTTTCGCCGCCTGAAAAATGCCCAGGCCGGCAGCGTCGGCATTCTGAAAGATGAAATCGGCGCCGCGTTGGATCTGCGCCAATGCCTGTTCCTTGCCCGCGCTGGCGTCGTCCCAATTGCCGATGTACGACGTCAGGACAGTAACGTGCGGATCCACTGCATGCACGCCCGCTGCGAAGGCGAGGAAGCTGCTCTTTACAGGAGGGAGGTCGGTACCACCGATGACGCCGACGACACGCGAATGCGAAAGCGTCCCGGCGATGACGCCTGCCAGGTATGAGGGTTCCTCGAAACCAAAGATCATGGGGGCGACGTTCGGTCCGGAACGGTTGCCCGATGTGGTGATATACACGGTTTTCGGAAACTCCGGCCCCACGCGCGAAGCGGCGTCTTGAAATTCGAAGCCGTGACCAAAGACCAGGTTATAGCCCTGGGCTCCGTACGCCCGGAAATTCTCCTCGAAGTCGGCCGGTGTCTTCACCTGGATGTGACTGATGTGAGCGCCGAGGCTGTCGCGAATGCGGACCAGTCCTTGATAGGCGCCAGCATTCCAGGCGTGATCGGAAATCGGTCCCGGCGTGAGGAGGGCAACTTTGAATGCGGTGGAGTCGGCCGTGCTTCCCGAGGCGGCTCCAGTTCCGCAGGCCGTCAGTGCGCAAATGTGGAACAGTGTGGAGAACAAGCGCACACGCCTGTGCACAGGTGGCATAAGGCCTTGAATGGTATTGCGTTGTGGAAGTGTAAAAAGCGAAAAGGGCGACAACCGAATGTGGGTTGTCGCCTTCAAGGTAGTGCGGGAGAGGCCTGCCGAGCAGTAGAGCGCTAGCGTCCGAATGCTAAAGCGGGCGTTTGCGGCTCTTCGGAATCGACGTGTTCCTTGGCATCGGTGATCCTCACGGTGCCGTTGATTCGGCCTCCCTCGACGACCGCAATTGCACGGGTGTTGATGTCGCCTGTGATGACGGACGTGCTCTGAACCTCGAGACGTTCGCTGGCGTTGATGGTGCCTTCGACCTTCCCACCGACCACTGCTTCGCGAGTGGTGATGTCGCCACGCACTTCGCCTTGGCGGCCGATCAGAACTTGGCGTCCCGCGTGAATCGAGCCTTCGACGCGCCCCTCGACGCGAATGACGCCTTCGGTCTCGATATCGCCGTCGATGCTGGTACCGGCCGCAATGATCGACAGCGAGGAGCTTCCGCCGAGGCTGGGGCCTCGCGTGTCATCCGTTGCGCGCGCGTCTTTGTTAAAGATCGCCATTCGATGGTCCCTGTTTCATGAGCGACATGGGATCGACGCTCGTGCCGTTGTGATGCACTTCGAAGTGAAGATGCGCGGGAAGAGCATTGGGCTGATTGCCTAACGAGCCGATCGTGGCCCCTGCGGCAACGCGACTGTGCTGGGTGACCCGCACGTCGCGCACGTCTCCGTATGTGGTTTCGTAGCCGTCGCCGTGCGCGATGCGCACGGTTGCGGTGCCCGTCGAGTCGACACTGACCTCGACGACCGAACCGGCGCCTGAGGCACGAACGAGCGTACCGGCCGGCGCCTCGATATCGAGTCCGTGGGCCGCCGAGGTCGTGTCGTCGCGCTCGACGATGGTGCCGGCAACGGCCAACGGCCATTGGCTGGGGGGTGCAGCGGCCGTCGTGTCAGGGACCGCCCCCGGTGGCGCGGCAGGAGCCGCGGTTGTCGCCGCCGCCGGCGTGGACGCGCCGAGCATGTGTTGGACTTGCTGGAACCGCCCTTCGAGCGCGGTCAATGCCGCCTGGAGTGTGTCGAGTCGCGTGACGTCATGCTGCAGCGTTTGCACGCGGCGCGTGAGACCGGGAACGCGCGCGGCTTGCGACGCGAGAAAGAACCAGCTCAGCACCACAATGGTGAGGATGGTGGCGGCGGCGTACGCGCCGCGTTTCAGGAGGCGAACCTGGCGCTGCGTTAGGACGATCGTGCGATTGGCGAGCCCGCTTTCCCGCTGCACCTGGATGATCATTGAACCAGCGTGCGGCGTGTAGATGTTGCCGTACCCGCGTTCAGAGGTTTTTGGGTTGGGCTCTTTGGTCACATCGCGTCTCGGCTGCTTCCCAGAAGAAGATCGAGTAATCGATCGAGATCGTCAGCGGAATAAAAGACGATCTCGATTGCGCCGCGTCCCGAATCGCGCTGTGAAATCGACACGTCGGTCTGTAGCAGTCGTCGCAACTCGTCACTCGCGCGACGAAGCGCGGCCGGCGGTTCGGCTTTGGTTGTTCCGCGACGACTGCGTGGTCGATTGCGAGCCGCTTGACCACCGCGTGCGCGCTCTTCGACGTCGCGGACGGTGAGTCCGTGGGCGACGATTTCGTTGGCGAGGGTCGTCTGCTCGCGTTCATCAGAGACAGCGAGGAGGGCGCGAGCATGTCCAAGGGTGATATGGCCGTCCTGGAGTATCCGTCGGACATTGTCAGGTAAAGCTAATAGTCGCAATATGTTAGCAACAGTAGTCCTATCTTTCCCGACGACTTCTGCGACCTGCTGTTGCGTTAGTGTAAAGTCACTGATCAGACGCTGATATCCTAGCGCCTCCTCAATTGGATTCAGATTCGACCGCTGAAGATTCTCGACCAACGCCAACGTTAACAGCATCCGGTCATCGATCTCCTTCACGACCGCCGGGATATCCTCCCAGCCGATTTTCGTGGCAGCTCGGAGGCGTCGCTCACCTGCTATCAACTCGTAGCCATCGCCGCTCGGTCGCGATCTGACGACTATCGGTTGAAGCAAACCATTCACTCTGAGACTCCCCTCCAGCTCGGCGAGCTCGCCGGGCTTGAACTCCGTCCTCGGCTGATACGGATTGGGATGGATCTGCGAAACCGCAATTCGCTGCAGCGACTGTCGGTTGGCCGACTCGGCGCCGGCGGCGCCCGCGGCGCCAGGACGCGACGCCAGGAGAGCTTCGAGCCCGCGTCCCAGGCGGCGCGGCTTATCAGTAGACATGCTGGAGCCTTGGTGGGATGCCTTCGGGAGCGCTCATTTGCGACCTCGGTAGTTCGACGTCTCGCCTATCCCGCATCGTCGCGGGCAGCGCCCCTTCACTCGGGCTGCTCTCGTGGTGTCGCTGGCTCTGGCTGAGCGAGGAGGGCCGACGGCGTGAAATCTCCGCTGCGTCGGTAGCGTTCGAGAAGCTCACGTGCGACACTGACATACGCCTGCGCACCTGCAGAAGCGACGTCGTATAAGATGATCGGCTTGCCGAAGCTGGGCGCTTCGGCGAGTCGCACGTTACGCGGGATGACGGCGTCGAAGACCTTCGGGCCGAAGTACTCGCGCGCGTCGGTCGCAACTTGGCGCGACAGGTTCAGCCTGGCGTCGTACATCGTGAGCAGGACGCCATCGATCGCGAGATCGGCATTGAGGCCGCGCTGGATCATGTGCACGGTGTTGAGCAGCTGCGAGAGACCCTCGAGCGCGTAGTACTCGCACTGGACAGGAATGAGGATGGCATCCGCAGCCGCCAGCATGTTGACCGTTAGAATGCCCAGCGATGGTGGGCAGTCGATCAGGATAAAATCGTAGCGCGATCGTACCGGGGAAATCGCGTCACGCATTGCGAGCTCGCGCCTGGCGTGATCGACAAGCTCGACTTCAGCGCCTGCCAGATCCGGCGTAGCCGGGGCGACGTCAAGATGCGCGAACTGTATAGATCGGAGGATCACTTCGGAGAGCGAGCATTCCCCGATCAACGCGTTATACACGGTGCGCTGGAGGCGCTCGCCATCGAGACCCACCCCGCTGGTGGCGTTTCCCTGCGGATCGCCGTCTACGAGCAACGTGCGCTGCTCGGCGACTGCCAAGCTTGCAGCGAGGTTTACGGCTGTGGTGGTCTTCCCCACGCCGCCCTTCTGATTAGCGATCGCGATGACCCTAGCCACCAGTCGCTTCCGTCCATCTGAGGGTCTTGGACAATCTGTCGCGAGCCGCCAATATAATCAGTCGCTGGCTAGCGGTAGGCCCTCTTCATGTTTCACGTGAAACACATCCACGATCTCCGACGGCGTGTTTCACATGAAACAGAACCTGATTTTATCACGGCGTTTTGCGACAGTATGGCGTTATCATTAAGACAGTTAGGCGCCAAGTAAGCTATTCCTTCACGAAACGCCAGCGCGCGCTGACTTGGGCGGAGACCGTCTGGCTACCAGGACTGATCGGCGTGGCTCCAGCCGACATCGACATTCGTACGGCGAAGGGCTGGCCAGGCTCTGGGCCAGCCTGCGACGTGACCTCGATCAAGTCGCCTAACCGGCCGCCGGCGCCCTTGGCCATGGCTTCTGCGTCTCCGCGAGCATGCTGTACCGCGAGCGCCAACGCGGATCGCCGCGCGTCGTCCTCGTTAGACGCATAGAACGAAAGCGAATTGATTGTGTTGGCACCCTTGCCCAGTGCGGCGTCAATGAGGGCGCCAACCTGGTCGACGTGCTGCACATCGACGCGAACTGTGTTGGTGACCGTGTAACCAACGATCTGCGGCACACCGTCGGGTTTGGCCGTGGGCGCGGTCTCCGGGTAGACGCTGAAGTCGGCTGTCGAGATCTGTTGATCGGATATGCCTAACGCTTTGATCGCGTCGATCACCGCGCGCTGCTTGC
>Ga0134126_10007753_pt1 | contig 13480 bp, 12 predicted proteins | sample KB31752_FD_96881 | JGI IMG/M metagenome (GOLD analysis project Ga0134126, IMG submission 96881) | Terrestrial soil microbial communities with excess Nitrogen fertilizer from Kellogg Biological Station, Michigan, USA - KB3-175-2 | ecosystem: Environmental > Terrestrial > Soil > Unclassified ...
GCCACCAATCTCGATAGCGGCGACATTGTCTGGGAAGTGCCCCTTGGCGACACGCCGGATGAGATCAAGAACAATCCGGCGCTCAAGGGTCTCAACATTGGCAATACCGGACAGCAGGCGACCGTGGGCGAAGTGATCACCAAGGATTTGGTGGTGGTCGGCGATGGGCAAATTTCGACCCAGCCCGGTCACCCGCGCGGCGCTTATTTGCGCGGCTATGATCAGAAGACCGGCAAGCAAGTCGGGGCGGTGTGGATGCCCGCGCCGCAATCCGGCTCGCCCATGACCTATAGCGTGGATGGCAAACAGTACATCATCGTCGCGGTGAGCGGCGGCAATTACTCGGGCGATTACATCGCCTATAGCCTGCCGTCAGCGCAGTGAAATAAGGCGGCAGGCCGTCCCATGGGCGGCCTGTCGCTCGCTGCCTATCAAGAAAAAAGGCCCTCGCGTCTTTTCGACGTGGGGGTCTTTTCTATTTGGGCTTCTGTTCCTTGAACAGGATCTTGGCTTCCTCTTTCGCATCGGTGGAAAGGGGAGTGTTGCCGGACGGCACGCCGTTCTGATTCAAGATGAAAGCAGCCAACGCCACCGCGGTGTCGGGATCCATGCCGCCGGAATTGTCGCTGGGCCCGATATGGATGTGGCGCACCAGATCGGCCATGGTCTGGCCGTCCCATTCCACCATGAAGCCCGGGGAGGCGAGCGCCGGGTTGCCTTCGTCCGGAACGCCCTCCAGCGCCTTGCCGTGACATTCCCCACAGGCGGAGGGATAGATCTTCGCGCCATCCACCGCCTGCTGCTGGGTATAGATGCCGGCCCAGATCGTGGTGGTGGTGGCGCTACCGCCATTGCCTTGCGCCAGCGCGGGTGCAGCCGCCGCGGCCAATGCCAACAGAATCAGCGGAAATCTTGACATGTCGAACGACTCCTCTGCCGCTGGTTGCCAAGGTCCGGCGGAGTTTTTTAGATAGCGCCATAAAAAAAAGGCCCGCACAAGAGACGCAGCCTCACCTTCGGTTTTTGCCTTTTCTGGACAAAAGGGGCATTTCGATAAAAATTCGTCAACCTGAGAACGCCATGGCAAGTCACACCCACACCCGCCGGATGTTCACGTCCACGGCGCTTGCGCTCGTTCTGACCGGCACGCGGGCAAAGGCTCAATCCGCCCCATACAAGGATGGCGAATTCACCGGCGATCCCTCCGAGATCCTCTGGGGTTATGTTCAAGTCAAGGCCGTGATCCAGGACGGCAAGATTGCCGATGTGCAATTCCTGCAGATGCCTTTCGACCGCGTCCGGTCGGTGGAGATCACCGACTTCGTCAAGCCGCTGCTCAAAAGCGAAGCCATCAAAGCGCAAGGCGCCCAGGTCGATTTGATATCGTCCGCTACCATGACCAGCCTTGGCTTCCGCGACACCCTGGCTTCGGCGCTGGCCAAGGCAAAAAAATAAGGACGCCGGATGGCGCCCTTATTTAAATCGTTCCTCCTGCTCAACGCGGATAAGGCCCATCGGGCGGCGGCGGATAATCGCCAGGCGGCGGCGGCGGTGGATAATCATAATCGCCTCGAGAAGGCGGCGGAGGGTAATCGTCCGGCGGCGGCGGGGGCGGCGCGTAATAGCCCGGCGGCGGCGGTGGGCCGTAGCCATTCATGCAGCCGTAATAGGTTTCCGCATAGCGCCGTTGGACATCGGCCGCGGCCTGGTCGGCGTTGGCGGAGCCCACTGCGCTGCCGGCCAATGCGCCCGCGCCCGCGCCGATCGCGGCGCCGGTGCCGGCATTTCGGCCGCCGATGATCGCACCCAAAGCCGCGCCACCGATCAGTCCACCTATGGTGCCGTTTGTCTGCGCGCGCCGGGCGGCTTCGCCAGGCGTGGTATAGCCGGTGCTGGCCGCCGCGCTTTGCCGGCAATACATGTCGCGCGATTGATCCGGCGATGGCGGGGGTGGGGCAGGCTGGGCGACCGCGGCGGTGCCAAACAGCATCAGCCCAAGACTGATCAAGGAAATGGTTCGGCGCATCTTCAAAACTCCATGGCCCTCCTGAAATGTCATAACGCGTGACCGGGCTAGATGGCGGCAATCGCACAAAGCGCATGGCGGCTGGAATAAGGCGCGGATTGCGGCAAGATGAAGGTTAAACGCGAAAGGAAGCCATTTCCGGTACATGGCCAAAATGACAGATGACAGCGGGAAAAGACCCGATATTGACGCCAAGATCCGCCTTCACGGTCTCACGATCCTGTCCGACAATCACTATGTGTTGCGCAAGGCCGAATTCGATCTTTGCCGCAGCGACGGGCAGTGGCAACGCCAGGCGCGGGAATCCTACGATATCGGCGATGGCGCCGCGGTGCTGCCCATCGATCCGGCGCGTTCGCGGGTCGCGTTGGTCCGGCAATTCCGCTGGCCCGCCTTCGAGAACGGCTATCGCGACACGTTAATCGAAGCAATCGCCGGCAAGCTGGATGGCGATGATCCCGAACGCTGCGCCGTCAAGGAAGCGGAAGAAGAAGCGGGCATCCGCATCCGCAATCCGCGGCGCGTCTTTCATTGCTTCATGAGCCCTGGCGCGGTGAAAGAACGCTTAAGCCTGTTCGTGGCGGATTACGATTCGACCGCGCCGCGCCTCAAAGGCGGCGGCCATGCGCAGGAGGGCGAGGATATCGCGATGATCGAAATGCCGTTGAGCGAGGCGCTGGCGCTGGTTTCACGGGGCGAAATCATCGACGCCAAAACCGTCATGCTGCTGCAATGGGCGGCATTGAATCTTTAGCGCCCGGAGAGCCAGAAGATCAGCGACAGGACCGCGCTGACCACCAGGCATGTGACGATCGGAAAATAAAAACTGCCGTGATCGCCCTTGATCGCGATATCGCCCGGCAACCGCCCCAGTCCCAGACGCCGTAGAACCGGCCACGCCAAGCCCAGCGCCACCAGCACCAAACCCAGCGTGACCAGAAATCGCGGCATGGACGGCCGAAGCGCCCGTTACGCCAAGGTGGTCTTGTACAGCGCCTCGAGGTGGCCCCAGGCGCGCTCTGCATCCGCCTGGTTGTAGATCGGCTTGCCGTTCTGCTTGGGCATGTCGCGTACGCACCAGCCATGGATCGAGCCGGGATAGACCTCGACCTCGCCGGGGACATGAGCAGCGGCAAACGCGGCTTTCAGCTTGTCCTTGGCGTCGGGCTGGCGGTCATCATCGCTGGCGGCGACGGCCAGATACATGCGCGCCTTGAATTTTGGGATCAGCAGATGGGGACTGTCCGGCTTGTCGGTGACCAGGCCGCCGCCATGGAAGGTGGCGCCGGCACCGACACGGTTGTTCATGGCCGCCACGGTCTTGAACACCAAGGGTCCACCCATGCAATAGCCCTGGGTGCCGATCTTCTTGCCCGTATCGACTTCCTTCTGCGCATCCAGAAAGGCGATGTGCGCGGCCGCGTCGCGTTCGATCGCGCCTGGCTGGTTGATCGGCGTGGTCCAGGCTTGCGTCTTGGCGCGATTGACCGGGTCATTGAAATCGAAATTGCTGGCGTCTTCCAGCACCGGCGCTTTCTGGGTGCGGTAGAAGGGATTGGGCACCAGCACGGCATAGCCTTCGGCCGCCAGCCGCTTGGCCATGTCGCGGAACGTGGGCCTCAGGCCGAAAATGTCGGTCCAGATCAGCACGCCCGGATGTTTTCCCGTGGCGGGACGGACGAAAGCGGCATCGCAAGTGCCGTCCGCCGTCTTGATGGTGACATCGCTTTCGGAGACTTCCAGGGCGGCGGCGGGCACAGTACTCATGCCCAATCCTGCGGCGGCGACCGACAGAGCGGTAAAATCCCGGCGCGATACTTTCCCATCCAGCGACTGTTCCAAATCCTTGTCCATGCCATTTCCTCCAAAAAAGCCCGAAACACTAACGCAAGGGGCCCGGCCGATCCAGATTGGCATGCTTGGAACCGTCGGTGTCGCAGGCATAGACTTAGCGGCGCTCTTTCCAGGGGAAGGCATTGGCTGGGCTTGTGAAACGCCTGACATGGTCATTGGTATTGGCCGCAAGCGTGCCGCTGGCGGGCTGTACTGTCGGATTTGCACAATGGCAAAGTGAGCGGGCCAAAGCCGGGGCCGCATTCCTGCATATGCGCACCGAGCAGCAAGAACGCGCCAATTACGCCGCCTGCGTGGATCGGGGCGCCATGCCGGGTACGCAGGAAAATCTGGAATGCCAACTGGAACTGGCGAAGAAAGAACAGCAGGCTGCCACGCCGCCAAGCCCGCCGGTAAAAACGCCTTAGTCCACCTCTTCCAGCTCCAAAAAGATTCCGGGAGCAGGGCGCACCGTCATGGTCATTACCGGATGCGGGTCGGAGAGGCCGGGGCGCACTTTGAAACGCGCCAGCAGCGTGGCCAGGATGATCTCTGCCTGCATCATGGCGAAATCGGCGCCCACGCAGACGCGCGGCCCCGCGCCGAACGGCAGATACTGGTATTTGTCGCGCCTGGGTCCCCCGACGGGGTCGAAGCGGTCGGGATCGAATTCGTCGGGCCGCTCCCATAGCAACTGATGACGATGCAGCGCCCAAATGGGAAGAAATACGGTGTCGCCCTGCCGCATCGCGCGCCCGCACAATTCGTCTTTCGCGAGCACGGTGCGGGCCAGCAGACCCACCGGCGGATAAAGCCGCATCGCTTCTTCCAGCACCTGTTTGATGAAAGGCATGGCCGCCACGTCATCGGCTCGGGCGGCGCGGCCTTGAAGTTGCCTCTGCGCTTCGCGCCGGGCGCGCTCCTGATATTCCGGCATGTTGGCCAGAAGATAGAGCGCCCAGGAGATCGCCAGGGCCGTGGTCTCGTGGCCGGCGACGATGAAGAATTGCATATTGTGAATCAGGTCTTGCGGATTCATGCGGTGGCCGGTCTCGGGATCCTCAGCCGCCAGCATATGGTCCAGAAGATCATCGGCTTTACCCGTGCTTTGCTTGCGCCGCGCTTCGATGGCGGCCGCCACCATGCCATGCATGGTCCTTACCGACCCGCCCGCCAGAAGTTCGCCAGGCCGGGGAAACCATTCGGGGAAACCCAGGAAGTCCAGCAACGAGGCGCGGCCCGCGGTCTGAAAATATTGGGTGATGGCGCGGCTGAACGTGGCGCTGTCGAAATGCTCGCGGCCCGACAAGGCGACATCGCAGATCACGTCGAACGTCGCGGTGAGCATCACCGAAACGATTTCAGCATGCCCTTTGCCGGCGGCCAGTTTGGCGGCGGCGCGCTCGGCCGTGGCGGTCATCGCCGGCGCCAGCGCCACCACATTGCGGTGGGTGAAGACCGGCGTCACCGCCTGGCGCTGCCATTTCCACTCCGCGCCGTCGGCATTGAACAGGCTTTCGCCGATCGCGGGACGCAACATCCGCCGCATGATTTCCGATTTGGGATAATTGGCGAGATTGTCCAGCATCACCCGCTTGAGGCCGGCTGGGTCGGCCAGCATGTGCCAGCGGATCAGCATGTCGCCCGACACGATGGGCTGGCGATAGGCCAGGCCCGGAATGATTTCCAGCACATTGCGGCGCGCGATATAGGCGGTCTCGATCCGGCTGAGGCGCCGCCGGTGGATCGGCGCGCCGACCGGAACGAAGCCGGGGCGCGGGCTTTGCGGGACCGGCTGAGAACTTGCTCTAAGGTATGGTTGGCCATTCATGGGCGGCCGGCGCTTGCGGTGACGCCGTGACTTTGACAGGCCGGTAGGCATTTGCAATCACGCGCATGGTTTCGGACAGAAGTTGATCGAAATTCACCTTGGCCAGGCTGCCCCCCAGATGAAGCACGATCACGCCATGGAGCGCGGCCCACAGAATTTTCGCCATCAAGTCGGCATTGCCTTGCAGCACGCCCATTTCCACCAGCATATCGACATGGGTGCGCATCAGGCCGCGGGCCCGGCGTTCCTCTTTCACCAGCTCGGGAATGGTCATGCCCGTCGGTTGCGACAGGGCGAACATCAGCCGGTAGTTGGTCTGTTCCTCGAGCGCAAAGGTAAGGTAGGCCCGCCCCATTGCCGCGCTTCTTTCCAATTGCGAACCTTCTATGGCATGGGCGGCCTCGAGCTGATCGGCAAAGCGGCGGAAGGCGCGCGCCCGCACCACGGACAGAATTTCATTCTTGTCCTTGAAGTAGCGATAGGGGGTCATGGCGCTCACCCCCAGCCGGTGCGCCAGCTCGCGCATGTTGAAGCGGCTTGGTCCGCGCTCGACAAACAGCTGCGCGGCGGTTTCGCAGAGACGCTCGCGAAAATCGGCGACGTCAGTTTCCGTCCGGCCCCGGGCCATTTCCGTTTCCTCTTCGGCCGCCATTTTTTCGGTAATTGCGGCTCTGCGCCAGTAGGCCGAGCGCACAAACAGCGCTCGCAATCGCAATATCGCGAGACATTTTCTTTCTGGGCATAATTGCGCAAGATGACCGAGATGGACCGGAAAGGTCGGAAAATCTGGGAGGACACAAATGATGCGCCGCGCGATCCTGTCTTGCCTTTTTCTTTTCGGCAGCTTTGGCGTGGGGCTGGCTGGCAACGCGCCCAATTCCCAGCCCAATCCCTACAACACCATCCGGGATTTCTTCAAAATGCCGCCCGGCCGCACCATGGGCTCGACCAATTCGGTGGCGGTGGATCATGAAGGCCATATCTGGGTGGTGGATCGCTGCGGGGCCAATGATTGCGCCGGCTCAAAACTCGATCCCGTGATGGAGTTCGACACACACGGCAAGTTCATCAAATCCTTCGGCGCGGGCAAATTTCTTTTCCCGCACGGCATGACGATCGACAAGGACGACCATATCTGGGTGGCGGACGGTCATGTCGGCAACGGCATCGGCGACGACGTGCTGGAGTTCGACCATAGCGGCAGGGTGCTTCGCACCTTGGGAAAACCCGGCGTGGCTGGCGCGGGTCATGACACGTTCAGCGAACCCAATGCGGTTCTGGTCGCGCCCAATGGCGACATCTTTGTCGCCGACGGCCATGAGCCGGGTCCCGGACACAATGCGCGGGTAATAAAGCTCGACAGTCACGGGAAATTCATTCTGCAATGGGGCGGTCATGGCAGCGGTCCCGGCCAGTTCGAGATGCCGCATGCGCTGGCGATGGACAGCCAAGGACGGCTGTTCGTGGCCGACCGCGGCAACAACCGGGTGCAGATTTTCGACCAGGACGGTAAATTCATCGCCCAATGGTCCCAGTTCAGCCGGCCCAGCGGCCTCTTCGTGGATGCCCACGATGTGCTCTATGTCACCGACTCCGAGTCCACCGATAAAAAAGGCTATGGCTATAATCCCAAATTCCAGCGCGGCATGCGGATCGGCAGCGCCAAGACAGGCGACGTGGATGCTTTTATTCCCGATCCGGACATGGGCCATGCCGACCCCGACACCAGCGCCGCGGAAGGTGTCTGGGTTGACCCGAACGGTGTGATCTATGGCGCCGAAGTGGGGCCGAAGGCTGTTATTCGGTATGTGAAGAAGTAATCGCTAGCAGCCAGCGCGCATCTTGATCTCCTCATCCTGAGCCCATCGAAGGATGAGGATCGGCATAGGCTCTCCGTGCGCCCTCATGCTTCGACAAGCTCAGCATGAGGATGTCGGGCTACCATATCTTGCACGGCCACCAGATTAAGCCGTCAACACTTTCTTGTGCAGCCGCCCGATTGCATCCAGTCCTGACAACACCGCGCCTTCCTGCCAAGCGGGCAGCCGCGAGCAATGTTCGCCCGCCAGCACGATGCGCCCGTCTATGGCGCACATATTGGCGTAGTTCTTGGCGCGGTTCTCGTCACTCCAACGGCCCGAGCAGCCCAAGGTCCAGGGCACGCGATGCCAGGCCACGCCCACGCCGCTTTTGAACTCCTTGCGATATTGCGGATGGATTTTGGCGCCCTGCTCCAGGGCCGCCTTGATCTGATCCTGTGCCGAAAGCGCGGAGAAATTGAAGGTCTGGGGGCTGTCGCCGAAAATATAGCCGCCCAACAGCACGCCGCCGCCGGGGCGGTGATAATCATTGGACGGATAGCTGATGTTGGAGATCGGTTGATCGGTATAAGTAATGCCGCCATAGATGTCATCGTCTTCCTCCCAGAAGCGGCGCTTGAATTCCAAGCCCACTTTGAAGGCGGCGTCGTAGGAAATGGAATTGATCGCATTCCTCATCGGCGCGCCCACTTGCATGGGAATTTGACTGAGAACCGAGGCGGGAATGGTGCAGACGCACCAATCGGCATGGGCGGTCTGGGCCGCTCCGCCTTTCTTGGAATCGACATAGGTGGCGGTGACGCCCTTAGTGTCCTGTTTGATGTCGATCACTTTGCAATTGTATTTGATCAGGTCGCCCAGTGAGCGCCCGAACGCCTTGCCGATCATGCCCATGCCGCCGGTGGCCTGGAACAGAGGCGTCTGGAATTCGTAGATCTTGCCCGCGATGACCGAGAACCACATGCCGGAGTTGAACAACTCTTTCATGGGCAAGGGATCGGAATCGACCGGAACGGGGCTCAAGCCGCCGCCCGGCTCGACATTGTAGCCCCGCATGTTGCTGGTCATCTCGCCTTTTTTGTATTCGTAATTCTTGTCCAGCGCGCCCCAGAAGCGGAGAATCTGCAACAGGCCGTCTTTCTCATCCTTGGGAAGAGGAGCGTCGAGCTTGTCTTGGGATGTGGCCTTGGCCAGCAGCTCGCCGATATAGCCGTCGAAATCCGCCGCGATCTGGCGGTAGCGTTGCGGCTTGCCGTTGAACGCTTTGGTGGAATGGACATAGGCGTTGTAGTTGACCATCACGAAGGCATCGAGCGGCACGTTCAACTGCTTGCAGTAATAAAGCAGGCCGCGATGGTGATAAGGAATGCGCCAAGGGCCGGGATTGAAATAAAGACCCTTGTCGAACTCGATATGCTGGGTGACGCCGCCCATCTCGGTATAGCTGTCGCCGCCATAGAGCGACCAGTTCCGCCCGCCGGGCCGGTCGTTATATTCCAGCATCTGGACCTTGTAGCCGGCCTTGCGCAATTCATACGCCGCCGTCATGCCCGAAAGCCCCGCGCCCAGCACCAGCACCGAAGCGCCTTTGACGTCACCGGACAATTTGATGGGGCCGTCAAAGTCCGAGGTGCCGGCATAGCCCATCGCCACCATCATGTCGTACATCACGGCGCTGCCGGCGGTGGTGCCGATCAGTTTCAGCAGCGAGCGGCGGGTCACGGCGCGCTTGTCTTGATCCATCTCAACCACGATTCTCTCCCCTAGTGACGGCGCGATACTAAGCCGGAGGGAGCATCCTCTGGAACGAGGAAGCTGCGGCGCTTTCACGCAAGACCGAAAAGCTGCGGCCATCTCCCGGGTTATCTTTGCCGAATCAATAACTTAGACGCTGTTTCGCCGTAAATGGAAACCCGCCTTTCCCGGCGCGGAAGGGTGCGGCGTAATGTTAAGATTGTTGTCTTTACAGCTTTGTCGTTCGCGATGAGATTGTGCGGCCGGACGCGCACACGCGTTCGGGAAATCGCAAAACACGCGAAAGTCGCTTTTTCCAAGGGGAGTTCATGTCAAAGGTCAAAACGAAATACATGCTGGGCGTTGGCTTGATGGCCGCGCTCTTGGCCGGTTCGGCTTACGCACAGACCGGCGGCCAGAATGTGGATTGGCCGGTTTATCTGGGCGACATCAGCGGCAGCAAATTTAAGCCGCTGGACCAGATCAACGCGTCCAATTTCTCCAACCTGGAAGTGGCGTGGCGCTTCAAGACCGACAATATGGGCAACCGGCCCGAGTTCAAGCTGGAAGGCACGCCGCTGGAAGTGAATGGCGTGGTCTATGCCACCGCCGGTTCGCGCCGCGCCGTGGTCGCACTGGACGCGGTGACGGGCGAACTTCTTTGGGTGCATGGCGAGAAGGAAGGCGCGCGTGGCGCGGCTGCGCCGCGCCAACTCTCGGGCCGTGGCCCGGTCTATTGGAGCGACGGCAAAGAGGCGCGCATTCTCTATACGACGCCCGGCTATCAACTGATCTGCCTGGACGCGAAGACCGGCCAGCGCATCGCCTCTTTCGGCAATAATGGCGCGGTCGATTTGAAGGCCGATGATGATCAGAAGATCGAGCCCGATCTGACAACGGGCGAAATCGGCTGGCAGTCGGCGCCGACGGTTGTTGGCGACAAGGTTCTGGTCGGTTCGGCATTCCGCGAAGGTTTCACCCCCACCAGCTACAAGAACAACAAGGGCTCGGCGCGTGCCTACGATGTGCGCACCGGCAAGAAGCTTTGGGAATTCCACACCATTCCGCAAAAGGGCGAACCCGGCGCGGAAACCTGGCTCAACAATTCCAACGAATATACCGGCAACACCGGCGTGTGGACCGAGATGACGGCCGATCCCGTGGCGGGTCTCGCCTATCTTCCGGTCGAGCAGCCGACGTCAGACTTTTATGGCGGCAAGCGTCCCGGCAACGGCCTTTATGGCGACAGCCTGGTGGCGGTGGATCTCAATACCGGCAAGATGAAATGGTATTTCCAGACCATCCATCACGAGATCTGGGACTATGACATGTCGTCGGCGCCGCTCTTGATGGACATCAATGTCAACGGCAAGCCGATCAAGGCGGTCGCCGCTCCATCCAAGATGGGTTACCTCTACGTGTTCGATCGCATCACCGGCAAGCCGGTATGGCCGATCCCGGAGCGCAAGGTCGAGAAGGGCAATGTGCCCGGCGAATGGTATGCGCCCACGCAGCCTATTCCCACCAAGCCCGCGGCTTATACGCGGACCGGCGTGACCAAAGATGAATTGATCGACTTCACGCCGGCCATGCATGCTGAGGCGCTGGAAGCGATCAAAAAGTACAAGATCGGTCCCATCTTTACGCCGCCGGTGGTGTCCAATTCCAACGGCCCCATCGCCACCATCATGGTGGGCGCGGCCAATGGCGGCACCAACTGGCCGGGCGGCTCCTTCAATCCGGAAAATCACACGGCATATATCTATGGATGTAACGCCTGCATGTCGTTGACCGGGCTGGTGCCGCCGCCTCCCGGCATGACCGATCTTCCCTATGTGGAAGGCCTGGCCGGCCAGCGCGTGGTGATGATCAACGCAGCCGGCGCCGGTGCCGGCGCCGACGCGGCGCCCGCGCCCAAGCGGCCGGCCCGTCCGGCCGGCGGTGGCGGCGGTTTCCGCACCGTCTCTGTCCAGGGTCTGCCGCTGCTCAAGCCGCCTTATGCGACCATCAGCGCCATCAATTTGGACAAAGGCGATATCGTCTGGCAGGTGGCCCATGGCGACACACCCGACGCCATCCGCAACAATCCGGCGCTCAAGGGCATCAACGTGCCCAGGACCGGCCAAGCCGGCTTTAATATCGGTACGCTGGTGACCAAATCGCTGGTGATCGCAGGTGACGGCCAGATCACGACCACGCCCGAGCATCCGCGCGGCGCGCCGCTGCGCGCCTATGATCAGGCTACCGGCAAGGAAGTCGGCAATGTGCTGATGCCCGCGCCGCAGTCGGGCTCGCCCATGACCTACATGGTCAATGGCAAGCAATACATCATCGTCGCGGTATCGGGCGGTGATTATTCGGGCGAGTATATCTGCTATACGTTACCGGATAACGGCTAAGGCATCATCGAAAGTAAAGGGAAACGGCTCCGCCTCGGAGCCGTTTTCTTTTTTCGGGCACTGGAATCGGGCCGCCCGGCAGCCTACTTCAAGGCTTCACCTCCCTGGGAAACCCACATGGTCAGCGCGGCAAAATCAGGCACTTTCTCCGTCGGCGGCAAGGCGAAAGTCCATCGCCTGGGCTTCGGCGCCATGCGTGTTGTGGGCGAGGGTGTCTGGGGGCCGCCTAAGGACAAGGCGGAAGCGCTGGCCACCTTGAAAAGACTGCCCGAACTGCAAGTCGATTTCATCGACACCGCCGACGCCTATGGGCCCGAAGTTTCGGAAAATCTCCTCCGCGAGGCGCTCTATCCCTACAAGGGACTTCTCATCGCCACCAAAGGTGGCCTTACCCGTTCCGGACCCGGTCAGTGGGAACCGAAAGGCGACCCGAACTATCTGGTGAGCGCCGCCAAGAAAAGCCGGGAGCGGTTGAACGTGGAAACGATCGCGCTATGGCAATTGCATCGCATCGACCCTCTGGTGCCGCGGGGCGAACAATTCGCCGCCATCAAGGCGCTGCTGGACGATGGTGTGATCGCGCAAGCGGGGCTGAGCGAAGTCTCGGTCGAAGAGATCGAAGCCGCCCGCAAAGTCTTTCCCGTCGTCACGGTGCAGAACCAGTATAATCTTGTGACGCGCGGCAGCGAGGACGTAGTGGATTACTGCGAAAAGCACGGCATCGGCTTTATTCCGTGGTTTCCGCTGGCGGCGGGCGATCTGGCCAAGCCGGGATCGCTGCTCGATGGCATCGCCAAAAAACACAAGGCTAGTCCGGCGCAGATCGCGCTGGCCTGGATCTTGAAGCGCAGCCCGGTGATGCTGGCCATTCCCGGCACCGGCAAGGTCAAGCATCTGGAAGAGAATGTGGCCGCGGCGGACATTGTTTTGAGCGACGAGGAATTCAAAGCGCTGGACAAAGAGGCAAAGAAGCGCGCTTAGGATCTTGCAGCCTCAAGGCTTTCCGGATCGGATAGCAACGCCACCCAATCCTGCCGGGTGAAGGCGTCCGTCTCGCGCCGCCGCGCCGCTTCCGCCAGCGCGACCAATTGCGCGCGCGGCGTCTCGAGCACGGGGGGCGCCTCTTTGAGCAATCTCAGATGAAGCGCCAGCACCGCCGGATCGTTCAACACCAAATGGCGATAGTCGGATGCGCCTTCTGTTTCGCGCGCCCCCAGCAATTGCTGCGCGCGCTTCAGGACAGGGATGGCAGTGGTTTCACTGGGCACCAGAAAGGTCCGCGCCCGCATCAAGACTTCGCCCAGGCGCAGGCTGGAAGTGATTTCGACCAGCGGGATCGCCAGGATCAATCCGATCAGCAGCGGCAGGAACCAGGGCAGGCTATCCGGCGCGAAGCGATAGAGCACATACGTGACGGTCGTGCCGATGAGCGTATGCACCCCGAAATTCCTCACCACGAACCAGAAGGGCAAGGCGCGGTCGCTGCGCGCCTGGGTGGTCCAGCCGGTGGCGCGCCCCACGACGATATTGAGCAGAAACCAGCTGTGCGCCAGCATCGCCACCGGCGCGACCAAGGTGGCAAACAGGCTTTCCAACAGCACCGAACGCACCACACCGCCAAACCCGCCATGCTCTTTGACGGTTTCCGGCTGGGTGAGAAGCACCACCGTCGCCAGAAGCTTTGGCGCATAGAGCAGCACCAAGGTGGCGGTGGTGAGTTGCAACAGCGGCACCGCTTGCGGCACCAACAACGGCAATTCCGGCTGGCGTCCGAGATAGGTGAAAGGCGCGATCCCCGAGGGCAAGAACATCTCCAGCCCCGACACGATCAGCAGCA
>Ga0134126_10007754_pt1 | contig 13479 bp, 9 predicted proteins | sample KB31752_FD_96881 | JGI IMG/M metagenome (GOLD analysis project Ga0134126, IMG submission 96881) | Terrestrial soil microbial communities with excess Nitrogen fertilizer from Kellogg Biological Station, Michigan, USA - KB3-175-2 | ecosystem: Environmental > Terrestrial > Soil > Unclassified ...
CGAAATCGACACCAGTGCCGCCCACGCGGGGTCACTCAGCGACTCCCGCAGCCGCCCATTCACGCCCGCCTGCACGGGGATGCCGAATCCGGCCGCCAGCGCGGCCACGATATACAGGATAAGCATGGCGCCTCCTCGGGGCTTCAGGACACGCCACCGAATCCATAGCGCGGGTAACGCCTCGGATGGTTCAGGACGTGCGTAATCAGCCCTCAGTATAGCGGCGTGGCAGAGAGCAACTGGGCGGAAGATCGCGAAAAGGGCGCACCGCTGAATGGTGGTCCACGCCGTGGCACCACCGTAGGTGTGGGAGGACACCGCCTGGGAGCGCGAGCATCTTGCTCGCACTGGCGCGCTAGCGCCAGGGACGACGTACCTGCTCCCCAGAGTAGCCATGTCCCTCGGCCGAACCGTCTTCTGGATGCAGCCACGGGGGCGAGCAAGATGCTCGCGCTCCCAGGCGGTGTCCTCCCGTAGCTCGTCGGTACGCCGGTGCGAAAACGTCAAGGAAACTTGGTGCGCCGTGGAGGCGCCCGGAAGCACGAAAACACGGAAGGTACGGAGAACACAGATGGCGGCTCCGTTTCCGCGCCCGCGCTTCCCCGTTTCTTACCCGTCCACCCAGGGCAGGTATCTGTGTCTTCCATGTACTCTATGCTTCCGTGCTTCAGGAAGGCCGCGCACCCGCGCATAGACTGTACCCGCGGCAGCAAGACCAAGGGCAGGCCCATGCTCAGAGATCAAGGCATATTCGACTACCTATCTGGGTTCCAGCCGAATCGCGCGCAGCATCAGATGGTAGGAGGCGCGCCCACACCGCAGATGGTCCTCGGCCAGATAGGCGCCATAGTAGAGATAGACCAGCCGGTCGTACAGCCACTGGCCGTGGAGCGCGCCTTTGCACACTGCTAACAGCCCAAGATTGATGATCTCTACCAAGCCCAAGCCGGTATATTCGATGTGGTCGATCCGGAACCGGCCACCGAGCAGCGTCCGCAGGTCGGCGGCGCTGTAGTGCCGGTGGTAGGAGTAGCCGCCGGGAATCATTTCCTCGGGCGGATGGGAGCCGCCGCCGGCCAGCCAGTCCCACACATTGAGCGAATCGAGCCAGGCCAGCGCCCCTTTATGCGGCACGCTGAGCACCAGCACCCCACCGGGCCGCAGCACCCGATGCGCCTCGTCCAACACTGGCCCTTCGCGCTTCACATGCTCCAGCACGTCAAGCAGTACCACGGCGTCGAACGAACCATCAGGAAAGGGAAGCGCCTCGGCCGGCGCCAGAGTAAAAGGGATGGCGGGCGCGGCGCGGCGGGCCCGCGCGATGAACGCGGGCGAGGCGTCCACCCCATGGACCCCGTGCGCGCGGGCGATCAGGCGCGTGCCGTAGCCAAAGGCACACCCCACGTCAAGCACCCTGCTGCCCGACGGCAGCAGCCTCAGGGCGCGCTGCCAGCGGGCCATGGCCGCCTCGACATCAACATCACCTCCCAGTTCCATGCCCACGACCATAGGCGGCGGCTGACGACCGCTGACCCCATCCGCCAATCACCGGGCACACCGCCGAACTGTGGCCAGGGATGCGTCTTAGGGGCGCGGGTCTCCAGACCCGCTTGCTTCGGTGACGGATGGTCAGCGGGAACGCACTCCTGTCGTCAACGGGTGCCGTCCGCGCCCAGCGGGTCTGGAGACCCGCGCCCCTAAACAGTACCCTCAACCACAATACCGCGTCCCCAACCACCACCTCACGCACAAAACGAGGCCAAACTCTGTACCCTACACTACAGTACTGGTCGCCGCCGTTCAGCCGCCAGCCGGGAGACTGATGACTACCCCGAACCACCACGCCAGTCGTGAAACCATCGTTATTCTCGACTTTGGCGCCCAATATAGCCGCTTGATCGCCCGCCGGATCCGCGAAGCGAACGTCTATTGCGAGTTGTTGCCCGCCGATACGCCGTGGGAGCGTATCGCCGCCCTTCACCCGCGCGGCTTCGTCCTCTCGGGCGGCCCGTGCAGCGTGTACGAGCCGGGCGCCCCGCTGGCCCCGCCGGAGCTTTTCGAGAGCGGCGTGCCCGTGCTGGGCATTTGCTATGGGATGCACCTGCTGGCCCATCAACTGGGAGGCTCGATTATCGGCAGCGAACAGCGGGAATACGGCCCCGCCGAAGTGGAGCGGGTTGATTCCCACCCCATCTTCGCCGGATTAGCCGACCGCAACAAGGTCTGGATGAGTCATGGCGATTCGGTTGGCGCCCTCCCGCCCGGCTTCCGCCTGATTGGGCGCACCGAGACCACTCCCGTGGCGGCGATCGCCAATGACCATGGGCTGATTGGGGTGCAGTTTCATCCGGAAGTCGCCCACACGCCCCAGGGTGCCCAGATGCTCCGTAACTTTGTTCGTGATGTCTGTGGCTGCCGCGGCGACTGGACCCCGAGCAACGTGATCGAGGAGGCCGTCGATCGGATTCGCGAGCAAGTGGGCGATGGAAGAGTGCTCTGCGCCCTGAGCGGCGGCGTGGACAGCGCGGTCGCCGCCACCCTGATCGCCCGCGCGATCGGCGACCGCCTGATCTGCGTGTTCGTGGACAACGGGCTGATGCGGAAGGACGAGGGGACGCAACTTCTGGCGGTGTTCGACCGTGAACTGCATATCCGGGTCGAGCATGCCGATGCCCGCGAGCGGTTCCTCACCGCGCTCGCCGGAGTGGAAGACCCAGAAGCGAAGCGCAAGATCATTGGCCGGACCTTCGTGGAGGTGTTCCAGGCGGAGGCGGCCAGAGTGCGCCAGGAGTTTGGCGAGACGCGGTTCCTGGCTCAGGGTACGCTCTATCCCGATGTGATCGAGAGCAGCAGCAGTCATGAGACCGGGAACGCCGCCCGGATCAAAACCCACCACAACGTGGGCGGACTTCCCGAGGATATGCCTTTCGAGCTGATCGAGCCGCTCCGTTACCTGTTCAAGGATGAAGTGCGGAAGGTTGGCCTGGCTCTGGGGCTGCCGGAGGGCATGATCCACCGCCAGCCCTTCCCCGGCCCCGGCCTTGCCGTCCGCATCCTGGGCGAGGTGACGGAGGAGCGCCTGCGGGTACTGCGCGAGGCCGATCACATCGTGGTGTCCGAGATCAAGCGGGCTGGGCTGTATCGCGAGATCTGGCAGTCCTTCGCCGTGCTGACTCCCCTCAGAAGCGTGGGAGTGATGGGCGATGGGCGTACCTACGCGAACGTGCTGGCAATCCGGGCGGTGACCAGCGATGACGCCATGACCGCGGACTGGGCCCGGCTCCCCTACGACCTCCTTGAGCGCATCTCGAATCGCCTGGTGAACGAGATCCCCGCCGTCAACCGAGTAGTGTACGACATCAGCAGCAAGCCGCCCGCGACAATCGAATGGGAATAAGCTCGTGAAGGCGTTGGTGATTGGCGGCGGCGGGGCGGACCACGCGGTAACCGCGAAACTGGCCAGGAGCATGGCCGTAACCACCGCCTATACCGCCCCCGGAAATTATGGCACCCATCTGGTGGGCGCCAACGTGAACATCCCTCCTACCGATCCGGAGAGCCTGGCCGAGTGGGCCAGGGACAATCAGATCGATCTCACGATCGTCAACGATCCCGTGGCCCTGGCTTTTGGCGCGGTCGATGTCTTCCAGTCCCAGGGTCTCCGGATATTCGGGCCAACCCAGAGTGCCGCGCGCCTGGAGAGCGACAAGGGCTGGGCCAAAAGCTTGCTGGAACGTCACGGCATCCCCACGCCGCCCGGCCGCCAGTTTCACCGGCTCGACGAAGCCGAGGCCTATCTTGGAACGGTGGCCTATCCCCTGGTGATCAAGAGCAGCCAGACGGACTCTCCCACCAACGTGGTGGTCGCGCGGCACCAGGTCTCGGCCCTGGAGGCCATTCGGGCGGTCCTCGATCCCGTCCGGCGCGGCCCCACCAGCTCGGTGCTGATCGAGGGGTATGTCGAGGGCGAGGAATGCTCGGTGCTGGTGGTGACGGACGGCGAGACCACGCGCGTGCTCGGCACCGCCGAGGTGTATACCAGCGCGGCAGCCATGAGCGACGCCGCGATCACTCCCAGCATGGGAGTGATCTCTCCGACCAGGGGCATGAACGACCCCAGCGAGGAGGTGATGGACCGGATCATCAATCCGCTGCTGGCCGGGCTGGCCGCCGAGGGTGCGCCGTATATGGGGGTGCTCACGGCGCGCGTGATGCTGACCAGGGGCGGCCCGGTAGCCCTGAGCTTCAAGACCCGATTTTCCGATCCCGAGGCCCAGGCCATCCTTCTCCGCTGGCAGGATGATCTGTATATCATCGCCGACGCCGTGCTTGATCGGGCGCTGAAGGATCTGGCCCCCTTCAAATGGTCGAACGACGTCACCTGCGGCGTGGTGGTGGCCTCCGAGGGCTATCCCCATGAAGTGGAAACTGGATACGGCATTCTTGGCCTGAGCGAGACCGGGAACTCGACCACGATCTTTCATAACGGCACCCGCGATCCCTATCAGAAACCGGTGGGCCTGGTCACGCCCGCCTACGATCGTACGTCGACCGGGCGGCTAGGACGGCCTGGCGGCATTTCCTCCTGGTTAATCCCTTCCCGCTCCCGCTCCAAACAACTTGATGCCCAGGCGACGCGGGTCTCCCGCGATCCCTATAGCCAGGTGGTCACCGCCGCCGGCCGCGTCCTCACCGTGGTTGGACAGGGGAAGACTCTGGCGGATGCCCGCCAACATGCCTATCGCGCGGTGGAGCGGATTTCCTTTACCGGCTGTTGGAGCCGGAGCGATATCGGCGAGGAGCCGATGGGCGGCGGGCGATGATCTGGCGCGGGCTGCCGGCGGCACTGGCCGCTCTCGTTCTCCTGATCGGGCAGGCGCTGCCCAGTCAGGCCGCGTCGCGCGGGCGGACCAGTTTCGGCGCCCTGGACCACTCGATCGTCTACGACGACGGCCAGCAGGTGGTGCTCATCCCCGCCTCTGGATCTGGACCGGTGGGTCTGGCCAATCTCTCTCCCAGTCCCTCGGCCTTCAAGCGCCCGCGGTATGCCGGCTGGCAATTCACCTATTATGATAACGGCTACATGCTGGGAGACATCTACGGGCATCGCCAGGCGATCACGCCGCCGATTAACGCGGGCGAGGATGTGTATGATGTGTGGCCCTCGCCCGACGGCCAATATCTCGCCTGGCAGTTTGTCACTTCCGGCACCATCGAGGGGCTCGATGTCAACATGGCGGCCAGCCGGATCGTGATCACGGACCAGCAAGGACGGAACCCACGAGTGTTGCTGCAAGCGGCGGCCGGCGCCAATGGCGATATTCCCATCATCTACGGCTGGCGGGCAGGCAGCCCGCCGACCCTGTTGGTGCAGACGTCCTATGCCTCCAGCGCCATGTTCGGACTGCATCGGGGTCTGGAGGAATTCGACCCGGCGGTCAACGACATGGTGGGAGATTATTTCCCCCCGCTGGGCGGCAATTCGCTCCCCACCGGCGAGGTGCTTGGGGTGAGCCCCAGCGGACAGTTCGCGGTATTCGCCACCGCCGACGGGTCACTCCCCTCCGGCGAGGGCCAGTTCCCCCTGGCGATCAGCGTCATGCATCTCCCGGCGCGGCACATTGTCGCCATCGATACGGCATCCTCGTACCACGATAAAGCCACCAAGAAGCTGCCCGCCCCACGCGCTACCTTCTTCAGCCGTCAAGCGTTCATCTCTCCCGACGATACCCGGATCGCCTACACACGGGAGGACGTGCTCTATCCCAAGGGGGCGACGGCGCCGCTGATCCGTCCGATCGCCATGGTGGCCAATCTGGGTGGGGGCGGCAAGGCCGATATCGCCGCCGACGACCAGGTGATGGGCTGGCAAGATGCCCAAACGGTGGTGGTGTATCGCGAGAACACGAGCGCGGACGGCCTCTACGCGGTGAACGTCAGCAGTGACGCCGGCACCTTGCTGGTCGGGGGCCGGAACCTGCGAGTGGACGGGATCGTGCCGTAGAGAAGATCGGACGGATCGGTCGGATCCGACGAGTCACGCGCCACATGTGCCATGCGAATTCATTCGCAGGTCAGAGCGCCTCAATGTCCGCGCTTGGCGCGCAAGCCTCCGGTGTGGGAGAATCCAGGTGATTCCCCCCGACTTTCGGGGGGCGCAGGGCGAGAGGGAGGACCGCATGGCGATCACAGGGCAAGCGATCGTGGCGCGCAAGGTTGGGGCGCCCGTTGAGGTGGAGGAGATCACCATCGATCCGCCGGGACCGGGAGAAGTGCTGGTTCGCATCCTGGCCAGCGGAGTCTGCCATACCGACCTGCACATCAGAAATGGGATGGCCGGCGATTTGCCGGTCTTGCTGGGACACGAGGGCACCGGCATCGTGGAGCAGGTGGGCGAAGGGGTGAGCGTGCCCAAAGTGGGCGATAAGGTCATCCTTGCCTGGCGTGCCCCCTGTGGGATCTGCCGCCATTGCCGGATGGGCCTGCTGTACCTCTGCTCGGACAGTCTCAAGGCAGTTCCCCGTATGCATACGCATGATGGGCTCACCCCCACCCCGGCCCTGGACCTGGGTACCTTCTGCACCCACACGGTGGTTCATAGCCGGCGCACGGTAGTCATTCCGCCCGACGCCCCCGCCGCGCAAACCTGTCTGATCGGATGCGGGGTGATGACCGGGGTGGGCGCGGCGCTCTACACGGCGGAGATGCGGCGGGACAGCACGGTCGCTGTATTCGGCTGCGGCGGCGTGGGGATCAACGTGATCCAGGGCGCCCGCATCGGCCATGCCCGCACGATCATCGCCGTGGACGTGGAGGAGCGGAAACTGAACTGGGCCAAGCAGTTCGGCGCCACCCATACGGTGAACGCGAGCAAAGGCGATCCGGTGGCCGCGATCAAGGAGATCAATGGCGGCATGGGGGTGGATTATACCTTTGAGTGCATCGGGCTCCCTCAGACTCTCCTGCAGGCGCTGAGCGCCCGCGGGCATGCGGGGGTAGCCGTGTTGATTGGGGTTCCCGGTCCAGGCCCGGTCCTGAATCTCCCGATGCAGGGGTTCTTCGATAGCGGCGGATCGCTCCGGGTCAGTTGGTACGGGGATTGCCTCCCCAGCCGCGACTTCCCCATGCTTACCGATTGGTATAGCAAGGGCACGCTGCAGTTGGACGAACTGGTCTCGGCCCGGATTCGCCTGGACGAGGTGGAGGAAGCGTTCGGCGCCATGCAGCGGGGCGAGACCCTCCGCTCGGTGATCGTCTTCCCCGAAAACTGAAAGCACGATCCTTGAAAGGAAGCGCGGAGTCCCGCGCTTCCTTTCAAGGATCATTTGGACTGCCGGTTTCGTGCCGAAGCTCGGACTGGGCTACTGCTTACTCATCCACGATGCCGTAGCGCGCCTTGAGCCTACGCAGTTCAGCCTCGGCCGCATCCGCCCGCGTGGTCCTCTCGTCCGCCGCCTCTTCATCCGACCTCAGGATCTCGCCTGCGTGATCGAGCACCCGTACCCGGTCGCCGTCCACGAAAAGCCGCAATCCTCCGAGCGCTTCGCTTCGCAAGGTGTTTGGCGCATCGGGCGCCCACTTAATCCATTGTCCGCCCGCGTCCCGTCGGAAGCCGAATAGTTTGGGTCCGGGCATGATTCGCTTGGGGTCGAAGATTGCGTATTCCAGCACCCCCATCCGTTCATACAGCAGCGGCTTCTCCTCCGTATCGCGGCGCCGACTTTCCTCCGTCACCACCTCCAGCACGAACAACGGTGGCCCACCCTCGATGGTCACGTTCCAGGAGCGGCGCTCATGATCGTCGCTCTCCGCCATCATCAAGTCGGGCCCAAGATCAAGATCCCGAGGAATGATATCGCGAGGCATTGTGACCTTGAGCTCTGGGACCAGATACCAGCGCAGCCCATGCGCCCGCTTGTAGCGCTCCAGGATAGACATTAAAAGCGCGCAAACCCGCCATTGGAACTCGGGCGTGGTCATCCAGGGCGCCTCCTCCGTATCATCGGGGGTCGTCAGCAACAACCATTCGATATCGCTATTCGCGGCTACGGGCGCTCGATTCATGGGGATGACCCTTCCGCCTCGGAGAGACCCCGTCCGGTGGCCTCTCGTATCGCTGCTTGTAGTGTAGCGGAACTGACCGGCTTCGCGGCCACGACCAGGGCGCGTCCGATCATCATAGGCTTTCTAGATTCTCCACGATCGCCTCCTGCGTGGTGCGCGCGATCACGACCACTGCCTCCTCGTCCGGAGAGGGATTCGACTCGATATGCGGGACGAACGGCGGCACGTAAACAAAATCGCCGGGTGATGTCTCCACGCGCGTCTCGTGCCCATCCTCCAGATAGAGAAAAACGGGATGGCCGGAGACCACGAAGATCCCGGTCTCGGAGTGGCCATGATGGTGGGCGCGCGAACTGGTTCCCGGCGACACATGGCTCCGGCCCATCCAGAGCGCCTGGGCTCCCACGGCGGCGCCGGAGATCGCCTCCAGCCTTTGCATCCCCGCGGTCTGCGCGGTCGCGCCGGTCAAGGCGTCGGCGGGCACATGGTGTAGGCGGTTCTTGGGCTCGCTCATGTTTTCTTGTCCTTTCACTGCGCTACTACGGTATCCGATACCGGCAACCTCGTGCCTATCCCATGGCCCACCGCCCGTCGCACAAGGTACCCTACACCTATGGCACTACCGGCGAACGAGACCGTAACCGGGACGGTCGAGCGGATCACCTTCTATAATCCAGAAAATGGCTTCAGCGTGGTGAAGCTGCGGGTCCGGGGGCGGCGCGATCCGGTGGCCGTGGTCGGCACCCTTCCCGCCTGCCAGCCAGGGGAGATCCTGGTCCTGGTGGGCCACTGGCATATTGACACCCGCCACGGTGCCCAGTTCCAACCAACCAGCGCGATCATTTCCCAGCCCACCGACGCCGAGGGGATCATTCGCTATCTGGGCTCCGGCCTGATCCGCTTGATCGGTCCGGTCCTGGCGCGGCGCATCGTGGCCACCTTCGGCGAGCGGACCCTGGAGGTACTTGACGCCACTCCCGGCCGAGTGCGCGAGGTACCGGGGATCGGTCAACGGCGGGCCGAGGCGATTGGAGTCGCCTGGGTGGAGCACCGGGCGCTCCGAGGGATTGTGGCCTTCCTGAGCGCCCATAGCCTGGACACCCGCTATGCCCCCCGCCTCTTGAAAGCCTATGGGGCGGAGGCGCCCCGGATTCTGGCCGCCAATCCGTATCGGCTGGTGGCCGAGGTGCCGGGACTCGGCTTCGCCGCCGCCGACCGCCTGGGTCACGACATCGGGGTCCGCCCAACCTCTCCGGCCCGTCTGCAAGGGGCCGTGCACGCCTCCCTGCTCCGAGCCGCCGAACAAGGGCACACCCGCCGGCGGCGCGTCGATCTGGTGGCTGACGCCGCCGCGAGCGCCGGCGCCGATCCCGCCTTGATTGAGGCCGCGATTCGCCAACACCTTGCCGCCGGTACCGTATCGCTCGGAGGTGCACCCCCTGCCGTCGCGCCGGAGACCGCGCCACTGATCGCGGGCGTGGCGCGAGAAGGGGCGATCCGGGTCTTCGAGCCGCCGGCGCCCATCGCCGCTCTGACCGATGACTCACTTATCGGGCTGGGGGGCTTGGTGCGCGCGGAGGAGGATCTGGCGGCCCGGCTGCTCGGGCTCGCGCGCCGGCCCGGATTGCCGGAGGCCGACATTGACCGCTGGCTGGCAGGCGATCAGGGGGCGCGCGATCTCTCCCAGGAGCAGCGGGACGCAGTGCGCGAGGCCGCCCGTTCCGGCTGCTTCGTCCTCACCGGCGGCCCAGGGGTGGGCAAGACCACCACCACCCGCGTGCTCACCCGCTGCTTGGTCAGCCTGGGCGACTCGGTGGCGCTGGCCGCTCCCACGGGAAAAGCGGCCAAGCGCCTCGGGGAAGTGGTGGGAATGCCGGCCCGAACCCTGCATCGCGTGCTGGGAGCTGTCCCGCAAGGCTTTCAGCACGGCCCGCGCGATCCGCTGCCCTACGACGTGGTGATCGTGGATGAAACCAGCATGCTCGATACCAGTCTGGCCCGTTCTCTGGTCCGCGCCATCGGCCCGCGTGGGCGGCTGATTTTGGTGGGCGACGCCGACCAGCTCCCGAGCGTGGGGGCCGGCCAGGTACTGCGCGATCTCCTGGCAGCCGAGCGTGTGCCTTCCGCGTGCCTGACCACGGTATTCCGCCAGGCGGCCCGGAGTCGTATCGTGACCAACGCGCACCGCATCCGCCAGGGACTGCTCCCCGAGTTCGATCCCCCGGCCGCCATTTCCGCCGGCGCGGACTGCATTTTTGTCCCGGCCGCCGCTGCCCAGGTGGCGACGGTGGGGGCCCGTTGGGCGGCTGACCTTCTGCCGCGTGCCCTGGGCGTCCCGAGCGGCGAGGTACAGACGTTGGCCCCTCTCACCCGCGTCTGCCAGGCCCTGAACAGCACCCTGCAAGGGCGATTGAACCCACCACGGGGGCAGGCCGAGGCCGCCCACGGCGCCCTTGCCTTGAGGGTCGGTGATCGGGTCATCCAGACCCACAATAACTATGACCTGGGGGTGTTCAACGGCGACACGGGCGTCCTCCTGGCGATCGAGGGAGAAACACTGACCGTGGATTTTGGCGACGGCCGCCTGGTGGAATATTCACGGATGGATGCCATCGACCTGGAGCATGCTTATTGCCTGACTGTACACCGGGCCCAGGGCAGCGAATGGGCCGGCGTCGTCCTCCTAGCCTCGTCGTCCTTTGGCCCCATGCTCACCCGCGGCCTCCTCTACACCGGCCTCACCCGCGCCAGGCGAACCGTGGTGGTGGTCGGCGACACCCAGGCGATTGCCAGGGCCGTGGCCGAAATACGGGATCAGCAAAGATGTACCGGATTGCCGGGGTTGCTCAGGCAATCCTGCGAATGAATGCGTGATCCTGCGAATGAATTCGCAGGATCACGCATTCATGCACTACCGTCCGTGCCATGCGAATTCATTCGCAGGCTGGAGACTGCTCATTCGCAGGCCGTTCTCACCCGCCAAAGTGTGGGACACTATATGTATGCACCTTCATTCGATCCCGCTCGCCCATCGCATGGGGGAAGCGTAACCATGGCCGCGCTCCCGGCCCAACAATCCAGGACCGCCCCGGCCCAGCAAGCATACGGGGAGGTGGTCCGCCGCTACCTGGAGTTGCGTGAAGCGCACCCTGGGGTGCTGCTGCTGTTTCGCGTTGGTTCGTTTTATGAGATTTTCTTCGACGACGCGGAACTGGTGTCGAACCTCCTGGGGCTGAAGCTTGGCGAACGACCCTCCGGTGGGACCGCCGGCCCCGTGCCGCAATGTGGCTTCACCCATCATGCCCTGGATAGCTTCCTGTCCCGGTTGCTCAATCATGGCTACCGGGTCGCGGTCTGCGAGGAAGAGGGGGAGAGCGAGGGCCGGGAGCCGCGGCGGCGCGAGATCGTGCGGACCCTCACCCCGGGCACGGTCACGGATCCAAAGTTGCTCCGCGAGGACCGTCCCTCCTATCTGGTGGCCGTGGCGGCAACCGACGAGAGCCGCTCCGGCCTCGCCTGGACTGATCTGGCGGGAGGTGAGTTCAAGGCCGGCGAGTTCGCCCTGGAGGATGTGGCGGCCGAAATCCAGCGGCTCGATCCGGCGGAAATCCTGGTTCCCAATGATGCCAATCTCCCCGATGACCTGTTGGCGCGCCGCACGGTGACCTCCGTGGGTTCCAGTTCGCAGGCCGCGACAACCCTGCGGCGCGCCTTTCCCAGCGCCGATCTTGCCGATCTGCCTCGGGCCGAGACGGCCGCCGGCCTGATCGTGGGCTACCTCGAAGCCACGCAGGCGACCATGGCCGGTGACGGCCTGGAAACTCCTCAGGCGACCGGTGCCGACGGAATGCGCCTGGATGCCGCGACCCAGCGGCATCTCGAGATCGTGGAGACCGAGCGGGCGCGCTCTCGCGAGGGAAGCCTGTTGGGGACCATTGACCGCACCTGCACCCCCATGGGAAGGAGAATGCTCCGCCAATGGCTGCTCCAGCCACTCACCGATCTGAGCAAGATCCAGGTGCGGCAACGGCTGATCGGTGAGCTTATCGCGGGCACCCAGCAGCGCGATTCCTTGATCGCGCACCTCAAAATGGTGGCGGACCTCGAACGGCTGGCCGGGCGCGCGGCAGGTCGCACCGCCTCGGTGGACGACCTGAGGGCGCTGGCCGCCGTGGCCGAGGGTCTTCCGGACCTAGCGACCATCGTCCGTCCCTTCCAATCTCCCTTCCTCCGGGCCCTGGGCAAGGCCCGACCCGGCCTGGCAAAGTTTGCCGAGCAGGCACGAGCCATCCTTGCCCCGCCCGAATCGGGGGACACCGTGCTTGCGGCGGCCAGTCCCGCCCTGACCGAGGCCACCCAGCTGAAAAGAGAGGCGTTAGCCTGGCAGGCAAGTTACCTCAACCGGCTGCGGAGGCTGCCGGGGCTGGGGAAACTCAAGGTGGAGCGGACCGGCGCCCAAGGGCTGTTTCTTGAGGTGCCGGTGAACACGCCGGTGCCCAATGATTGGGTCCGGCGCGGCGGCTTACAACGGGTCGAGCGCTATACCACCGCCGAATTGAACCAGCATGCCGACATCTTGGCCGGGGCGGAAGCCACAATCGCCCTCGAAACCGGAGCGTTGGTCACTACCCTGCGCGAACTGGCCGCCGACATCGCCCTGGAGGCCCGCGATCTCGCCAAGCGCCTCGCCGCCGTGGACGCGCTGCTTTCCCTGGCCCAGATCGCCAGCGAACGGAACTGGACCCAACCGGTGGTAACCGACGACCTGGCGCTGATCATTGAGGACGGGCGGCATCCGGTGCTCGAAACGGCGGTGCCGAAGTTCCAACCGAACGACACCAGGCTGGAAGGGCAGGCGGCGCGCGATCAAATGATCGTGCTGACCGGCCCGAACATGGCGGGAAAGAGTACCTTGATGCGCCAAGTGGCCCTGATCGTCCTTTTGGCCCAGGCCGGCAGCTATGTGCCGGCCCGGCACGCCCAGGTGGGCATCGTGGACGCGATCTTCACCCGGATTGGGGCTGGCGACGATCTGGCGGGCGGCCACTCCACCTTTATGCTTGAGATGCTGGAAACGGCCTCGGTCCTCAAGGGGGTCACCGATCGCGGACTGGTCATTCTGGACGAAATTGGCCGCGGCACCAGTACCCACGACGGGATGGCCATCGCCTGGGCCGTGGTCGAGCATCTGGTCCGCGGCCCGGTCCGTCCTCGGGCCATCGCCGCCACCCATTACCATGAACTGGCCGCCCTCCGCGAGGTGTATCCACAGGTAACGCTCCGGCAAGCGATGGTCGAGGAGCGGGCGGAAGGGATCGTCTTCCCGCACCGGATCGAGCCAGGCGCCGCCGACCGCAGCTTCGGCATCGAGGTGGCACGCCTGGCCGGCCTCCCGCCCACCGTGCTGGAGCGCGC
>Ga0134126_10007756_pt1 | contig 13475 bp, 10 predicted proteins | sample KB31752_FD_96881 | JGI IMG/M metagenome (GOLD analysis project Ga0134126, IMG submission 96881) | Terrestrial soil microbial communities with excess Nitrogen fertilizer from Kellogg Biological Station, Michigan, USA - KB3-175-2 | ecosystem: Environmental > Terrestrial > Soil > Unclassified ...
AGCTCGCGCGTGAATGTGGGAAGCGGGACGGTAAACACGGAGCATGGCATCCTGCCGGTGCCGGCGCCCGCCACGGCGGAGCTGTTGAAAGAGAAGCCGATCTATTCGGCCGGACCTGAGACGGAATTGACAACCCCCACGGGCGCAGCGCTGCTGGCGGCGCTGGCAAGCGATTTCGGCCCCATGCCGGCTGTGCGCGTAACATCACAGGGCTTCGGCGCGGGCGATAAGGATTTCCCTTCGCAAGCGAACGTCCTGCGGGTCCTGATTGGCGAGCGGACCGGCGCAGCGGAAACCACAACGGTCGCGGTGATCGAGGCAAATATCGATGACTCCAGCCCCCAGATTCTGGGCTATGCCATGGAGCGATTGTTTGACGCGGGCGCTCTGGACGTGAGCCTGACGCCGATTTTCATGAAGAAGAATCGCCCGGGAACGCTCATCCGCGTCGTCGCTGCGCCCGAGATGACGGAGCAACTTGCAGACATCGTATTCGCCGAGACGACAACGCTCGGGCTGCGCATTCATTATGCGGAACGGCGCGTGCTGGCCCGCGACATGATCGAGGTCGCAACTCCGTTCGGCCCGGTACGGATCAAGGTCAGTCAAAACGGCAGTTTCACTCCGGAATACGAAGACTGCCGCAAGCTGGCCGTGCAAAACAACGTGCCTTTGCGCACCGTGATTGCGGAAGCCGAGCAGGCGTTCCGCGCGCGGCGGAATCCATAAACACTGGAAATGAGTAACGGCAAGTACTATCTAACGACGCCCATTTACTACGTGAATGCGGCGCCCCACATCGGTCACGCTTACACCACCATCGCCGCTGAAACCATCGCCCGCTTCAAGCGCATGCAAGGCTTCGATGTTGTCCTCACCACGGGCACCGACGAGCATGGAACGAAAGTGGAACGCGCCGCTCGCGCGCAGGGCAAGACACCCGGCGAGTTCGTGAATGTCATCTCAGACGAGTTCCGCGCGGAGTGGCAGAAGCTCGACCTGCAAGTCGATCGCTTCCAGCGCACGACGGCTCCGAATCACGCCAAGCTCGTCAACGCGCTGTTCAACGCGTGTAACAAGAATGGCTACATTTACAAGGGCGCCTACACGGGCTTGTATGCGGTTGTCAGCGAATCCTTCGTTAACGATGCCAAGCCCGGCGATATCGATCCCGAAACCGGCAAGCCATACGAAGAAGTTACCGAAGAGAACTACTTTTTCAAGCTCTCGGCGTTCACGGAGCCGCTCCTTAAATTCTATGAAGCGAATCCGGATTTCATTCAACCCGAGATCCGGCGCAATGAAGTGCTGGCGTTCGTAAAGCAGGGACTTTCGGATCTCTCCATCACGCGAACCAGCGTCACCTGGGGCGTTCCGGTTGACGCAGACCCAGCGCACGTCTTTTACGTCTGGTTCGATGCGCTCATCGCCTACATCAGCGCGGTGGAAGGCGAAGGAATCTGGCCCGCGGATCTGCACCTGATCGGGAAAGAGATCCTCCGCTTCCACGCCGTGTACTGGCCGGCGTTTCTCATGGCGGCGGGGTGGGCTCTACCGAAGAAGATCTTCGCGCACGGCTGGCTGCTGTTTGAAAACGACAAAATGAGCAAGTCGCGCGGCAATATTGTTCGCCCGTCACCGATCCAGCAGGTAATGGGCGTCGATGCTCTGCGATACTTTCTGCTGCGCGAAATCGTGTTCGGCCAGGATGGCAGTTTCAGCTACGACGCGCTGGTGGGGCGCTACAACTCCGATCTCGCCAACGGCCTGGGCAATCTCGCCAGCCGCACACTCAACATGGTCCAGCAGTATCGCGGCGGCGCAATCCCGACGCGTTGCGACGATATCGATTTCCGGGTGGACGCCGACGAGGCCTCCGTCGTCATTTGGGAAGCCTACGAACGATTCGATTTTTCGCGAGCGCTCGAAAAAATCTGGGCGCTCATCGGCAAGCTGGACAAGCTCATTGTGGAATATGCGCCGTGGAAACTTGCGAAGAGCGATGATGCCCAAGCCAAAGGACGGCTGGACTGCATTCTCTATTGCTCGATGGCAGGCTTGCATATGATCTGCAGACTCGTCGAACCTGTGCTGCCGCATTCGGCGAATCTGCTCTGGCAGCAGCTCGGGCATCAAGGGCCTGTCAGCTCCGGGCTTCCGCGCTGGGGAACATTCGATTTGCCGAGGCATATCGGAGAGATCACAGCCGTCTTTCCGCGCGTCGATGCAAAACCAGCGATCCAACAAATGCAGGAACTCGAGGAAGTTGAAAAGAGCCGCCAGGCCGCGCTGTTCGGCAAAAAGCCGGAGCCCGTGGACGCCGCAGCGGCAGAAAGCCTGATTTCGATTGATGACTTTGCCAGAGTGGATATGCGCGTCGGCGAGGTGAAATCGGCCGAAGCTGTTAAAGGCGCGGACAAGCTGCTCCATCTCAAAGTCGATATAGGCGAAGCGGAGCCGCGCAGCATCGTTGCCGGAATCGCGCTCGCCTACAAACCGGAGCAACTCGTGGGGCGAAAAGTGGTCATCGTCGCCAATCTGCAACCTCGAAAGCTACGCGGGCTAACCTCGCAAGGCATGATTGTGGCGGCCACTACCGATGGCGGGCTCCCGGTTCTCGCCGGCTTTCACGAAGACGTTCCGGCCGGATCGCGGCTGAAGTAGGCCGGCGCAGTGGAACTGGTCGATTCCCACTGCCACTTAGACGACGCGCAGTTCGATAGCGACCGGCCGGTGGTCGTTGAGCGCGCTCGCGACGCAGGGCTGAAATTCATGCTGGCCATCGGAACGGGCAGCGGGCCGCCCGATCTGGAAGCAGCAGTCCGTGTGGCGGAAACCTATTCGTTCGTGTTTGCCACAGTAGGTGTTCATCCCAACGACGCTCCGAAGATCGACGGGAATACATATTTGAATCTGGAGCGCCTGCTTCATCACGAAAGGGTCAAGGCGGTGGGCGAGATTGGCCTGGATTACCACTGGGGCGTTCCGAAAGAAGCGCAATTTCCGGTCTTCATCCGGCAGTTGGAAATCGCCGCCGCAGCGCGTCTGCCGGTAGTGATCCATACCCGCGACGCATGGGACGACACCATAAGTATTCTGCGCGAGCATTGGGCGCCAAAGAATTTGCCGTGCATCATGCATTGCTTCACAGGAAACGCGGAACAGGCGCGCGAATGCCTGGGCTTCGGGTTCTATCTTGCTTTCGGCGGGGTGACGACATTCCCGAAGGCCGCGGATGTTCGCGAAGCTGCCCGAATTACGCCGGAAGACCGGTTGCTGCTGGAGACCGATTCCCCCTATCTGGCGCCCGTTCCGCATCGCGGCAAACGCAACGAACCGGGCTTTGTCGTTCACACTGCCAAGGCGATTGCCGCCGCCCGCGGCGTCAGCGTTGAAGACCTGGCATCGCGGACAACCGCGAACTTCGAGGGCCTTTTCCAGCTTCACCAGTTACACTGAGGATGCCCGCCGGAAACCTATGTTCAGCAAGATTCGGCAATCGATCACGGCCCGCGAAGCATTTGAAATCGTAGAGCCGGATCTGCAGGAAGTCGAGCGGGAGATCAGTGTCGAATCGGTTGCTTCGGTGGAAGCGATCACGACCATCAACCAGTATTTGCAAGCGGGCGGCGGGAAACGCCTGCGCCCTGCCCTGCTGTTGCTGTGCAATCGCTTATTCGGTCCATCGACGGAATGCGCGCGCCGGCTCGCCGCGGTAGTCGAGATGATTCACACCGCAACGCTGGTGCATGACGATGTCATCGATATCGCCAGGACTCGCCGCGGGCGGCCGTCGACGAATGTCGTCTGGGGTAATCATGTTTCGGTGCTGGCGGGCGACTGGCTCTACATGCAGGCATTCCAGGTGGCGCTGCGCGAGCGCAACTTTCACATCCTCGATGTCCTTATCTCGTTGACGCAGATGATGGTGGAAGGCGAGCTGCTGCAACTGGAACGCTTGCACCGAATCGATGTCAGCGAAGCGGACTATATGGAACTGGTCGACCGCAAGACGGCCAGCCTGTTCTCCGCCTGTGCCACGCTGGGTGCGGCCGCAGCCGGCGCCGATGAAGCGGTGGAATCCAAGCTGGGCGATTTTGCCTGGAACCTGGGCATGGCCTTCCAGTTGGTGGATGACATTCTGGACTTCACTTCGACCGAAAAGATTCTCGGCAAGCCGGCCGGGAATGACCTGCGGGAAGGGAAAGTTACTTTGCCGTTGATCTACACCCTGGAGGACGCTTCAGCGGATGAGCGGCGCGCGGTAGAGACAGTGATTGCAGATGGCAATTATGAGCAGGTGCCGTTCATGCACATCCTGCAGATACTCGAACGGCACGGGGCGGTTGAACGCGCCTACGATCGCGCGCACACGTTCACCGAGAAATCCCGCAGTATCATTACAGGTTTTGAAGAGAGCCCGGCCCAGCGGTCTCTGCAGGCGATCGTGGACCTGGTGACGGAACGCAGTTCGTGAGTTTCGGAAGCAATGCATGGCATTTTTCAGGATCTTAAGTACGCCTACCGGCAGTTAAGCCGAACGCCGGGCTTTACCTTCGCCGCGGTATTTGCGCTGGCTCTCGGCATTGGCGCGAATATCGCGATCTTCAGCACCATTAACGCCGTCCTTCTGAATTCGCTGCCGTTTCGCGCTCTTAAGCAGCCGCAGCGCCTGGTATCCGTTTACGAGACCAATCCTGCCCTGCTCGCATTCATTGCCGGGCGCCTGCCGGTGCGCATGAAGAACTTTCTGGCCTGGAAGAAGCAGGCCCACTCGTTCACGACGCTCGAAGCTTATCAGGACACGCAGTTCGATCTCACTTCGTCCGATTCGAATGGCCACAGCGAACCGGAGCAAGTCAACGCCGCAACCACCACGCCGGGCCTCCTGCGCCTGTTCGGCATCACTCCTCATTTGGGCCGCGGCTTCACCAACGCCGATGAGCAGCCCGGCCGCGACCACGTCGCCATCATCAGCGATGATCTTTGGCGCAGCCGTTTCTCCGCCGATCCCGCCATTCTGGGCAAAACGATTCGCGCATCGGGCGCCAGTTACCAGATCATCGGCGTTCTGCCTCCCGGTTTTGAGTTGCCCGCCACCGGGCAAGGCCTGGATCAAAGCAAGCCCAAACTCTGGGTCCCGATGAACCTTCATCCCACAACGGAAGCGGAGAACCGCATGGGGCTCACGGTGTTCGGATATTTGAAGCCGGATACGACACTCGGCCAGGCGCGCGCGGAGATGAAGATCATCGCAACGCGGCTGGCACGGCAGTATCCGGATACAAACCACGGGTGGGGCATCAACGTGTTTCCCACTGTTTCCGAAGACGTAGATCCGCGTACACGTACCAGCTTGTTCGTGCTGCAGATCGCGGTCGGTTTCGTGCTGCTGATCGCCTGCGCAAACGTGGCAAACCTGCTGTTAACGAAAGCCGTCGCCCGCGAGAAAGAGATTGCCGTGCGCGTAGCCATCGGCGCCGGCCGCTGGCGAATCGTGCAGCAGAATCTGACCGAAAGCTTTATGCTCAGCTTCGCAGGCGGCGCTCTCGGCCTGCTTCTCTCTTTCGGCGGGCTACGCCTGGTATCTTATCTCGCGCCCAAAGAGACGCACGGCTTTCACGAGTTGCGTATCGATCCGCTGATTTTGGCGTTTACGCTCGGGATAACAGTTGCTTCCGGCATTCTCTTCGGCCTGGCGCCGTCGTTTCATTCGCTCCGGCAGAGTGTTGTTGAAGCTCTCAGCCGCGGCTCGCGATCGGTGGCGGGCTCATCCCGGCGTTTCCGTGCGGCACTGGTTGTGATTGAGATCGCGCTTTCCCTTATCCTGCTGACCGGCGCAGGCCTGACGATCCGCAGCCTTTCCGCCTTGATGAATGAGGACAGCGGCTTCCGGCCGGACCATCTGTTGACCATGAGCATCGCGCTACCGTCCTACCGGTACACAAACACGCAACAGGTTGCGGCATTTGACGATCGGCTACTGGCTCGCGTAAAGCAACTGCCCGGAGTGGAAGCCGCGAGCCTGGCAACGGCGCTCCCGATGAGAAGCATCAACGAGCAATCGTACGAATTGCCCGGCGTGCCGAGCGATCCGAACAAGATGAAAGTAACCGACTGGGCGCGCGTAACGGAGCAGCACGTCCAAGCGTTGGGATTGCATCTGCTCGCCGGCCGCAATTTCACGCATGACGACGTGTACGCTCCGCGGCCGGATGTCGCGCTGGTGAACGAGGCTTTCGCCCGAGCGAACTGGGCGGGCCAGAACCCGCTGGGCAAAGTCTTCGTGTTCCCCGGCGAAGACGGCAAGAATATCAATTATAGAGTAGTGGGCGTCGTGAGCAACGCGCATCAGTTCGGGCCCGATGCCGCACCTCATACCGAAATCTATCTTCCCTCGCATCATATGCAGAGCATGTCGCTGGTGGTCCGGACACCCGGCGATCCACTCTCCCTGGCAAACGCCGTGAAGCAGCAGGTTTGGGCGATCGATAAGGACCAGCCTGTTTCCGAGGTGGACAGCATGGAGAATGTGCTCTCCGAATGGGTAGCGCCGCGCCGGTTCACTATGACCGTATTGATCAACTTCGGCGTGATTGCCTTGATTCTGGCCGCGGTCGGTCTCTACAGCGTTCTTGGCTATGCAGTGAGCCTGCGGACTCGCGAGATCGGAGTGCGGGTCGCGCTGGGCGCAGAGCCGAAGCGGGTGGCGGCACTGATTCTGCGGCAAGGCGCGGGTTTGAGCTTGCTGGGCATTGCGCTCGGACTTGCCGGCGCGTTCACGCTGGTACGTTTCATGCAAAGCCTCATCTTCGGAATCAGCGCCTTCGATGCGCCTACATTTGCAGCCGTGAGCGTCCTGCTGCTCGCCATCGCATTGTTGGCCAGTTACATACCCGCGCGCCGCGCCGCTCGTATTGAACCTATAGAAGCGTTGCGGAGCGAGTAGCGTCGCAACCGGCTAGTTGAAACCCAGCTATTTGAAACCCGGCGGCAGCTTCCTGCTCGCCATGCCCGAAACGACTTGAGCGTGATTCACCGCGGCGGTTAGCGCGACACCTCCAAGACTGTTTCCAATGAAGGTAGGAAGCATGTAGCCCCAGGCTATCGCGCCCCAGCTCTTTACGCCAACCATCACAAGGAAGAGAACTTCAACCGATCCGGCAATGATGTGGGTCAGGCCGGCCAGCCCGACGATATAGGTCAGGATGATGATGATCAGCGCCTTTCCGCTATCGACGGCGGCGAGCATCCAAACGACCATGGCGATCAACCATCCCGCGAAAATGCCTCTGAGAACAGCGGCTCCGAAGGTCACGTTCGCCGCCTCTTTGGCTAACTGAAGCATCGAGTGCTGCACATGCGAGTTAAACATCGGCGTATTGCCAACTACCCAGGCAAAAATGTGCGCGCCAACGAGGTTTGAGACCAGAACGACGGCCCAGAGCCTTGCGACCAATCCAAACGTGCGCCAATTTCGCCTGGCCAGCAGGGGAATGATGGCCGTCAGCGTGTTCTCTGTGAAGAGTTGCTGGCGGCCGACGATCACGATCAGAAAGCCGAGCGGGTATCCCAGCTTTACGACCAGCGGCCTCCACGGGGTGTCCGGCAGATAGGCATGAAAGAGCGCCATCGCCACCAGGGAAAAGCCCATTGACATTCCCGCTGCCAGGCCCGACCACGCCAGCGCGGAAACGGGCCGAACCAGCTCTACCTCGCCGTCATGACGGACGGCCTCATGCACCACGAGAGCGCTGATGGGGGCGCGCTCTTCGGCTTCCTGCTGTTGCTTTTCGGTTAACTCGGGCGCGATGACGTCTTGTTCGGGCGTTCCATCGTCAAGGACCATCACTCACATAGAGGCCTCAAACCAGCTTTTGCTTTCGAAGAGGCAGTTCGCGAACACGCTTGCCGGTAGCTGCGAAGACCGCGTTACAAATGGCGGGGGCGGTGGGGGGCACCCCAGGCTCGCCGGCCCCGGTCGGGAGTCCGCCTCCTTCCACGATGTGAACGCGGGTTTCATAGGGCGCTTCGTTAATTCGCGCTACCGGATAGGTATCGAAATTGCCCTGTTGAACCCGGCCGTCTGCGGTCGTGATTTCGCCGAGCAGCGCGACGCTTGCTCCGAACACGGCTGCTCCCTCAAACTGAGATCTCACCCGGTCCGGATTGATGGCACTGCCGCAATCGACTGCGATATCGACGCGGGGAATGCGCAGCTTCCCTTTCGGATCTACCTCGACCTGTGCGATTGCCGCCACGTAGGTCAGAAAGCTACGATGCGCCGCGAAACCCCAGCCCTGACCGGCTCCCGATTTCTTATTTGCCCAGCCGGATTGCTCCGCGACAACCTCCACAACGCGCCTGAGCCGGCCCGTATCGAGCGGATAAGCGGACATCGGCTTTCCGTAGTTGGTGTATTTTGCGTGCTGGCCGGCGAAGTCGATGGTTCGGGGCGCGCCGAGAGCCGCCAGCCAGTATTCGACCGGATCTTTTCCCGCGGTATGCGCCAGTTCATCAATGAAAGACTGAATACCGAAGGCATGATAGATGTTGGCGACCGAACGCAGCCAGCCGATGCGCAGATGCGCCTGCGCCGGGCCGTTTTCGGCGCGAAGATTGGCGATATCGAACGGAATATCGATCCAGCCCTGCGATAGTTCGCCATCGCCGCCGTAGGTTTGCTTGTCATCGAAGGTAGATCCGATGGGCGGGAATACCGTACGCTGCAGCCAGGCTACCGGTTTGCCTGCGCTGTCGAGACCGGCCTTAAAGTACATGGCCGAAGTCGAATGATAGTAATCGAAGTGGATATCTTCTTCGCGCGTCCAGGATATCTTGACGGGCTTGCCGATTTTCTTCGAGAGGATGGCAGCTTCGGCCACATAATCGGGTTTTGATTTACGCCCGAATGCGCCACCGAGCAAAGTGACGTGACACGTGACATCGGCAGGCTTGATGCCGAGTGCCTTGGAAACGGTCTCCTGCACCTGCTGAGGATCCTGCGTCGCGGTCCAGGTCTCGACTTTGCCATTTTGATAATGCGCCAGCGCCGCGGGAGGCTCCATCGGCGCGTGAGCCAGCAGCGGAGTGTAGTAATTCGCTTCGACGACTTTGGCGGCGCCCCCAAAGGCGGCATCTACATCGCCAACGCTGCGTACTACTTTCTGGGGCTTGTGGGCGGATTCGATGAGCGACTTCCTGTACGTTTCCGACTGGTAAATGGCATTGGGCCCGTATTCCCAATCGATCTTGAGCTTCTTGCGGGCCTCAGAGGCGGTCCAGGTGTTGTCGGCAATGACGGCCACGCCTCCGAGCGCCTGAAAACCGTAGGGGGGCTGAGCGCCTTCAATCACAACGGTCTGCTCGACACCCGCGATTTTACGCGCCGCGCTATCGTCGTAGCTCTTGAGCTTTCCGCCAAGGACAGGCGGACGCTCAATGGATGCGTAGACCATTCCGGGCACATGCGCATCGAAGCCGTACACCGCCGCGCCGGTGCAGATGTTTTTCAGATCGACAATGGGAATGCCTTTGCCGATGTAACGGAACTGTTCCGGCGTCTTGAGCCGGATTTCATTCTTCGCGGGAACCGGTTGCTTTGCAGCGGCAGCGACCAGCTCGCCGAAGCCGAGCTTTTTGCCGCTACCCGCATGTATAACTGCATGATTGCCGGCGCGGCATTCGGCCGGCGGCAAATTCCACTGCGCCGCGGCGGCGCGCTCCAGCATCAGGCGCGCGGCGGCGCCGGTCTCGCGCATGATGAGGTAGAAATCGCGGATTGACTGCGATCCGTCGGTGTCCTGCGATCCGTATTTCTTATCGCCAATGGCTTGCTCGACGCGGACGCGGCTCCAATCGGCTTCGAGCTCGTCGGCCACAACCATCGGAAGCGAAGTTCGTATGCCCGTGCCCATTTCGGAGCGGTGCGCAACGATAATGACAGATCCGTCGGTCTCGAGGCCGAGAAAGACGCTGGGATTCCAGGCGGTCGTGGTGACATCGAGTTCGGCGGCATCGGCAATTGCGGGAACGGCGCCGGCGGCCAGGACCATTGCGCCTGCAGAAAACAGCGTTCCGAGAAAATCGCGGCGGCTTGCTAATTCAATACGGTTCATGCCTTCACCCCCGCGGCGATCCTGATTGCCTGGCGAATGCGCTGATAGGTTCCGCAGCGGCAGATGTTGCCCTGCATGGCTTCATCAATGTCGTGATCTGCGGGATGCGGCTTGCTTTTCAGAAGCGCCGCCGCCTGCATGATCTGCCCGCTCTGGCAATAGCCGCATTGCGGGACGTTCGCCTGCTCCCAGGCGCGCTGCAGAGGATGATCGCCGTGCTCGCTCAAGCCCTCGATAGTGAGGACGTCTTTTCCGGCCACGTTCTGCATGGTTGTCAGGCAGCTTCGCGCGGCTTCACCGTTGACATGAACCGTACACGCGCCGCAGAGGCCCATGCCGCAGCCGAATTTCGAGCCAGTTAATTGAAGGACATCGCGGAGATACCAGAGCAGCGGCATCGCCGGATCGCCCTGGTAACTTTTAGCAGTTCCATTTACTTTCAGTCGGATCATGAGCGCTCCTGTGTAGGTAAGTTTAACGCCGAGGGCAACGGCGACAAACCGGGACAAGCGGGACGAGGCGTCCCGCGCAGGCCAGGGGGCCTGCCCCACTAAGCGGCTTTTTCGAGCTTCATCTTCTGTAATTCCTGGTTATCGACACGGGCCTGAGCGAGCAGAACGTTCCATTTGTGGAGTTCCTGGCGGCGCTTTTCGACCGCTTGGCGGCGGGCATGCTCTTCCGCTTGCTGGCGCGCGCGGCTCTGTTTCAGTTGTTGCGATTCGAAGCCAATTTCGGCTTTTCTCTTTTCAGCTCTGAGCTTTAGCAATTCATTCAGGGCTTTATGGAAAGCGCGCTCATTGGTGGTCTGGTAGCGGAGGTAGAGCGCGAGCTGTTTCTGATCGACGGAACCATCCGTAAAGCAGGTGTTCTGGAGCAGCAGGGCGCGGGTGCGCAGCCACCAGGCTTGCGCCATCTGGGTGACCAGCAGGGTCTCGGTAGGCGTGGAAGGCTGGTGCTCATCGCCGAGCTGCTGAATGAGCTGGTTGAATTCGCCGGCATTTTCCGAAGGCAGAACCCGGAACGCGCCCGCGAAACCGTGGCGGAAGTTGTTCTGCGAGGAGACGGCTTTGCCCTGTTCGGATTTGGGGCCGGTAGAGCTTTGAGAATTCTTTTGATTCGCCGCGATCTGGGCTTGAGTTGACATAGTTTCTCCGCTCGCAGAATAGAACGCCCCGTTTCGGCTCTGTGAGATTTCGCGCGCAATGTGCTGAAGGGGATCGGGATAGATTTCCAGGGACATTTGTGACCGCGTTTTTCCTGAGTACCCGAAACACCTTGCCAAACCAGGAGAGGCGCGCTACTATCCTAGATAGACTAGGAGAGTGGAGAGCTAAACGCGATGTTTGCGCAGAATACGGCGCTCGTATCCATACATGTTGATACCCTCGTTGGAAAGGAAAGCACGATGAAACCTGCAAAGAAGGGTACGCAGAAGTCCGCCAAGAGCACGACGGCAACCGAAAAGGAGCGCATGGGATTCACGGACGAGGAACGAGCCGCGATGAGGGAGCGCGTCCAGGAGTTGAAGGACGCGCACCGCGGGGCGGGTGCGGGCAAGGCGGACGGGGAAAGCGCCGTGCTCGCAAAGATCGCCGCGCTTCGGCAGCCGGATCGCGCCATGGCCGAGCGGTTGCATACGATCATCAAAGCCAACGCGCCAGCCCTCTCGCCGAAAACCTGGTACGGGATGCCCGCGTATGCCAAGGACGGCAATGTCGTCTGCTTCTTCCAAAGTGCACAGAAGTTCAAGACGAGGTACGCGACGCTCGGCTTCAGCGACAAAGCAAAGCTCGACGAAGGCCACATGTGGCCGACCGCCTTTGCGCTAAAGGAGCTGACCGCGGCCGAGGAGGCAAAGATCGGCGCACTGGTGAAGAAAGCCGTGAGCTGAGGATTGAGTTTCCGCCGGCCGCCCGGATCGCTTGCTGCTTCTGGCGAATGGCATCGCGCCGCGGTCATTGCGCAGCAACCGGGAGCGCAGCAGTTCGCGGGCTTCGTCGCGCGAATGAAGGCGCTTATGAATTTACCCTCCACTTGCGGCGCGATCGCTTCGACATCGAGCCCCTGTCCGCTCAAGAAGGCGCGGGCATCCTCGACATCGTACGCGCGCGTGGGCTCGACGTCAATGTTGTCGAAGCCGGCCCTGGCAAGCCTGGCAATGTACTCGGAATCCTGAAGCGCCCCGGCGATGCAGCCGACCCACAACAGCATGCTTTTGCGCACCTCTTCCGGCACCTCGCCCTTTGTGACGACATCAGATACTGCAAAGCGGCCACCTGGCTTGAGCACGCGGAACGCCTCTCGGAACACCTCGTCCTTGTCGCCCGACAGGTTGATAACACAATTGGAAATGATCACGTCCACGCTGTTATCGGGCAGCGGGATATGCTCAATCTCTCCCCTGAGAAATTCCACGTTCTCCAGGCCTGCCTTGCGCTGATTTTCCAGCGCAAGGGCGAGCATTTCATCCGTCATATCGAGGCCGTAAGCCTTCCCGGCCGGCCCGACCCGCCGGGCCGATAGCAGCACGTCAATTCCGCCTCCGGAGCCAAGATCGAGCACCGTTTCGCCGGGATTCAACTGCGCGAGCGCCGTAGGGTTGCCGCAGCCGAGCGAGGCCTTTAGCGCTTTTTCCGGCAGTTCGCCTGTTTGGGCGGCATCATAAAGGTTCGAGGTGATGGGATCGCAGCAGGTATCCAGCGCCGCCGAAGCGCCGCAACATGAACTGCCTCCTGTGTTGACGCGCAGCGCGGCCTGCCCGTATTTCTCTTTCACCAGTTCCTTTAGTTCCATGGCTTTCCTTTCATTTACACAGGCGCACAATCGCGTGCGGTTCTATAGCCTCGTTTCGCGTGCAGCACTCCGCGTACAGGAAACCGAGAAGCTCCTGCAAAACTTCCGTATTTGCCGAGTACCAGAGATACGTCCCTTGCCGCTTCACTTTGACCAAATCCTCATTCTTCAGCTTTTCGAGATGATGCGATAGCGTGGACGCCGGAATGCCCAATTCCGAGCCGATGTCGCTCACAATCATGCCGTCAGGATGAGCCGACAGCAGTACGCGCATGATTCGTAGGCGCGGCTCCGTTCCCATCGCGGAGAACATATCGGCGAAGCGAATGATTTCCTCTTCGGTCGGTTTTGCGGCCATGCTTCTATAATTCTACATCAATGGAAGTAATGGCAAGCGAAAACGGTAAGTGTTGAGACTGGATTGATGGGATTTGCGAATGCACAGGGAAGCCGAGCCGACATGCTGCTTGGCGGGGTCCGGATACATCATGGGAATAGGAGCTGGTATGGAAGACACGAGAAACATCAAAGTGCTATTCATCGCGGGCTTTGGCCCGATCGTCC
>Ga0134126_10007757_pt1 | contig 13473 bp, 12 predicted proteins | sample KB31752_FD_96881 | JGI IMG/M metagenome (GOLD analysis project Ga0134126, IMG submission 96881) | Terrestrial soil microbial communities with excess Nitrogen fertilizer from Kellogg Biological Station, Michigan, USA - KB3-175-2 | ecosystem: Environmental > Terrestrial > Soil > Unclassified ...
GAGGTCAGCCTGATCGGTAAGCAGGATAACGATGGAAGTGCTCTCGCCATTGGCGGTGTCCCGGAACACTCGCGACGCAACCTTGTCGGTTGGGGCCTGAAGGAGCAACTGTATTTTACTTAAGAGTGGTGAGCTCTCGGCTTGATACGGCGCGCCAATTGCGAGCTTCCGATTCGAAGTTTCGGGGGCCTTATGCCCGTCAGAGTTCAGAGAACGTGACGCGGAGTTGATGGTCGAGACCTGCATCAATCCCACCAGACAGAAGGCAGTGATCAAAGCATAGAGGTAAACACGAAACAGGCGGGGCGTCGTTCGGTGCATCACTGAGCTCCTCGATTGTCGGGGAAGTTGGATTATTACGCGCGCGTAAGATACAGGCTAATTCGTTATGCATCATAAACCGAAGTGAATCATAGAGGCTAGCCGAAGCTGGAATTGGCCTTGCAGAACCGCGAGCGGTTGCGAGCGGATGCTACGCGCAACTAGCCCGAGGTGAGACTGCCGCAAAGCCTTCGATGCAAGAACTGCACTGCTGCAGCTAAGATTCAGGATGGTGGACTGCTGGCATCCGCTCGCTACCGTTCGCAGTTCTGCAATAGCGCATTCGCCGGATGCCGTTAGTCTGTTACCATTTCCGAAACGGGGGCTCGATTAGATGGACAACAAGAAAGCGCGAATCGTTATTGTGGGTGGCGGCTTTGGCGGGCTTTTCACCGCACTTGATTTGGGAAGCGCGTATGAGGTCACGCTCATCAGCGATGCCGATCATTTTTTATTCACGCCGATGCTTTACGAGTATCTAAGTGGCGAGGTCGAAGAGTGGCACATTGCGCCAGCCTACAAGGAACTGCTCAACGAGGGCGTCAACATTATTCGCGACGAAGTCTCACGTGTCGACCTTGAGAATCAAACCATTGAGCTAAAGGAACGAAGCGAACCCCTTCAATACGATGTACTGGTGCTGGCTGTTGGCGGTGTAACCAATTTCGCGGGCGTGCCCGGCGCGGCGGAACATGCGATTCCCTTCCGCAAGATTGCTCATGCCGACCGGCTCCGGCAAGTAATGGTTGACGCGCTCGATCGCGTCCCTCCCGATCTGCCGCCACAAGACACGCAACGCGCATTGACGTTTGCAGTGGTGGGCGCCGGCGCCAGCGGCGTGGAGCTGTCGACCAAGATGGCAGACTTGCTGCGCGATGCTTTTAAGCGACGCGCATTGCGTGGCGAACCTCGCGTGCTCGTCATTGAGATGGGTGACAAGGTTGTGCCCGGCATGGGCGAGGACATTCGCGACTTTGTCGAGCAGGCGCTGAGGGAATCACGCGTCGATGTTCACACCTTGACTCGGGTGGTAAATGTAACTGAGAAGACCCTTGTTTTCGAGCATGATGGAGCGCGCACGGAGATTGATACCGCGGCGGTCGTTTGGGCAGGCGGAGTTCGCATGAATCCGCTGATAGAAAATCTTACGGTTGAGAAAACCAGGCGCGGCCTCATCCTTGTCAAGCCAACATTACAGTTGATCGCCCACAAACAAGTCTTCGCGCTCGGCGACATCGCTTTCTTCGAAGACGCGGCTCCGACGCTGGCAGGCACCGCCCAGTTGGCCCTGCAACAAGCCGGGCTTGTTGCTCGCAATATCAAAGCCCTGCTCGAAGGCGACGAATTACATACCAAACATTTTGAGGAACTCGGGGAAGCAGTCAGTCTGGGCACGGAACGCGCCGCGGTGCTGGCTGGCGGAAAAGCGTTTGGTGGACCACTGGCACGCCAGGCGCGCTTCGCGCTTTACACGGCGCGCTTGCCTACCTGGCAACACCGACTACGCGTGGGCGCGAGTTGGTTTTTCGATGGCACGGCACCCAGGCCGCTGTTACCGCTGGGGATACAAAGGTAAGTTTCGTGGCGCTTGGTGCAACAGGACAAACGCGTTTGCGAGTGCTGCTGATTGTGGTGGTAACTGTTGCGGGTCTCGCCGTTCTAATTTGGTGGAGAACGCGACATCCGGCTTCAGTTCCGCCAACCAATAACGTCAATCGCAATCCGACTGTCTCTCCGACCGTTGAGAATTCTCCAACTATCTCACCCACGCCGGCAGCGCCGGTAATTGCTCCGTCTCCCGCGTCACCTTCTCCCTTGGAAACGCCGCCACCTCAAATCGATCAAGCGTCTCCGCCACCTCAACCGCTCAGCAATAGTTTTGTTGGCACACTAAAACTGATCGTTCCAGTAGCTGGAGTCAAACCCAATCAGTTGATGGACACGTTCGCGGATGCGCGTTCCGAAGGACGGGTCCATGATGCCATCGATATTCCAGCCGCCTCCGGAACTCCGGTCCTGGCGGCGGCCGAGGGCGAAGTCGTAAAGCTCTTCCAGAGTGAACGTGGCGGCACGACGATATATCAACTCAGCAGCGACCGAAAGCTCGTCTATTATTACGCGCACTTACAACGCTACGCCGACGGCCTCGCAGTCGGAAAGTTTGTGAAACAAGGTGAAGTCATCGCTTATGTAGGCGACACGGGCAATGCCGGTGCGGGAAATTTTCATCTTCATTTTTCAATTTCGATCATCGCCGATCCTAAACGCTACTGGGAAGGTACCAACATCGATCCTTATCCGCTCCTGCGACCGTGAGTGGTGCGACAACCTCGCCTATTGATCATGGGCATCGCTCAATGATCGGATGAGTTAGACCAAATACACCGAAGAAACCGCCCTCCTCAAAGCCGCTAATCAATTTTTTGCCGGCTCTTAAGACTGTCTTGAATTGCGACAGCTTCTCGCGCCGACGTACCAAGTCATCGATACCTCAACGAAGACTGGTGCAATACTCCCTCTGATCTCTAAGGAAACAGCGGAAGTTCGCTGGCACGCTACTTGTTGTCTTCAAGTTGGCAATTTCATAGGTAGGCCGCAAATCACTTGTTCAGGTCAACAGAAACATCCTGGCACTGGCGGGTGATTTGTGGCTTGTCTCAATTTCTAATTCAGCCTGGAGGTAAGAAAGCGATGCAAGTGAAAGAAGTGATGACCGCCAATCCGGCGTGCTGTACCCCTGACACTCCTTTGCCGGAGGTGGCGAAGTTGATGGTTGACAATGATTGCGGAGAGATTCCGGTAGTGGAAAGCAAAGGAAGCAAAATCCCAATAGGCGTGGTGACGGACCGCGACATCGTTTGCCGGACAGTTGCTGAAAACAAGAATCCGCTCGAGCTAACAGCAGCCGACTCCATGAGCACACCCATCGTGACCGTTAAGCCTGACATGCCGGTGGAGGAGTGTTGTCGGATCATGGAAGCGAAGCAGATTAGACGCGTGCCGGTCGTTGATGGTAACGGCGCCCTCTGCGGGATTGTCGCGCTTGCCGACCTCGCGCGTGAGGCGAAGGACGGTGTGGCGGGTCAAGTGGTTAAGGAAGTATCTGAGCCCGGCAAGTCAACATCGGCGTCAGCTCGTTAGGCTTGGGAAACTGAGATCAAAAGAATGGAGGGAGCAGTGAGAATTTCAGAACCGAAGCGTGTGACCGTGCCTGAACTCGCGCTGATTGCGGTGACGCGTGGGGCCATCGGATTCGGCGCGGGATTACTGCTTGCGGACAAAATCAAGCACGAACGGCGGAAGGCATTGGGCTGGTCGCTGTTTTTATCAGGACTCGCGAGCACAGTTCCGATTGCTATGCATGTATTCGGAAACAAAAATAGCGTAACCAATCACTAAATGAATCCGTCTTTCGTCTCGTTCGAAAGATCGGAGAACAACGACACCTGGAGCATCGAGCTGAAATGCCAACCGCGAGGCGGCTCGCTCCAGTTGACGGGAGATTTAAAGAAAGGCAGACCGTTATGGAAACAAGAGAAATACCGCGCAATGAATGGACGACTTTTTTCGACGTTTTCAATAAACAGCACGAGGGCTGGCTGGCAACGCTGGAAGTCTTTGGTCCGGAAGTTGGCGCTCAAGAAGAAGCGCGTGACTTACCGCTTGAAGGCGTCTCGCTGGCATCGGGTGGCAGCGAGCATGAAACAATCGCTATCAGTCTGGTGAAGACTCCGGAAGATCACCTCAATCACACAATCGTCAAACCCGAGCATGTTTGGTTTGAACAAAATGCGCAGTTGGAGAACGCCGCTCTGGAAATCGAATCGGCAGATGATACTAAGACGCTCATGCGATTCCGGTCTCCGCTGCTGCTGAAGTAATGGGCGCTGCGGCAACCTGGCAGGCCGAGCTTTGTGCAAGCACTCTTCCGGGGACGAGGGTTTCGGTTTGGCCGGAGCGGAGACACCGCAGTCGCAGCTGTGGGAACGCCCGTTGTTACAAATTGAGGGTCGGGCAATCATGATCCCGCTTTTCAATCTTGTTACAACGAGGCAAACCTAATGAGTAATCCAAAGAATAAGCGCATCAGTCAGATCATGCTTCTGCTAACAACAATCCTGGCAATCGCGTTTGTATCAGCTTGTGACCCCGCCGCCAATACAAACTCGCCAGCCACCACGACAACACCGGCGACATCGTCGTCGCCCGCCGGCGAAACGGCTGCGCCAGCGGTAACTCCTGCTGCGAGTCCGTCGCCTGCGGCGTCGCCTTCGCCAAGTGTGAAGCCCACAGCCAAAACAAAGTAAACAACATTAAAGCAACGGCAAGAGGAAATATCACTTATGAAGTACTTCAAAATGAGAACAATTAGAAACACTACAATCGGGCTAACCCTGGCTCTCGCGACTCTTGCCGTAGCTTGTACAACAGAGCCCGCTACCAACACCAATTCAATAGCCGTTGGAAGCCCCGCACCCTCGGCTTCGACGTCACCCGTGGCGGTTACTAATGCTGCTCCGCTCCCTTTACCGGTTTTGGACGCTTTGTTTTCTGACGAAGCGTTCAAGACCAAATTGAAATCAAAGCTTGAACTCACGGACGATCAACTCGGCGCGCTGCAGAAAATTGCCGGTGACGAGGTGGCCCGACTTCGACAATCAAACACTGAAGAACAAAGCGCCGATCAATCGTCTCAGGCGGAACAATCGCGCGCACACGCAGCGGAGGCGATCCAGGGCGTGATAGGCCAACAGAAAGCCGAGAACCTTTTTGCGTTCGCGCATGACTACTGGATCGCAGGGCCGGAAAACAAAGAAGGTGCGACGGCAGTTGCACCGGGTTCACTGCCGACTGCTCCGAACACAGTACCGACAGACACGCGTGTCGTCGTCAACATTCCTGCGTTCCGGATGGATGTGTTCAAGGACGGTGCACTCGTCAAGTCGTACAAAATCGGCATCGGATATCCTGAGTTTCCCTTGCCGACGGGTCTTAGAAAGGCCGAAACGATTATCTTCAATCCAACCTGGACGCCGCCCGACGAGCCCTGGGTGGCTAAGATGAAGAATGTCAGTGTCGGTGAGAAGGTGGCAGCCGGCAGTAAACTTAACCCGCTCGGCCCGATCAAGATTCCTATCGGTTTACCATCGCTAATTCATGGTGGGAAGTCGCCGGCGAAACTTGGGACGTTTGCCTCGCACGGTTGTGTCGGGCTAACGACGCCCCAAGTCCAGGACTTTTCCAAGCTGCTGGCCCAGGTTGCCGGGAGTGAAATATCCGAAGCGTCGCTTAAGTCGTATTTCGCTGACAAGACCAAAACCAAAGTGGTGAAGTTAGGCCAGAGCATACCTGTTGAACTACGCTATGAAACGATCGTGGTGGAGGACGGGAAACTGCATATCTATCGCGACGTCTATGACCAGGACACCAACACCGAAGAAAAATTGCGCGCCGTTCTCGAAGCTAACGGCGTCAAGCTTGAGGATCTGGACGAGGGGGAACGCGCGCAAATTTTGGAGGCCGTGAACGCAATGTCGCGCCATCCTTCAAAGGGACCCTTGCCCTCCGCGACTGCAACTAAAGCGGTTGCTGACAACTCAAGTGCAACAACCTCTCCTTCACCGGCAGGAGCAAAAGTTGCGAACAAGAAGGCGACCACACCGGGGAGGAAACCGATCGGCAAAAATCAAAAAGAAGTAGTGATCGAACTGGCGGAGCTCAAGGGGAAGGGTTATCCGGCGGCTCTGAATCTGGATACGGGTAGCGGAAAACCTGCTGCGATAGCTGAGGCAAAACCAGTTCGTTAGAACCTATCGCCCACGGGGGTGGTGCCGTAGGCACCAAATGTTTATAGAACTGGAAGTAACAAATAATTCTTCGCGGCCAAGGGAAAGCTTGGCCGCGCCAACCTATTCGAAGATCAAACATAAACATTTCGCCGCTCTGCGGCTCCAGTCCCGGCGACTGGGTAGTTGGGTCAGGGTTTGCTCCGGTTCTCAAGTTTGCCGAAGCGTAGACGAATTGCTCAGACGAAATCAGAACTGGGAGCGCAGCGACCAGCCCTACACTTGAGAGCCCAAACGTCTTAAGAACAGGGCAATTTCAAATGAAGACTATCAACCTTGAGTCTTGGGCTGGTCGCTGCGCTCCCACTTCTGAGTTTGTCTCTAATCGTTGGCTGGCAATCCAAACTGACCCACTACTGGCTACTGTCAGCTTTTGACTTTGCTTGATCTTCTTTCTTACTTTGACTTTTCTTCCTAACGGTTTTCTTCTCCGTTTCGTGCTTCACTCTATAAGTCACTAACACGCAGCCAGTCTTCAACGTCTTGCAATCGATCAGCTCCAAATCAACCTGTCGATTCATCTCATGAAAGAGCGGTATTCCTGATCCGAGCAACACCGGATGAATGTTGAACCCGATCTCATCAATCAGGTCCGCCTCAAAAAGCGACTTCGCCAGCAGCCCGCCACCCATGATGCAGATGTCTTTGCCTTCCTGTAGCTTCAACCGGCCTACAACTTCGGCGACATCTTCGGAAGTGATTTCAAGCTTTTTCGTTGAACGCGGTTTGAGCGTGCGCGAAAAGACATAGGTTTTCATTCCACCATATGAGCCGCCGTGACCGCTCGCGACTGCAACCTCATAGGTCCGCCGGCCCATTACAATCGTGTCGAAGGTTTTGAAGTAGTCAGCCATGATTTCGCCGACTTCATCACTCCACAAGAGCCAATCGACCGCGTCGTCTTTGCGAGCGAAATAGTTGTCGAGACTATTAGCACCACCGAAAACAACCTTGCGCATACGTTTCTCCAGGTGGCTCTTACGCTGCGCTGGCAGCTTCGCAGGAATCCAGCTCCGGAGCATCTTCAACCGGCGCGCCGGCTTCACCAAAATAAGGTTTGCCGTTCTCGATCGCTTCGAAGTATTCCTCAATGCGATTCAGGATTTCGTCGACCGAGTGAGAGTGGTAGAGCGACGTGCGGAAGAGCGCTCCACCCTGAAGTCCGCGCGTGAACTGTCCGGCCAGCTGCTTCATGCGGTTTATCGCCGGCGTCTCCGGCATGTCTTCACGCAGCAAGTCGAAATATTCATGCAGGATCGCGCGCTTGTCCGCGAGAGTTGGTTCGAAGACTTCGCGACCGTGCATCACGTCTTCTATCTGCCGGAAGATCCACGGATTAGCCATTGCGCCGCGCCCGATCAAGACGCCATCGCAACCAGTCTCACGGAAACGCGCAAACGCCTGTTCGATCGTGGTCACGTCGCCACTGCCTGACACCGGCACGCTCACAGTTTCCTTGATCTGCTTAACCAGATCCCAATTCGCCAGCCCACGATAACCCTGCTCCTTGGTGCGACCGTGCAACGCGATGTGCTCAACACCGCAGCCTTCCGCAAGTTTAGCGGTCTCGACCGCATTGATAGTGTGATCGTAGAAGCCGGCCCGAATCTTAACCGTCAAAGGAATGGTGATGGCTTTTTTGATCTCCGTGAGAATGGTTTCAAGTCGCTCGTGATCTTTCAGTAAACCTGAGCCGCCACCATGCTTCACCACTTTCGGCGCCGGACAGCCGCAGTTGATATCGAGAATATCGGCGCCAATCTCTTCGGCCATTTCCGCTGCCAGGCGCATGCGCTCTGGTTGGCCGCCAAAGATCTGTACGGCAAAGGGCCGTTCATCTTCGTAAAAGCGCATCTGACGTTTTGACTTGGGATTGCTGCGCGTCAGGCCTTCAACTGAAATAAACTCCGAGACACTAAGACCCACGCCACCGCGTCGCTTGAGCAAGCGGCGAAACGAGACGTCAGTAACGCCCGCCATCGGCGAAAGAATCAACGGCGGGTTGATCTCAACGTCACGAATCTTGAATGGTTTTATCTCCTGCTTCATGGCCCAATCTTTCAACGGCACCCGCAGAACTCCTGGCAACGTGCGGATGTCCTCATTCTCCAACGCCATGCGTCCTGATGTCCAATCGCCGGTCCCTCTCATTCGACGTGAGTTCTTAATGTGGCGATCGACAAAGTGCCACAGCCAAAGAACTCTCCCAACAGAATCGGTATAGCCTTGCGAACCTATCTCATCAAGGAAGGATAACATCCTATGTTTCGAAGATATTCCGCAGTTCTTGTCACCTTGGCCCTATTGATTGCTACTAGCGCAGTTTCTTCGCAGGCGCAGTCAGGGCGAGGCCGGCAACTGCGAATTCAGGAAACTTTGCGCAGCGGATCGCTCGCGCCAGAGGCAACCAAGGCCGAGACCGATCAGAAAACGGCTGGTGGCTCTTCTGAGGCGCCACTTGTGCTGTCGCGAAGAACGAAAGGTTTGATTTATAACGACGCAACCGCTAATCAAAAGAAGGACGACGGCGACTATCACATGACCAGGGCCGATAAAAGAGCTGGTTGGATCCTGCTGGGAGTATTTGTCTTCTGGGCGGCAATTATAGCTAGTGATGATTAGCTGCCGGTTCGCTGAGGGATAACTGCCGACACGAATTACGGCTTGATGGTTACTTTCGTCCCCACCGTTACAGCTTCGAACAGTTCCCGCATGTCCTCATTTTCCAGCGCCACGCAGCCCCAGGTCCAATCGCTGCTGGAACCGTTTCCGTGAATGTAGATGTCTCCTCCGAGCCGTGTGTTCTGCGGCGGAGTAGCCTTTCGTGTGATGGCCCTCACGATTGCGTCATGCTGCGCGCGCGTAATCAGCTTGTCGCGCAGCCCGCGTTCTGCGTCTTCAATATTTGGGTAGCTAAGCCCGAGCGACAGGTAGAAGGCGCTCTTGTCGTTTTTAGTAAAAACGTAGAAGTCCCCCTCGGGAGTAGCGTGGTCGCCTTGGCGGATCTTGTCCGGGACGGGATTGAGGCCCAGACCAATCTTGTAAGTTCGAACCACGGCACCAGCGGAATACAGCTCAAGCCTCCGCTTGCTTTTTGTGACCACGATCAGCGGATTCTTTAACGGAAGTTTTAGAGAAGATCTTTGTGACGGTTGCGCGTTGCTGTCGAGTCTCTCGGTTCTGAGTGCTGGCCGTCGCGCCAAACTCGTCTGCAGAAACGTCAGGCCCGTTGCGGCTATCAGTAAGACAATAACGACAGTGGTACGTTTCATCGCTGAAAGCATCGCTCAACCAGCTCCGAAGGAGCGGCAAATAGTAGCCCCGGGCGTGAGCCCGGGGAATTCAACTAATAGATGAGCAGAGCCCGCGAAGCGGGCGGCAGAAGTCTATTCTATTAAACCCGAGATCTGTCACCCCTTCGGGGCTTGATCGCCAAAATACTGATCCCCGGGCTTACGCCCGGGGTTACTATCTGCCCGCTCCTTCGGAGCTCTTTCTATTAGATCACACCTCTGCGTCATCTAAAGATTCTTCGCTCAATACTTCATACATGCTGCTTGCTTCGTTGCGCGAGGTTTGTCGAGTGGTGGGAACGGCCAGTACGCGGACCGTAGTTAGCTTGTGGTGACGACGAATAGAGATTTCATCCCCTACTTTGACCGCGTGAGACGATTTCGCTGCACTCCCATTGATCAAGACGCGGCCCGCGTCACAAAGTTTTTGCGCCAGCGTGCGTCGACCACTAAGACGGCTTGCTTTGAGAAAGAGATCGAGACGCATCAAAAGCAAGGGGCAGGAGGCAGGAGCAGTATGCAGCAAAACGCGACCTGCCGCTGCCCCTGCCGCCTGCCCCTGGTCTTTACGGTTTCGGGAAGATACCAAGCAGCTTGCCCTTTTTCTTCTTTTCACCGGGCTGCTCGCCACCAGTTGGAATGCCGTTTTCAGCTGTTTTTTCCGGCGTGATCTTCAAGAGCGGATACACGGCCGCGGCGTAGTTATCTGAAATCTTTATGTAAGCTTCATTTCGCAAACTCTGCAAGTAATCTTCACGCGACTTTGTCCCCTGCTCCATCGTCATGGCTTCACGCACCTGATTCTCATTAAAAGTTGCCGTGGAGCTAGCTGCACTGCGTTCGTCAACCCGAAATATTTGATAACCATCGTTGAATTTCAAAGGCTCGCTAATGCCGCCCACTGGCACACTCTTCACAGCGTTGGCGATTTCTGCGCGCAAGTTTGGCACTTCAAAGGTGCCTACCTTGCCCCCCGTTTGAGGAGCCGTGCGCACACCGTTTTGTTCGCGCTCAGAGTTTGCTGTCGCGACTTTCGCGAAGTCGGCCCCGGCCCGCAACTGCCTGACCAGCTCCAATGCTCTGGCTTGTACCTCGGCATCGTTTTTACCGGCGGAACTCAAAAATACTTCAGAGATAGTGACGGTTTCCGGCTTGCGAAACTTGTCCTGATGCTCCTGAAAATATTTCTTCAGCTCATCCATCGTCCAGCCGAAGAAGACCTTGCGATCAACTTCCTGTTGGATCACGGCCTGTTTCATTAGCTCCGTACGCAGCGTCTGCCGAGTCGTTACTGGATCCACGCCCTCCGCGCGCATCGCTGCTTCAAGCTTTTCAATGGTCGTAATGCCCTGCTCCTTGGCTACGTCGAGCATGCGGCGGTTGACCTCTGCTTCAACATCAGCGGAAAGATCCAGTTCCTTTCCCTTTTGCAGCAAAAGCGCTTCGTTAACGAGCGTGGCAATTAGTTCGGCCTGCCGCTTGACGACTTCAGCGGAGGCTTCCTGTTCTGAGGCGCCTCCTTGCTTGAGTGCCTCAACGCGCTCCCTGGTCTCCCGCTTGAGCATTGAAAGCGTGATCACATCGTCATTGATTTGTGCAATCACTTCATCAACGACCTGAAGCTCGCCTTCCTGCGCGAAAGTTACGGATGGCATTAAAGCCAGTATCACGAATAAAAAGCTGGTGGTTATTGCGAGGGAAATATATTTGGATTTCACGAAATGCTCCTTAAAAACAGTAGTCAGAATACAGAAAACAGGAGTCAGAACAAGTCAATGCTGTCTATTGGTTTCTGTATTCTGACTTCTGACTTCTGACTTCTGTTTTGCGATTCTAGTCTTCTAACCTTAGTTCCATCAACACGCCGCGGACCGTGTCTAACAAATTGTCCTGCTCGTCGTCGTCGAGGGCCAGCTTCAAAACGCCCGTTGGACTAAACACTCTGCCGGTGCCATGGTTGATAAATGCAGCCAACTTCTCAGGCGAGATACGCGCTTTCTCGCTAAATTTCAGCGCCACACCTTCTGCGGTCTTGTCTATTGAAAGCACCGCCAGGTTCTCAGCCAACCGTCGCAGTTGCGCATAACCAAAAAGCTGTGCGACAGACTCCGGAAGCCGTCCGTAACGATCCTGTGTTTCATTGCGAATACTGGAAAGCGTCTCTTCATCTCGGGCGGACGAAACGCGTTTATAAGTTCGCAGGCGCTGGCCCATGTCATTTATGTAGTCATCGGGGATGGCCACATCGACGCCGAGGTTGATGGTCACACTCGTTTCATCTTCCACCGCTTCGCCGCGCAACTCCGCTACTGTGCGCTCGAGCATCTGCGTATAAAGATCAAAACCGAGCGCATCCATGTGGCCGGACTGCTGCCCGCCGAGAAGATTGCCGGCGCCTCGCAGTTCAAGATCCAGCGCGGCGATGCGAAAGCCTGCACCGAGGTCTGAAAACTCTCGAATCGCCGACAAACGGCGTTTGGCGATCGGTGAAAGCTCCTGTTCGCCGGGAATCAGCAGATAGGCATAGGCGCGGCGATTGGAACGGCCCACACGACCCCGCAGTTGATAAAGCTGAGAAAGACCATATTGATCGGCGCGGTTTATGATGATTGTGTTGGCGCGGGGGATGTCTATCCCGTTCTCAATGATGGTGGTCGCAACCAGAACATCATACTTATGCTCAATGAAATCGAGCATTACGCGCTCCATTTCTTTTTCATTCATCTGGCCGTGCCCGACCACCATGCGCGCCTGAGGCACCAGGCGCTGGACAAGGGCGGCAATGGTTTCAATGGTCTCGACCCGATTGTGTATGAAGAAAACCTGCCCGCCGCGGCCCAATTCGAGTTCGATCGCCGACTTAATTACGTTTTCCGAAAACTGGACTACCTGGGTTTGAATTGCGAGGCGATCTCGAGGCGGCGTTTCAATCAATGACATGTCTCTGAGGCCACTCAGTGACATGTTTAGTGTGCGCGGTATCGGCGTCGCGGATAGAGTTAAAACGTCAACGCGCTTCTTCAGATGTTTGAGTTTCTCTTTGTGCGCTACACCAAAGCGCTGCTCTTCGTCGACCACAACGATGCCCAGCTCTTTGAAGCGAACGTCTTTCGACAGCAAGCGGTGGGTTCCAATAACTACGTCCACTTCGCCTGACTCAACGCGCTTGGCTACGTCTTTCTGTTCCTTGGCGGAGCGGAAGCGTGACAGCAATTCAATCTTTACGGGAAACGGTGCGAACCGGCTGCGGAAGGTGTCGTAGTGTTGATACGCAAGCACAGTGGTTGGCGTCAGCACTGCTGCCTGTTTACCTTCCATCACGGCTTTGAAAGCCGCCCGCATAGCCACTTCTGTCTTGCCGTAACCGACGTCACCGCACAGCAACCGATCCATTGGGGTCGGTTGTTCCATATCCTGCTTCACATCTTCGATAGCGGTTTCCTGATCGGGAGTCAGCACGTATTCGAAACCATCTTCAAATTCACGCTGCCAGGGCGTGTCCACCGCAAAAGCGTAGCCACCTACAAGTTTGCGCTCGGCATACAAACGCAAAAGCTCATCTGCCATATCGCGCATCGCACGCTTGGCTTTGGCTTTAGTTTTCTGCCAGCCCAGACCGCCGAGTCGATCCAGTGTCGGTTGCTGACCCTCGGCGCTCGAATAACGCTGGACGAGATCCAGTCGCTCGACTGGAACATAAAGCTTCGCGTCCTCGGCATAGAAGAGCAGCATGAACTCGCTGCTGCGCGTACCGAGATTGAGCGTTTGCAAACCTCCAAAACGTCCAATCCCATGGTCGATGTGAACCACGAAATCGCCCGCTTTCAGATCGCGAAAGTCCGACAGAAACGCAGCGGTCTTTGATTTTTTCCTTCTGCCTTCGCCCTTCTGCCTACTGCCTTCCGCCCACGGCCCCCTACGCTCCAGCGCCGGTTCGCCTGCCTCGTCAAACAGATCAGCTTCAACGTGTGTTAGGAGATGTGCGCCCGGCATCTCAAAACCACTGCACAGCC
>Ga0134126_10007758_pt1 | contig 13472 bp, 17 predicted proteins | sample KB31752_FD_96881 | JGI IMG/M metagenome (GOLD analysis project Ga0134126, IMG submission 96881) | Terrestrial soil microbial communities with excess Nitrogen fertilizer from Kellogg Biological Station, Michigan, USA - KB3-175-2 | ecosystem: Environmental > Terrestrial > Soil > Unclassified ...
GCCGCGACGCACAGGGCGGCGACCAAACCGAGAATTGACTTCATGCCGGCATCCAGCCCGCATCCGGGCGTCAGCGCAAGTCCGAATGCGGAGTTGCGCCGGGAGGGAGGCGCGGTGTCGCGGAAGTTTGGCGAGAAAGCGCGTCTAACTGTTGCGTTCAAAGCAATCCGGTTTGAACATTAACGAAAAGACACAAGTCGTCGGACAGGCCGGTGGGTCGGAGGGGCGCGTGAATCGTTGCGGGTCGGAGGATTGACTTTGGCGCTAACTGGAATTTTACGTGGCCGGCGCTTTCTGCTCTTGACCTTTCGCAAGCAATTATGTTTGTTAACGCGAGAACGCGCTGCCGCGCCGGAAACACGTAGAGGTTTTGCGCGTTGGCAGCCCTCATCGGGAATTGAAGCCCAATCGTCCTACCCTGCCGGTCATTAGTTCCGGGCGCCCCCAACAAGAAAAGTTTTGAGTATGTCCGACCCCGAACGAATAGCGCTTTTCATTGACGGCGCTAACCTTTACGCTAGTGCAAAGTCTCTCGGTTTCGACATCGACTATAAACGGCTCCTGAAAGAGTTTCACGCGAAAGGCCGTCTGATTCGCGCGTTTTACTATACGGCTCTCGTGGACGATCAGGAGTATTCGTCGATTCGCCCGCTGGTCGATTGGCTCGATTACAACGGCTATTCCGTCGTGACGAAGCCGACGAAAGAATTCGTCGATTCGACGGGTCGGCGCAAGGTTAAAGGCAACATGGACATCGAACTGGCCGTCACCGCGATGGAGATGGCTAATTACATCGACAGCATGGTGCTATTCTCCGGCGATGGCGATTTTCGGTCGCTGGTCGAGGCGGTGCAGCGCAAGGGCGTGCGCGTGTCTGTGGTGTCAACCGTATCGACGCAGCCAGCAATGGTGGCGGACGAGTTGCGCCGTCAGGCTGACGAATTCATCGATCTGGTGACGCTGATGCCGCGAATTGGCCGCGATCCTAGCGAACGCGCCGCGCGCCTCAGCCGCGCGGCGCACGCTTACGGCCACGTGGCGAGCGGGGCGACGAGCGAAGAGGCGATCCGGGAATAGCACGCCGACGCAGGTGCGCTATGGCGTTCGACGTCGGGCCGCCGCATGATTGCGCGCTATGTCCGCGGCTGGCGGCGTTTCGCGCCGCCAATCGCGCGCAATATCCGGATTTCGCCAACGCTCCTGTCGAAAGCTTCGGCCGCGCCGACGCGCGGTTGCTGATCGTTGGCTTGGCGCCGGGACTCAGGGGCGCGAACCGCACCGGCCGCGCCTTTACCGGCGATTTCGCCGGCGATTTGCTGTATGCGACGCTCGGCGAGTTGGGACTGGCGCGCGGCGTCTATGACCGCCGACCCGACGATGGACTCGAACTCGTCGACTGCGCGATCGTCAACTCGGTGCGCTGCGTGCCGCCGCAAAACAAGCCGACGCCGGCGGAAATCACCAATTGCCGCGCCTTTCTACGCCCGGCGCTCGATCGGCTGACGCAACTCAGGGGGATCGTCGCGCTTGGCCGCATCGCTCATGAGAGCTTGCTGCGCACGTTCGGTCTGCGCCTCGCCGCCCATCCTTTCGTCCACGGCGCCCGCCACGATCTCGGCGAGGGCAAGCCGAAACTCTTCGACAGCTATCATTGCTCCCGTTACAACACCAATACTGGCGTGCTGACTCCCGCCATGTTCCGCGACGTGTTGCGTGCAGCGCGCGACTGGGGGGTGTCGGCGGCGGTGTGAAAGCAAGGCGTCGCCGGACGCAAGGGGGAAATCTTGATGACCGCGAAAACTTTCGGCAGTATCGGCGATTCGCCGGTCCTTGAAGTCGAAATCGGCTCGAAGGCCGGCGCGCGCGCAAAAATCCTCACCTACGGCGCCGTTCTGCGCGATCTGCTCGTGCCCATCGAGGGCGGCTTGCAGCGGGTCACACTCGGGCTCAACTCGATCGAGGATTACGTCCGCCATTCGCCGAGCTTCGGCGCCGTGCCTGGCCGATTCGCCAATCGGATCGCGCATGGGCGCTTCCACATCGACGGCGTCGCCTATTATCTGGAGCGTAAGCCCGGCGAAAAGCACACATTGCACGGCGGCCCGCAGGGCTTCGGCAAGCGTATCTGGAAACTCGGCGAGCACACGGAATCGTCGGTTAGCCTGTCGCTGGTCTCGGAAGACGGCGACATGGGTTTTCCCGGCGAATTGCGCGCGAGTTGCGTCTACCGCTTCATCGAGCCGGCGACGCTGCGCGTCGAACTGACGGCGGTCGCCGACAAGGCGACGATCGTCAACCTCACGCAGCACGCCTATTTCAATCTCGACGGCTCGTCGGACATCCTCGACCACGAGCTTGAGCTCAGCTCCGATTTCTACACGCCGACCGACGCCGATCTGATTCCGACCGGCGAGATCAGCGCCGTCGCCGGCGGCGCCTACGATTTCCGCGCGCCGCGCGCCGTGCGCAACGACGCCGGCGTCACCTACGACACGAACTTCGTCGTCGCCCGCCCGCCAGGTCCGGACGGCTTGGCTTTTGTCGCGCGGCTGAGCTCGCCGAAAAACGGGCTGGCGCTGGAGCTTCACAGCACGGAGCCTGGCGTACAAGTTTATGACGCCGCCAAGCTCAATTGCCCCGTCCCAGGGTTAGACGGCGCGCGCTACGGCGCCCATGCCGGATTGTGCATGGAACCGCAGGCCTTCCCCGATTCGCCGAACCGGCGCCATTTCACCGATACGGTGCTGCGCCCGGACCAGGAATATCGTCATATCAGCGAGTTCCGCTTCCTGCGCTGACGGTGCGGCGAGCGCGATGCCGTCGCGCTCGCCTGTGCGGGGCAGGGCGGCGCCTTACTCGCGGCCGAGCGATTCGCCGGGGCCGGCTTCCGCCAACGCCCGGCCGACTTCGAGACCGAGATCGTCCATCGACGTGGTGTCGCGCACCGTCAGATCCTCGCCCTTGGCCTGGCGCTCCGCCTGCTCCACCGAGCGCGCAACATTGACAGTCACATGCGCCTCGACCTCGGGGTGCAGGTGAACGGTGATCTTATGCAGGCCCAGCGACTTGATCGGCTGGTCGAGCGCGACATGGTTGCGGTGGACGGGGAACTTCGCCGTCCCGACGATCGCGTCGGCGACGTCGCGCGCCGACACCGAGCCGTAGAGCTGGCCGGTCTCGCCGGCCTGACGGATGATCACATAGGACTGCCCATCGAGCTTGGCCGACCGCGACCCGGCGTCGGACTTCATCGACTCGTTGCGTTTTTCGAGATCGTGGCGCTGCTCCTCGAACTTCTTCTTGTTGGCCTCCGTGGCGCGCAGCGCCTTCTGGCGCGGCAGCAGGAAGTTGCGGGCGTAGCCGTCCTTGACGCGAACCGTTTCGCCCATATGGCCGAGCCGGGCGACGCGCTCCAGCAGTATGACTTCCATTTCAATCTCCTTCGGTGTTTCAGGAACGGATTCTGAGGCTCCGCGCGGCCCGGCCGCGCAGATCCGCGAAGCTCTCGGCGAGCCCCAGCAGCGCCAGCGCCGGCGCGATCCATTGCGCGGCGACGGCGAAGGCGAAATAGAGCGCCGCCAGCATGAACGGCCGCGCCGCCGCCAGTCGCGACAGCGCATGCAGCGTCGCCAATCCCTGCATGGCGTAGAGCGCGCCGAGCGCAGTCACGGCGACGAGGCCATAATCGCCGGCAGGCGAGGGCGCCACGAGCGCCAGCGCCAACGCCACGGCCGCTGGTGGGGCGAGCCAGCGCGGCAGGATGAAGCCGGTCGGAATGTCGCGCCACGGTCGACTCAGGCGCTGCGAAAGCTGCACCGAGCGCGCGGCGAGATAGAGATTGGCGAGATGCATGAGCGTCGCGCCGGTCGCCAGCGTCGACGGCGCGAACTGCACAATCACCTGCGCGAGTTCATTCGGCGACACGTCCGAAGGCAGGGCGCGCGCGGCGCCCGAGGCGTCGAGCGCATCGCGGATATCGGCGGAAAGCGTTGCGACCGCGCCGCCATAGCCACCCTTGCCGAACCACATCAGCGATAATTGGATCGCGCCGGCGACGATGAACAGCGCCGCCGCCAGCACGGACACCGCGCCGGGGCCGGGATAGCGGCGCGGCGCATCCGGTTCAGTGGGTTTGCTGGCGTAGAAGGCTGGCGCGGCGAGGAAGGCGGCGAGGCCCCAGGCCGGCCCGGCGATCAGCAGGCCATAGACCAGCGCGTAAGCCGGCGAGGCGGCGGCGGCGAACCCGCAGGCGGCGAACACAGCCGCCAAGCCGGCGTCCCAGCCCCAGCCGAGCGTCGCGATCATGATCGGCAGCGGGCCGAGATAGGCGAGCGCCACCGCCAGCGGCGCGCCGCGCATCGCCGCCAGGAAGATGAGGGCCGCTGCGGCGCCGGAGCCGACGCCGGTCGCGTATCTAGTCAGTTGGGCTTGCATCGCTGTCCCGCGCCATTGAGGCGGTTAGGACGGGGCTGCGCCCCGCCCAGCGGACCCCGCGAGGGATCTTAGCGGATCACGTAAGGCAGCAGGCCGAGGAAGCGCGCACGCTTGATCGCCTGGGCGAGCTCGCGCTGCTTGGCGGCGGAAACCGCGGTGATGCGCGACGGCACGATCTTGCCGCGCTCCGAGATGTAGCGCGACAGCAGGCGCGTGTCCTTGTAGTCGATCTTCGGCGCGCCGGGGCCGGAGAACGGGCAGGACTTGCGGCGGCGAAAGAAGGGACGGCGAGGTGCGGTCGACATCAGAAGCCTCCAGCCTGGGCGTCATCGCGCGGGCGACGGGGAGGCCCGCCGGGACGATCGCCCCGCGGCGGGCGCGATCCGCCGCCGCGCTCGTCGCGGTCGGCGTCGTCGCGCTTGCGCAGCATGGCGGAGGGGCCGGCCTCGTGAGCGTCGACGCGTAGGGTGATGAAGCGGATGACGTCTTCGTTGTGGCCGAGTTGGCGCTCAAGCTCGTTGATCGCCGCCGCCGGCGCGTCGATGTTCATCAGCGTGAAGTATGCCTTGCGGTTCTTCTTGATGCGATAGGCGAGGGACTTGAGCCCCCAGGCCTCGACCTTGGAGACCGAACCGCCCTCGGCGGCGACCAGGGTCTTGAGGTTTTCGGTCAGCGTCTCGACCTGTTGGGCGGTGACGTCCTGGCGCGCGAGATAGATATGCTCGTATAGAGCCATTGAGCCTTTCCTTTTCGTCAGACCATCCCGCGCAGAGCCCTCCGAGCCTCGGCGGCTCGAACAAGGAATCTTCGAAGGCGGAGACACGGGAAGACGAGGACCCCTCTACCACGCAAAGCGCAGCCTTCCGTTCAGCCCCCAGCGGGACGGTTCGAAGAGCCGCTCATATAGCCGAGCTTCAGCCGGACGCAAGCGAAAAGCGGCGCTCAACCGAAATCGCGCCGGGCGCGCGAGATCGGCGCTTCCGATGCTGGCGCTTCAGAGCGGATCGCGGAAGCTCAGCACCTTGTCGCTGGGGAAATCATAAAGCTTGCCGGTCTCCGTCCATTCCGGCGCCAACAGCCGCATCAGCTTCGGCGCCAGTTCCTCGGGCGTCGGCAGCGTCTGCGGGTCCTCGCCGGGCATGGCGGCGGCGCGCATGCGGGTGCGCATGCGGCCGGGATTGACCAGCATCACCTTGACCAGCGTCGTCACCGTCTCGGCCGCGTAGGTGCGCGCCAGCAGGTCGAGCGCCGCCTTCGAGGAGGCGTAGAGGCCCCAATAGGCGCGCGTGTCGGCGCGGCTCGCAACGCCCGAGGTGAGAAATGCCACGCGGGCGGCGGGGGCGGCGCGCAGCAGCGGATCGAGCGAACGGATGAGCCGCCAGTTCGCCGTCACATTGACCGAAAACACATCGGCGAAAGCCTTGGGCTCAATATGCGGCAGCGGCGAGAGCGGCCCCAGCAGCCCGGCGTTGCCGAGCAAGACGTCGAGCTTGCCCCAGCGGTCGTAGATCGAGCCGCCGAGCCGGTCGAGCGCGTCATGGTCGGCGAGGTCGAGGGGAACCAGCGTCGCCGTCGCTCCGGGCCGGATGGCGCGGATGTCGTCGTCAAGCGCCTCCAGCGCCCCTTGCGTGCGCGCCACCGCGATCACATGCGCGCCCTCGGCCGCCAGGGCCAAAGCCGCGGCGCGGCCGATGCCGCGCGACGCCCCGGTGACGAGCGCAATTCGGGTCGGGTCGGTCATGGCAAACTCCGGTCACGGCTAAAGGGCAGGGCGCGGCCTGCCCTTACAACATATCGTCGCTCTTGCCATGCGTTCGCCAGCCACTTGCGAAACAGAAGCTTTCAGCCCTCTATCCAGCGGGCGCGGACGTTGTATAGTGTCGTGGGGCGACGCTCGGGAACGGGCGTCGGAGAGAGCGGCGAGGGCTACATGGCGGCGACATCAAACGCGGAAACGGCGACCGCGCGCGATGCGGAGGCGGGGCGCACGGTCACGCGCGCGGACCTGGCGGAAGCGGTTTATCGCAAGGTCGGCCTGTCACGCGCGGAATCGGCGGAGCTGGTGCAGAGTTTCCTGGAAGAGATCAGCGCGGCGGCCGAGCGCGGCGAGACCGTCAAGCTGTCTTCGTTCGGCTCCTTCGTCGTGCGCTCGAAGAGCCAGCGCATCGGACGCAATCCGAAAACCGGGGTCGAGGTGCCGATCCTGCCGCGCCGGGTGATGGTCTTCAAGCCGTCCAACGTGCTGAAAGCGCTCATCAACGACGGCCCGGCGGAGGCGGAAAGCTGAGCGGCGAGGCCACGCACGAGGCGGACGATAAGGCCCCGGAGGCCTTCCGCACGATCAGCGAGGTCGCCGAAGATCTCGACCTGCCGCAGCATGTCCTGCGCTTCTGGGAGACCCGCTTTTCCCAGATCAAGCCGCTGAAGCGCGGCGGCGGCCGGCGCTATTACCGGCCCGAGGACGTCGAGCTTTTGCGGGCGATCCGGTTTCTTCTCTACGACGAAGGCCTGACCATAAAAGGTGTGCAGAAGCTGCTGCGCGAGCAGGGCGCGCAGGCGGTGCGCGGCGAGAGCCGCTCGAACCCGCCCCGCCCCGAGCCCGAACTCGCCGCCGCGCCGGAAGCGCCGCCGGCGCTGGAGCTTGGCGAATTGCGCGACGCGTTGGAGGATTTGCGCGAGGCCGAGCGGTTGCTCAGCGCCGCGCGGCGGCGGTGAGATTTGCGCATTGTCATTGCGGCGCCTTGCGGCTATAGGGGCCTGCGTCGGAGTGTAGCGCAGTCCGGTTAGCGCACTAGTCTGGGGGACTAGGGGTCGTGGGTTCGAATCCCGCCACTCCGACCATTGTAACCCATTGAAAAGGCCGGCAAAAGCCGGCCTTTTTCGTTGGGAACATCAGCGGAACATTGCTCGACCTTTCGACCGAGCCGTTCTAGCCCTGTTCGGCCTCCTTCGGTTTCACGCGAAGCGGTCGACCCATATAGGTGGCCTCACCGAAGCGAACCGCATCGATCATCCCCTGCTGGGTGAGTTTGTGTCGAGCGACGAATAGGGGCCGACACGCCCTAGTATTTCGGTTCGTCAGCGTCCAATAGGATAGCGCGAGTTTCGGAACGGATTCGCTTCCAGCTTCGGGGGGCATTTATGCGTGCGACGCCTGCATTTCGTTTGGGTTTGGCCGCGTTGCTGGCGCTCGTCAGCGTCACGCTTGGGTCCGCCGCATACGCTGATAGCGGCAGAATCGCTTTCAACGTATTCAAGGCGGGCTTTGTTGTTGGCGGCTCGGGAGGGTCGGGCACGCTGTTTTTCCATGGTCGACGCTACCGGCTCGCGATCGGCGGCATAAGTTATGGGATCACGTTCGGCGTTTCCCGGACACACTTCCACGGAGTCGTAACCCATATCCGCCGTGCGTCTAACGTCTCCGGCGTCTATGCCGCGGGGAATGTGGGGGCGGCGGTTGGGCTGGGCGCGCAAGCGATCATACTAACCAATCAGAATGGCGCGGTGCTGACGCTTTCCGGTAATTCAGTGGGAGCGATCGTCAGCGCAGATCTCAATGGCTTGGTGCTTACGGTAAAATAAACGCGACCTTGAACGCGCGCAATGACGGGGCGCCGCGCGCGCGGGAGTTAAGCGATGGAAAACGCCGATGACGACGCGCCGCCGTACTTTGTCGAGCGCAGCGACGATGGCATCCAGAACTGGCGCGTCGTCGGACCGAATGGCCTTGTCGGCGTCTATCAGACCGAAAGAGACGCACAAGCTAAAGCCGACTTCCTGAACGAACAAATCGCCGAGGAGAGAGAAGACGACTCCTAACGCCGACCGCTGGTATGATCTCCGCAGTGGAAAGCGCGAGCGGGCAACGGGTAAAGTTGAGAATGGGGCGGGCCGGCGCATAGTTAACCAGCGACGTTTACCGTAACGGATCATTATCCTTGAAGCGCGATAATCTTTCTGGCTCTCTCGCGGGAGCCGTCGCGTTGGCGTTGCGTTTGATGCGTAGGTTAGGGCCGCCAAGATGGATTTTACTTTTCTTGGCGGTCCCGCCCTTCATCAAAAAATTTTGCTAGCGACGCTCCACAAGGTCGCCCACTACATCAGGTTCTATGAGAGCGGGCCTGTTGTTAAATTGGGAACGCTTGCTGCTATTTTTCTATGGATATTGCTCGGGTGGAAATTTTATCGCGCACACTATTTTTCATCTCGCTCGAACGGGGGTGTATCCGAGGCGAACTACTCCAAACAAGTCGAAGATTTGTATTTCACGGCGGTTATGATATTTGCATCTTTGGTCGGGCTGATGTTAGGAAACGCTTTGTATTTTATCGTTCGTGGGCGGTTGACTTGATCGCCCGATCGACCATCGACAGCCTTTCCTCCATGCCGAGGGACACGAAGTAATCGATGGTTTTTGCCTGCGCGCTTTTGATCTCCCCAAAACGGGGAGGGGTCGTTGGTTCGAATCCCGCCACTCCGACCATCATAACTCATTGATATATATGACTCTCTGAATGGCGCCTGCGTTCGCTTCGGCGCCCCCCGGTCTGTGAGTTTCGCCACATGGCTTTCGCGGCAGCCTCCCCACATGGGGCAGGAAAGATGGGAGCCTTTCCATGTTGAAATTCATCCGCCGCCTTACCGCCAGGCCAGCCCAGCCCGAGACCGAACGATCGGAGCGCACACTGCGCGGGCCTCTGGTCTGCAAGCTGATGACCGATCTGAACTACCTCGATGACATGACGCGGGCGCTAGCGGGGACGCGACGCTAAGCGCGACCGGCTTCGCAGCAGACGCCAAAACTTCGCCAAGCACGGCCGGACGCTTTCGCGTCTGGCCGTTTGCGTTCGCCGAAGCCCGTGCGCCTAACGTTCCCGCCTTACAGCGGGAAGGGCGCGCAGAAACCTCCAGCGGAACACAGCGGGGACGAAACGACGGCAAAAGCTGATCTGAGGGCTGATTCGCATAATGTATATTATGGAACTAAGAGAACGATTTAGATAGGCCAGAGATATCATACGACTAGACGCCCACGGGTTGCGCGAGGCTGTCGCCGGTCTGCATACGTTCTCGTTCCGCACCCGGCGCCGGCGCATTTCCAGCGCCGCCGGAGGCGATGTCGCCGCTATTCCCGGCGCGTTCGCGCGCCGCTAGAAGCCCTCGATGCACATGCCGTCGAAGGCCGGCGTGACGCGAGGCGGCAGTCGCCGCGCCAGGGTCGTGTAATCGAGGTCAGTGTGCAGGTTGGTCAGTACGGCGCGCTTCGGCGCCATGCGCTCGATCAGCGCCAGCGCCTCGTCGAGGCTCAGGTGCGAGGGATGAGGCGAATAGCGCAGTGCGTCGATCACCCAGACGTCGAGCCCTTCGAGGTAGCGCCAGGCCGCGTCTGGCACGCCGCTGAGGTCGGGCGTATAGGCCAGGCCGCCGATGCGGTAGCCCAGCGCCGGAATATCGCCGTGTTCGACAGCGAACGGCGTCGCCGAGATCGCGCCGCCGGGGCCGGTGAGTTCGACCGCGGCGCCCGCCGTCAGCCGATGCTCGCGGGCGATCGGCGGATAGGAACTGCCCTGCGGCGTGGCGAAGATATAGCCGAACTTCGTCGTCACCTCGCGCGAGGTCAGCGCATCCATGTAAATGTCGATCCGCCGCCGCGAGGCGATCGTCAGCGGCCGCAGGTCGTCGATGCCGTGCGTGTGGTCGGCGTGCGGATGGGTCAGCAGCACTCCGTCGAGCCGGGCGATCTCGGCGTCGATCAGTTGCCAGCGCAAGTCCGGCGATAGGTCCACCAGCGCGATGGTTTTGCCGCCGGCGCCGATGCGCTCGATCAAGGCGGAGCAGCGTCGGCGCGTGTTCTTCGGCTCGTTAGGGTCGCAGGCGCCCCAGCCTTGCGCCACGCGCGGCACGCCGCCGGAGGAGCCGCAGCCGAGGATCGTGAAGCGCAAGCTCACGCCCTGCCCTCGTCCATTTTTGCAAACACTCTCAGCGTATTGGCGCGTGTCGCTGCGGCGATCCGGTCGAAGCCGACGCCCTTGGCCTCAGCCAGCATGCGGGCGGTGTCGACGACAAACGACGGCTCGTTGCGCTTGCCGCGATGGGGAACCGGGGCAAGATAGGGCGCGTCCGTCTCCACCAGCACGCGGTCGAGCGGCACATCGCGCGCGATCGCCCGCAGGTCCGCCGAGTTCTTGAACGTCAGCACGCCGGAGAAGGAGATGTAGAGGCCGAGTTCCAGCCCCGTCTCGGCGAGCCCGCGCGACGAGGTGAAGCAATGCAGCAGCGCCGTGAAGCGCCCGGCGGCCGTCTCCTCGCGCAGGATGCGGGCGACATCCGCGTCGGCGTCGCGGGCATGGATGACGAGCGGCAGCTTTAGCTCCCGCGCCAGCCCGATTTGGGCCCGAAACACGCGCTCGGCAACGTCGGCCGGCGCGTAATTATAATGATAGTCGAGCCCGGCCTCGCCGATGGCGACGCATTTCGGATGGGCCGCGTATCGGCGCACGGCCTCGGCGTCGATGTCGGCCTCCTCGGCGGCCTGATGGGGATGCGTGCCAATCGAGAAATAGACTTCCGCGAAGCGTTCGGCCAACGCCTGATAGGCGCCGCCGCGTGCGATGCGGGTCGAGATCGTCACCATCCGCTCGACGCCCGCCGCCCGCGCCCGCGCCACGATGGCGTCGAGTTCCTCGGCGAAATCGGGGAAATCGAGATGGCAGTGGCTGTCGATGACGGTCATGAAACCTCTAGGCAGGATTGCCGGAAAACCGGCGCCGACTTTCGAAAAAAAATGCGCGGTCGCCGCCAAAGGGCAGGGCCGCCGCCCTGCCCTAAGCCCGGCGTCGGCGATGCGGTTATGTCGCTCAGGTCGCAGTCTTGGCGACCTGATGCGCGCGCAGCCGCGCGATCTGCGGCAGGCCGCTGCCCAGCAGCGGCCGCAGGTAATCATGGAAGGCCCCGGTGACGTCGTTGCCCGGCGCATTGATGAAGCGATCCTCCATCACTTGCGTCTTGGCCGCGACCTGCTCAAGCGGGATCAACGGATAGTCAACGGCGTAGTCGCCGACGCGACGGATCGCCACCGAGCCGTCCGCGGTCCCGAAACGGGCGTATTGCACCGCCTTCTCGCCGACCTCGCGGGCTTCGCGGGCGTCGACGTCGGAGACGCAGCCGGCGAACGAGCGTTGCAGATAGCCGAAGGTGTCGCCGCGCACGCGCTTGATCCCCAGCTTCTCCTTGACCTGTTCGCACAACAGATCGGCCAGCGCGCCGGTGCCGGACAGTTGCACATTGCCGTGCGCGTCCTTCTCGACCGTCTTGGCGAGGTGGGAGATGATCGGCTCGCCCTTGTCGTCGTGGATGCCCTCGCTGACCGCGATCATGCAGCGCCCGTGCTTGTCGAACGCCGCCTTAACGTCATGGAGGAACCGGTCGAGCGAGAATACGCGCTCCGGCAGGTAGATCAGATGCGGCCCGTCGTCGTGATATTTGCGCGCCAGCGCCGAGGCGGCGGTAAGAAAGCCGGCGTGGCGGCCCATGATGACGGCGCAATAGACGCCCTTCAGCGCGTTGTTGTCGAGGTTGGCCCCCATAAAAGCCTGCACGACGAAGCGCGCGGCGGAGGGATAGCCCGGCGTATGGTCGAAGCCGACGAGATCGTTGTCGATGGTCTTCGGGACGTGGATGGCGCGCAACGCATGGCCTTCGCGCGCCGCCTCCTCGGCGACGATCCGCAAGGTGTCGGAGGAATCGTTGCCGCCGATATAGAGGAAGGTGTCGATCGCGTGCGCGCGCAGCACCTTGAGGATTTCCTGGCAATATTTGCGGTCGGGCTTGTCGCGCGTCGAGCCGAGCGCCGCGGCTGGGCTGGCGGCGACCGCTTCGAGATGCAAAGTGCTCTCCTGGCCGAGGTCGATCAGATCCTGGTTGACGATGCCGCGCACGCCATGCAGCGCGCCGTAGACGTGGCTGATGCCGGGAAACCGGCGTGCCTCCAGCGCCACGCCGACCAGAGACTGGTTGATGACGGCGGTCGGCCCTCCCCCCTGCGCGACCAGAATCTTGTGCGCCATTCGGCTCTCCCGCAGCTTCCCAAAGCCCACCCGCCGGGGGCGCCCTGTTGGCGCGCAAGCCGCGAAGCCAGCTTCCGCCGTTCCCAGCGCGCGCCGGTTGCCTCGCGGTTTAGGCCGCCCCCTGCCCCCACGCAAGCGCGCGCCGCTGAGACGGATTCATGCCCCCTGCGGCGCGAACGGCATTTGAAACGGCGGCCAAAGTCGGCTATGGAGCTTGGCGTTATTGGCGCCCGTAGCTCAGCTGGATAGAGCGCTACCCTCCGAAGGTAGAGGCCGCACGTTCGAATCGTGCCGGGCGCGCCAATATAAGTCATTTTCGGGCAACTGTGGTTCCACTGCTAGGTCCTGTAGGGGGCTTAATTCCAAACATATATGAAAGTATTTGCGCGTCGTATTTCGAAATTTTCATTATCATGGGACCGTCAAGTGGCTCGTTGGCCTTTGGTTCTTGCAATTTCTTTGATCCTTGAACGATCCAATTGTCCCCATCTGCTTTCGCAGTCAGCGGTTCATTCGCTGATAAGTCATCCGCGCCGTAAACGCTTCGGTGCACGCCACGCGCCAATTCGAGAGCCGTTTCGATGGTAACAAGAGTTTCCCCGCCCCATCGCCGAGAACATAACAAGAACATTTTGTCAAGAAAACATCCGCGCGGGCGCTTGCACGCTTAGCAACACCGCTTCGAGCTCTCAGCTTCGTCTTCTCTGGCGCGCCGCGAAACCCCCAGCGTCTAGTTCAGCACGCGCCTCATCTCATCAAGAAGCGCTCGCCCTTAAGGACGAGCACTCCGTGAGCACCGGCGATGCCTAGCTCCAGACTCTCCGCCACGCGACGCGCCAGCATGAGGAAATGATCGGCGGCCTCGGGCGGACAAAGCTCGCGCGCGCTCTCCTCGAACAACGCCAGCCAGCGGTCGAAGTGCCGCGCATCGACCGGCAACGGCAGGTGCTTGGCCATCGGCTGGCCGTGGTA
>Ga0134126_10007759_pt1 | contig 13472 bp, 13 predicted proteins | sample KB31752_FD_96881 | JGI IMG/M metagenome (GOLD analysis project Ga0134126, IMG submission 96881) | Terrestrial soil microbial communities with excess Nitrogen fertilizer from Kellogg Biological Station, Michigan, USA - KB3-175-2 | ecosystem: Environmental > Terrestrial > Soil > Unclassified ...
ATCAACGCCGCCATGTACCCGGAAGCGGTCGCCCCGCGCCTCGAAGGGGAACGCTTCCCGACGATCACCGGCACGATCGCGGTCGGCTCGACGTTGAGCTGCTCGCAGGGCTCCTGGACCGGAACGGCGCCTCTGACCTACAGCTACCAGTGGGACCGCGACCGCGTTGCGATCCCGGGCGCCACAGGCACGACCTACACGATCCAGAGCGCCGACATCGGGCATTTCGTCGCGTGCGAAGTCACGGCGTCGAACCGCGCCGGAAGCTCGTGGGCGCGCAGCATCGGCTACCGCGTCCCCTTCCCCGTGGTGTTCCCGACGCCGGTGCCGCCGGTGCCCGCCACCACGACACCTGCGCCCGGCGGCGGCGTGCTGGGCCAGAAGGCCGTCGCGCCTTCGCTCGCGATCCTCGGTCGCCTGCACGCGGCCGGCGCGCGCGCCGTCGTGAAGCTGCACTGCGCCGTCGGACCCTGCAAGGGCTCGCTGCAGCTCACGGTCACGGTGACGAGGCGCCACCGCTCGGGTGGCCACACGGTGACCCGCCGCGCGACGATCACGATCGGCAGCGGAAGCTTCTCGCTCGCGCAGGGCGCCACGGGTAAGGTGAGCATCCACCTGACCTCGCAGGGGCGCAAGCTGCTCGCCGATGCCGCGAGGCGCCCGCACGCGGCGAAGCTGAAGCTCGCGATGCAGAACGCGCCGGCGAGCTCGAAGGCGGTCGTCGTCGGCTAGCCCCCCGGTGCGGCGTTCGGGAGGAGTAGGCCCGCCGCGGTCGAAATGAGGTCGTTGAGGCGCCTCTCCCCACCGCGGAGGTGCCTCTCCGCGCCGCGCTACGGCGGCTTCACCAGAGGGGGACAGGATGAGGGGCAAGAGGTGTCGTGCGTTTGGGTCTGCTGCGTTCGTGGTCGCCGTCGCGCTTCTCACGGCGCTCAGCGGGAGCGCCTACGCCGCCGGTTCCGCGACGGAGCCCGGCTGGGGCCTGCCGTCATCGCTCGCGCACCCGCACTCCGCCTCCCGCCGGCTCCTGGCGGCTCGCCTGCGTCGCAGCGAGCGCGCAGTGTTGCGCCGTCACGGCCACGCTGACGCGCTGGGCGCGGCCGCGCGTCCCAGCGTCACCGCCAGCGGCTTCGAAGGCACCGTCACCGACGCCGCGACCAAAGCGGGCCTCACCGGCATCGAAGTGTGCGCCTACAACGTCGAATACCTCGAAGAGGGCCTCTACGAAGAAGAAGCGCTCCAACCGGTGTGCGCGACGGTCTCCGAAGCGAGCGGGCACTACAAGGTGGGCGTGCCCGCCGGCGAATACTTCGTCGAATTCTTCGACACCTCGCGCAACTACATCCCGCAGCTCTACGACGACCGCTCGTTCGCCGAACACCCCGACCCGGTGCTCGTCAAAGCCAAACCGGTGACGGGAGAAATCGATGCCGCGCTGGTCGAAGGAGGCCGCATCGAAGGACGGGTGACCGCCGCCGAAGGCGGCGCGCCGCTGACCGGGATCCTCGCGTGTGCCTTCGACGTCGAAGCCGGCGGATTCGGTTGTGAAGAAACCGGCAGCGAAGGCAAGTACGTGCTCCGGGGTCTCCCCACCGGGTCCTACACCGTGGTCTTCCTCGTGCCGCCCCTGCCCGGGGAGAACTACCTCGGCGGAGCACTCGAAGAAGTCTCCGTGACGGCGGGACAGACGACCAAGGCCGCCGGCCAGGCGCTCCTTTCCGGCGGGGAGGTCGAGGGCACCGTCACCGCAGCCGCCAGCGGCGCTCCGCTTGAAGGCATCCTCGCCTGCACGTTCTCGTTCGGCGAAGGTGAGGAAATCGAAGAATGCGCCGAAAGCGGGCCGCGCGGGAAATACACGATCGAACGGCTCGAACCGGGCTCGTACTTCGTCGAATTCTTCGGCATGCCCCTCTACGCGACCCAGTTCTACGACGGCGCGCGCTACGGGAGCCCGCTGCTCTCCGGTGCGCTCGCGCTGAACGTCCTGCCGCCCACGCCCAGCACCGGGATCGACGGCGCGATGCTCCGCGTCGGGGAAGAACCGCCCAAGCCCCCGCCCGTGATCACGCCGCCCGGGCCGCAGGGCACGCCGTCGGTCGCGCCCGTGCCGGTGCCGACGATCTCCGTCCTGTCCTCGAAAGTGGTCGTACCGTCGCTGGTCGCGGACTCGCACGTGCGCGTCTCCGGGCACCGGGCGAGCGTCAAGCTCACCTGCAAGGCAGGTCCCTGCAAGGGCACCCTCCAGCTCACGATCACGGTCTCCAGGCGCCACCGTGTCCACGGCCGCACCGTGACGCGCAAGGTGACGCTGGTCGTCGGGAGCGGGAGCTACTCGCTGAAGCAGGGCGCCTCGGCGAAGGCGACGATCCGTCTCACCGCTCAGGGAGCGCGGCTGCTCGCCTCGGCGGCGCGGCATCCGCGCTCGGGGAAGCTCAAACTCGTCCTGCGCGGCGCGCACTCCTCGGCGCGCGCGGTGCGCGTCAGCTAGGGCCTTCGGCCTGCGCGCGCCGCGCCACGCTCAGCCCTGTGCGGCGTCCAGGTGCGCGCGCAGCTCGGCCATCTGCTGGAAGGCCTCCAGCGGATTGGGCGGCTCGGCGCCGGACAGCTCGGCGTAGATGTTGGCGATGTTGACGACCAGGCGCTCGCGCTCTTTCCAGTCCGCCCAGCGGTCGAGCGAGAGGCGCTCGGCGGCTGCCATCGCGTCCAGGCCGTCGCGGTGGGCGGCGCCGGCCTGCTCGTAGAGGTACTCGAAGTAGGCCCGGAGCTCTCGCACGTCGGCAAGCGAGGCGAGCGGGCCGTGGCCGGGCACGATCGCGGCCGGGGCGAGGGCCTCGATCTCCTCGCAGGCCGCGACCCAGTTGGAGACCGGGCCGGCCCACGCGATCGGGTGCGCGCCGTTGAACAGGATGTCGCCGGTGAACAGCACCCGCTCGGCCGGCAGCCAGGCCATCGTGTCGCCGCGCGTGTGCGCCGGGCCCACCTCCAGCAGGCGGACCTCGCGCCCGCCCGCGCGCAGCTCGAGCCGGCCGGAGAAGGTCTCGTCTGCCGCGGGCGGCTCGATGCCCTCGAAGCTGAAGCGGGAGAAGCAGCGCAGGAAGAACTCGCCGAGCGTGCCCATCTGCGGCGCCTGGGCGACGAGCGCCGCCATCGCCGCGGGCGGCAGCTCCGACATCTCCTCCGCGGTGCCCTCCGAGGCGACGATCCGCGCGCCGGCGACGAGCTGGTTGCCGTAGCAGTGATCGCCGTTGGCGTGGGTGTTGACGAGCGTGTCGATGCGCGCCGCGGCGGGCACCGCGGCCCTCATCTCGGCCAGCATCGTCTCGGTCAGGGTGAGGTCGAAGAGGGTGTCGATCAGCAGCGTCTGCTCGCCGTCGCTGACGAGCCCCGCGTTCGACCAGCCCCAGCCGCCGTCCGGCTGCAGGTAGGCGTAGATCCCGTCCCCGACCTCAGCCAGACCCCGCTCGTAGCTCGCCGCCATCGGCGCAGACGCTATCTGGCTCCGCGCCAGAGCTGCGAAAGCCCCGCCCGTCGGTTGACGGCGCGGGGCTTTCGGTTTCAGCTTTGCGACCTCAGGATGCGCTCAGCTCGGCCTCGAGCTCGGCGAGAGGGCGGACCTGGGTCAGGCGGATCGAGTTGCCTGACGGGTCGCGGAAGCCCGAGTCGACGCCGTAGGGGCGGTCTTCCGGCGCTTCATTGAACTCGACGCCGCGTGCGCGCAGCTCCTCGTAGGAGGCGCGGCAGTCGTCGGTTTCGAGGAACACCGTGCCGGCGAAGCCCTTGGCCATCAGCTCGCTCACCTGCGCGGCGGTGTCGGCGTCCATCAGGGGCGGCCCGGGGATCTTCATGAGGACGATCGAGAAGTCGTCCTGGCCGGGGACGCCGACCGTCAGCCAGCGGAAGCCCCCGAGCTCGGGCAGCGTCACGTCGGCGCGCACCTCCATCCCGACCTTCTCGGTCCAGAAAGCGAGCGCCTCGTCCTGGTCGTGCACCCACAGCTGGGCGGTTCCTACTTTGAACATCTCGGCCTCCTTGTCGTCGTTGGGGTGCGAACCAAACTACGCGCGGTCCTCGCGGCTGTCTTCTCGAAAAGTGCGGCGTTGCGGGCGCCCGTATGCGCGCACCACGCAGCCGGGCACGAGCGCCCGGTCGGCGGCCGGCGGATGGCGCTCGCGGTAGGCGGTGGGGGAGACGCCGTAGGTGCGCTTGAAGCTGGTCGTGAAGGAGCCGAGGCTGGAGAGGCCGACCGAGTAGCAGATGTCGGCCACCTGCCGGTCGGTCGAGCGCAGCAGCGCGGCGGCACGCTCCAGGCGCCTCGTCAGCAGGTAGGCGTGCGGGGAGTCGCCGAACGCGCGGCTGAACTCGCGGATGAAATGCGCGCGCGAGAGTCCGGCCTCGCGGGCCATGTCCTCGACCCCGAGCGGCTCGGCGTAGCGCGAGTCGGCGAGGTCCTTGGCGCGCAGCAGATGGCGGGCGGGCGGTGCGTAGGCCACTCGCTCCAGTATGTCTAGAGTCCGCGCGCGATGTTCGACCTCGATCGCTACCTCGACCGTCTCGGCGTCGAACGCGGCGCCACGCTCGCCGAGCTGCACTCCGCGCACGCCACGTCGATCACGTTCGAGGGTCTGAGCGCGCACGTCGGCGAAGGCGTCCCGCTCGACGCCGGCGCGCTCGCGGCGAAGATCGTGGACGGCGGCCGGGGCGGCTACTGCTTCGAGCAGAACCTGCTGTTCAAAGCGGCGCTGGAGGAGCTCGGCTACGAGGTCGAGCCCTTCCTCGCGCGCGTGCGCGTGGGCCTCGCGCCGGGTCAGGTCCGCGGGCGCACGCACCTGGCACTGCGGGTCGGCGACGGCGAGCGCCGCTGGCACGCCGACGTCGGCTTCGGCAGCGGCACGCTGCTCGAGCCGATCCCGTGGGGTCCCGGCGCGGAGCACGAGCAGGCCGGCTGGCGCTTCCGGGTCGTGGAGGCGGACGGCGAACACGTGCTGCAGACATTCGACGAGGGCGCCTGGGGCGACCTCTACGCGTTCGTGCCGCAGCCCGCGCCGCGAATCGACATCGAGATGAACAACTGGTGGACGGCGACGTTCCCGGAGTCGCCGTTCGTGAGCGGCTTCCTCGTCAGCCGCCAGTGGCCCGACGGACGCCGCCTGATCCTCTCCGACTGGGGCGAGCTGGCGCTGGTGGACCGCACACCCGCGAGGACGGTGGCGACCCCTGTCGCGCGCGCGCAGGTGCCCGCGCTGCTTGCCGAGCGGTTCGCGCTGGAGGGCTTCCTGCTGGACGAGCGCGGGCGCCTGCGCCGCTAGGCTGGCGGTGATGGCCCGCACGCCCACCGCTGCCCTCGCCGCCGCCTCGCTGATCGGCGGCTACGCCGTCGCCGCAGGTTCGGGCTCGCGCCCGCTGGGCGGACTCGTGCTCGTCGCCGGCGGGCTCTGCTGCGCGCGGATCTGGACCCACCGCGACGGTCCCCGCGTGGCCGCCGCCCTCACAGGGGTGGGACTCGGGGCGTTCGTGCTCTCGCACGTGCTCGCGCCCCAGATCGGCGCCTGGCCGGCGGTGCTGAGCGTCTCGGCTGTGACCGCTGCCAGCGCCTGGGTCTGCTCCGACGCGCCGGCCCTGCGGCGCGCCTAGCTCGCGGCGAAGCGCGCGTGCAGCTCCGGCAGCAGCGCCGCCAGGTTCGCGTACTCCTCGGCGCAGTGGCGGGCGAGCGACCGCGGCAGGCGCTCGGGCAGCATGCGCACACGCACGGAGCGCCTGTTGAGCAGCCGCTCGCCGAGCCCAGCCAGTGGTGACGGCGCGTAGGGGCGCAGCGCCGCACCGAGCCAGAAGCGGCTGCGCAGCTTGACGCCCTCGTCGGTGCGCAGGAACACGTGCACCATCGGCGTGTGGCGCATGCGGCGCGCGTCGTCGCCGGCCCAGCCGCACACGATCGTCGCCACGCGCGGGTCCGACAGCGCGTCGCTCGAGAAGCCGAGCTGGGAGGGCGCGACGAACGCGATGCGCGCGTGGACGGCGCCGAGCCCGACGTCCTCGACTGGGTGGTGCACCGTGCCCCAGTGCGCCTTCGCGCCGGCGCGCTCGGGGCGCTCGACCGAGTTCGCGAAGTGGGCCCGCGGGTGCCAGACGCGGTAGCGGGTGGCCTCCCGCGGGTGCCAGTCGAACCACCAGTCGACCATCTCGCCGTCGACGCCGGGCATGGGCGTCTCCACGGCGACGTAGGCGGTTCCGTCGGCCAGCGCGCACCAGCCCGTCTCGGCGGGCAGCGGCGCGGGGTCGAGCAGGCGGTCGAGCTCGGAGAGCGCGAGCGCGTCCGCTTCGTCCATCGGGCCCGCTTCGATCGCCCGCAGCACCTGCTGGTCGGGTGCGCTCATCGGCCGGCGCAGGTATCGCTGCAGCTGCTCGTTCACCGTCCCATCCATTCCGGGAATCTTCGCTCAGGGTCGTGCCGCGCGCGCAGCTCGTCCAGCCGTCGCAGCTGCTCGGAGCCCGCGAAGCGCGCCGGTCGCAGACCGAGGTTCTCGTCGGCCAGCTGGATGCCGCTGGCCAGGTGCTCCATGCCGCGCATCGACTCCGTCGCCCACGCCACGTTGGCGTCGTCCAGCGAGGGGTCCTGCCAGACCGCGTAGAGCGCGATGTAGGTGTCGTCCTCGACGCTGTAGGCCATCTCGGGCCGCGCCGGGGCGGGTGTGCTGCCCGGTCCCCAGTTCATCCACAGCATGTGCGAGGGGGCGCCGGGCAGCGCGGCGGCGATCTGCTCCAGCCCGGGCGTGAGCTCGGCGGCCGGCGCCGAGGTCCACATGTTGTCGACGGCGTAGCGATGGTCGTCGGGATAGGAGGCATGGACGCCCGCGTATAGGTCCGCGAGCTCGACCTCCACATACGGGACGTTCAGCTTGGCGGCGTCCAGCACGGGGCAGCTCTGCAGCAGCGCGAGCGCCTCGCGCGCCTCCTCCGCGTCGTCGACGAGCACCGGCGCGGTGACTGCGACCTCCACCTCGCCCGCCTCGTCACGGTGGACGATCAGCATCAGCTCCATCGTGCGCGGCACCCGAGGCGCGATCTCCTGAGCCCAGGCGAAGACCTCGGCGAGCACGTGCGGCGGGTAGGTGACGAGCGCGTTGGCGGTAACGCGCGGGCGTCGCTGCAGACGCAGGTGAAAGCCGGTGACGATCCCGAAGAAGCCCGGGCCGGCGCCGCGCGCAGCCCACAGCAGGTCGGCGTTCTGCTGCTCGTCGGCGCGCAGCAGCTCGCCGTCGGCGGTGACCGCGTCGATCGCCTCGACGCTCATGCAGGCCGGGCCGTGCAGGCGCCCGTTCCAGCCGTAGCCGCCCTGCAGCAGGTAGCCGCCGAGCCCCACGCCGGGGCAGTGCCCGGCGGGGAAGAACAGGTCGCGCTCGCCCAGCGCGGCAAGCAGCTGATCGCCGCGGCAGCCCGGCTGCACGCGGGCGATCATCGCCGCCGCGTCCACCTCGTACCCGCGCAGTGCCGAGAGGTCGAGGAGCACGCTGCCGTCACGCAGGTGGTTGCCCGCCCAGCTGTGCCCGCCCGAGCGGACCGTCACCGACAGGCCCTCGTCGCGCGCGAGGCGCACGGCGGCGAGCGCGTCGGCCTCGCAGGCGGCGAGCACGATCGCCTCCGGATAGCGCTCGGGCGTGCGCGCGTTCCACACGGCGCCGCGCCGCGCCTGCTCGTAGCCCGCATCGCCCCTTCGCAGCAGAGTTCCCTCCAACATCGGCGTTCCACGATACAGTATGAGCGTCCCACGATGCAAGACACCGTTACAGCCCCGCGCCCCGGTATCCAGGCGATCGCCCGCGCTGGGAGCGTGCTGCGCGCGCTCGCCGCGGCGCCGGGTGGCCTCGGGCTGGCCGAGCTGTCGGCCGCCGTGTCGCTGCCGAAGTCCACGGTCCATCGCCTGACCGCGGCGCTCGCCGCCGAGGACCTGGTGGCGACCGCGCCCGGGGGGCGGATCGTGCTCGGCTCGGGGCTCGCGCGCCTCGCCCAGGCAGGTGCCGCGGCGCTGCCCGCGCGCCTTCGCCCGGCGCTGGAGGCGCTCTCGCGGCGCACCGGCGAGACGGTCGACGAGAGCGTGCTCGACGGCGATGCCGTGTGCTTCGTGGACCAGGTGCCGGGGCCGCAGCGCCTGCGCGCCGTCTCGGCCGTGGGGGAGGAGTTCCCCCTCTACTGCACCGCGAACGGCAAGGCGCTCCTGGCCGCGCTCGGGCCCGATCGCGCCCGCGCGCTGCTGCCGGCGCGGCTGGGCCGCCTCACGCCGCACACGATCACCTCGCACAGCGCGCTGGCGGCGGAGCTCGCGCAGGCCGCCCGCACGGGGATCGCCTTCGACCGCGAAGAGCACAACGAGGGCATCTGCGCGGTCGGCGCCGCGGTGATCGTGGAGGGCATTCCCGTCGCGGCGCTGTCGGTACCCGCGCCGACGCCGCGCTTTCAGCGCAGCGAGCGCCTGCTCGCAGACGCCGTGCTGGATGCCGCCCGCGAAGGCGCGGCGCTGCTCGCCTAGCTGTACCTAGCCGCGCTGCAGGTAGTGCGTGAGCCCGGCGGCGAGCGCGTGCGCGACGCGCTCGCGGAAGGAGGCGCGCTCCATCGGGGCCTCGTCTGCGGCGTTCTGCATGTTCGCGACCTCGACGAACACCTTGGGCACCTTCGAGAGGTTGAGGCCGCCGAGGTCGGTTCGCGGGGCGATGCCGTGCCTGCCGTCGTAGGTGGAGGGGTGAAGCCCGATGCCGAGCAGCGATTCGCGCAGCTTCAGGGCCAGGTGTGCAGACGGCGAGATGATCGCCTGGTCGCTGCGACTGGGGATCGGCGCCGGGGCGAGGATCGCGAAGCCCGAGCCTCCGGGCGGGCCGCCGTCGCCGTGGATGGAGATGGCCACGTCGCTGTGCGCGCGGTTGCCGATTGCTGCGCGTTCGTTCACACACGGGCCGACGCCGGTGTTCGAGTCGCGCGTCATCACGACGCGGGCGCCCCCCGCCTTCAGGAGCGCGCGCAGGCGCACCGCGACATCCCAGTTGAAGTCGGTCTCGCGGTAGCCGTCGGGCGCCGCGGTGCCGGTCGTGTCGCATTCCTTCTCGCCGTTGCCGTCCGGGACGAGGCGGGCGATCTGCTGCGAGTGGGTGAAGTTGCCGCCGTTGTGGCCGGGGTCGATCGTGATCGTGCGTCCGGCGAGCGCCAGGGTTGGTTTCGCGGGCGGGATGGTGACCGTGAACTTGGCCGTGCGCTGGATGGTTCGCGCGGCAGCGGCCGAGAGCGGGGCGCTCGGGTTCGGGGTCGCCGCGTCCGTGTCGGCGAGTGCGGTTGCTCGCGCCGGCGCGGGCGAAGAGGTCGAGCCGCAGGCGCTCGCCAGCATTGCGGCCGAGAGGAGCAATGCCACGAGGACGCCGGCGGGTGCTTTCGCGCTCACCAGCCGCAGGCTAACCCGCGCGCGAGACGCCGGTCGTGAATAATGCCCCGCCGGTGCGCGCGATCCAGATCGTCAACGAGGAAGGTCCCGACGAGGCGCTCGCCGTCGTGGACGTTCCCGAGCCCGAGGCCTCGCACATGATGACGCCGGGGCAGGGGGTGCTGGTCGAGGTTCACGCGGCCGGTGTCTCGTTCCCCGAGCTGCTGCAGACGCGCGGCCAGTACCAGATGAAACCGCCGCTGCCGTTCGTGCCGGGCAGCGAGGTCGGCGGGGTCGTGATCAGCGCGCCCGGGGGCGCGGCGGTCAAAGCCGGCGATCGGGTGGCCGCGTTCTGCGCGCTCGGCGGCTGGGCCGAGACGGCGGTCGCGCCCGAGTTCTTCGTCTTCCCGCTGCAGGGGCTCGACTTCGCCCAGGGCGCCGCGCTGGTGCTCAACTACCACACGGCCTACTTCTCGCTGAAGCTGCGCGGGCGCCTCACCGAGGGCGAGAGCGTGCTCGTGCACGGCGCCGCCGGCGGCGTCGGGACCGCCTCGCTGCAGGTCGCCAAGGGGCTCGGCGCAACCACGATCGCGACGGTCTCCAGCGAGGAGAAGAAGAAGGTGGCCGAAGAAGCGGGTGCCGATCATGTCGTGATGGTCACCGAGGGCTGGAAGGACGAGGTAGTCGAGCTCTCCGGCGGTGGCGTCAACCTCGTGCTCGATCCCGTCGGCGGCGACCGCTTCCTGGACAGCCTGCGCTCGCTGCGCGAGGACGGCCGGCTGGTGGTCGTCGGCTTCACCGGCGGCTCGATCCCCGAGGTGCGCGTCAACCGCCTGCTGCTGAAGAACGCCGAGGTGATCGGCGCCGGATGGGGCGCCTACGTGATGCCCAAGCCGGATCTCAACCGCGAGATCGGCGCGGCCATCTCCGGCCTGATCGACGCGGGCTTCGTGCGACCGCTGATCGGCCAGCGCTTCGCGCTCGAGCAGGCCGCCGAGGCGCTGCACACGCTCGACGAGCGGCGTGCCGTCGGCAAGGTCGTGCTCGACGTGCGCGGCGGCTGAACGCCGGGCGCGCGGTCGCCGTGGGCGCCACGCGAGCCCTCGCGGGCTGCGCGGGGCACACCCAACTTCTTACACGATTCTTCCCCGCCGCCGGGGAATCACGGTGAATTAACGCTTACGCTCAAAAGTGAGGGTAGAGGACCCCCTCCACAGCCCGTGCGCCTGCATCTCCGTGGCGCTTCATGACCGGGCTCATCGACAAAGGAGCAGCTAAATGATGAAGGTCATCGGCGCCGGGCTCCCCCGAACCGCCACCACGACCCAGATGTTTGCGCTCGAGCAGCTCGACTGTGCCCCCTGCTACCACATGCGCGACCTGCTGGCCGACCTCGAGGCCGGCCTGCCGCAGTGGGAAGCCGTCGCCGACGGCAACCCTGACTGGGAGGCGATCTTCGGTGAGGCCCAGTCGACCGTCGACTGGCCTTCGGCTTACTTCTACCGGGAGCTGATGGACTTCTACCCGGACGCCAAGGTGCTGCTGAGCGTGCGCGGCTCCGAAGAATGGGCCAAGAGCATGGAGAAGACGATCTGGGGCATGTGGTACGGCGACACCGTGCTGCACCACCTCAACGACGCCCGCAAGGTCGTCGACCCGCTCTGGAACCGCTACATCGCGCTGATGTCGCGTCTGAACTTCGACGAGGGCGGCGCCTTCGCCGGCGCCGACACGCTGCCGAAGCTCGAAGCCGCGATGGAGCGCTGGAACAACGAGGTCCAGGAAGTCGTCCCGTCCGAGCGGCTGCTCGTCTGGGACCCGAAGGACGGCATCGCGCCGATCTGCGACTTCCTCGAAGTCGAGATCCCGGCCGAGGAGCTCCCGCGCCTGAACGACACCAAAGCGTTCCGTGAGGGCATCATCGGTGGCGCTCTGGACTCCGTCAGCGAGTGGTGGGAGGCCCGTGAGCGGCCTTCGGAAAGCCTGCACGGCACCGCGCTGAAGCAGTAGCCCGATCCTCATGCGGGTGCCACGCGGCGGCCCGCGCCTCCTCTGGGGCCCGGTCGCCGCGGTGGCCCGCATCAGCGGGCGGGTGAGCGGCGGCACCGGGCAATAGCCCCTCCTCGGGCCCCCTGCCGCCGCGCCCCGCCGCTCTAGACGGTCTCGAGCGCGACCGCCGCAGCCCGCGGCGCGCCAAGGAACGGCGCCAGCGCGAAGTACGTGAGCTGCGGCGCCACGCCCGGCAGGGCGCCGGTCGCGCCCCGCTCGATGTAGCCGTGGAGCACCTGCCAGATGCCGCCGGCGACGGCCTCGGCCGTGACGGCCGGGTCGGGCTTGTGTCCCTCGCGGCGCGCCAGCTCGACGCCGGGCGCCAGGCGCGCGCGGAAGCCTTCCATCGCGCGATCGCGGATCGCCAGCGACGCGGGGCTCGCGGCGAACGTGTCGACCAGCGTGAGGTGGGCGTGCTCGGGCTCGGAGGCGAGGTAGTCGAGCAGCGCCTCGAGCCCCGCCCGCACGGCGAACGGCCAGTCCTCCCCGTGGCTGTCGAACGCGTCCCCGGTCACGCGCAGCGCCTGATGCAGGCCGACCTTCTGCGCGCCCAGGAACGCTGCGTGCTTGGACTCGTAGATCTCGTAGAAGGTCTGGTTGGAGACGCTCGCGCGGCGGGCGATCTCGGGGATCGTGAGCGCCGGCAGCCCCTTCTCGGCGACGATCGCCGCGGTCGCGTCGACGATCCGCTCGCGCTGGCTTCGCTCGATCAGCGCACGCGGCAGCTCGCTGCGCCCGCTGCGCAGCGGTCGCGCGGCACGGTGCGCCGGAGCGATCGCGCCGCTCGCGCCGGGGGCGGGCACCGGCGTCTCGGGCGGCGCCTCGAGCCCCGGCGCCAGCTCCCTCGGGTAGCTCGCAGCCCAGCTCGTCAGCGCCGGCGCGAGCGCCGGAAGCTCATCCTGGCGGCCGTCGCGAACGCGGCTCGCGGTCACCTCGCGGATGCCGCCGACGAGGGCCTGCACCGTCAGGTCGGAGCCGTCCAGCGGCGTTCGCGGCGAGCGGTTCGCGTGCACGTAGGCTTCCAGCGCGTCGAGTGCGAGCCGGCGTTTCTGCCTGACGCGCGGGCCGGCGCCGAACGCGCCGAGCACCAGCAGCGAAACCGCGTGCGGCTCGGTGCCGGCCAGCTGGGCGAACGCCTGCATCGCGCCGAGCAGCCGCACGCGCGGCGGGTCCGCCTCGCGGTGGGCATCGGCGATCGCGAGGCCGGCGCGACGCGCGATGTCCTCGTAGGCGCCCATCAGGAGCTGTTCCTTGTCGGCGTAGAGCCTGTAGAGCGTGGGTGCGGAGACGTGGGCGAGCTTCGCCACGTCGGCGACCCGCACCGCCGGGTATCCCTTGGCCGCGATCAGCTCGACCATCGCCGCGCGCAGGCGGCGCGCCTGGTCGTCGCGCACGAGCTCGGGATCGAGGCCGTGGGTGCCAGCCGGCAGGCGCCGGTAGCGCCCGCGCGCGGACGCCGGCCCGCGTCGTTCGCGACGGATCGGCTTGTCGGTCACCGGCGCTCGCGCGGCACGCTCAGCCGCGGATCGTCTTCGAGGTGCCGATCACGGCGCCGCTGCCGTCGAGCGCCTGCACGGCGAGGAAGGCGGCGGGCTGGGGGGCCTTGAGTTCCGTCTCGAAGCCGGTGCGGGCGGCGGTTGCGACCGGGGCGAGCTGCGAGGAGCTCGCGCCCGCGAGCAGCCGCCAGCTCGCCGTGCGGGTGTCGCCGTTCCAGCTGACGTAGGCCGTCAGCTGCTTGCCCGCCGCCGAGGCGACCGCCGTGGGCTGGCCGCCGGGGCTGCCCGTCCAGGCGAAGCGGTAGGCGCGGTAGGCCTGGTAGTTGCCGTGGAAGTGCGCGTCGAACAGCGGGGTGCCCGAGCCGCTGAACTCCGAGAAGTACGGCTCGGCGCCCCAGCCGACGAACACGTCGCCGTTGGCGAGGTTCTGGATGTTGCCCTGGCTTCCCGACTTCAGCGGCGCGGAGTGCCCGTAGGCGGTGACCTCGGTCGCGGTGCCGTTCTTCACGGTCTCGATCAGCGCGCGCGAC
>Ga0134126_10007760_pt1 | contig 13472 bp, 12 predicted proteins | sample KB31752_FD_96881 | JGI IMG/M metagenome (GOLD analysis project Ga0134126, IMG submission 96881) | Terrestrial soil microbial communities with excess Nitrogen fertilizer from Kellogg Biological Station, Michigan, USA - KB3-175-2 | ecosystem: Environmental > Terrestrial > Soil > Unclassified ...
GCTTTCAGGAAGGGAGTAGCGATCGCAGTCAATCCGCCCTGCATGTCGACCACGGTGCCGTACTGGTCGAACATGCAGGCCTTGACGTTATTCTTGATAGATTCGATGCTCATCGTGTCCTCATCACAGCGCCTGCAAGCCGAGGCGGCCGAGCAGCTTGCGGTCGGCGGCATCCTCGGGGTTTGCCGCAGTCAACAGCGTATCGCCAACGAAAATCGAATTCGCGCCGGCAAAGAAGCAGAGCGCCTGCATCTCATCGGTCATGGCGGATCGGCCGGCGGATAGCCGCACGAACGATGTCGGCATCATGATGCGTGCCAGTGCCACGACGCGAACGAATTCGATCGGGCCGACGGGATCGGCCTTGGCGAGCGGTGTACCAGTAATCGGGATCAGCATGTTGATCGGCACGCTTTCCGGCGGCTCGGGCAGATTGGCGAGCGTGACCAGCATGTCGATGCGGTCATGCTCGCTTTCGCCCATGCCCAGAATGCCGCCGCAGCAAACCTTCATGCCGGATTGGCGAACATGCTCCAGCGTCTCCAGCCGATCGGCAAAGCTCCGCGTTGACGTCACCTGCGGATAATAGCGCTCCGACGTATCGATATTGTGGTTGTAGTAGTCGAGGCCGGCTTCGTTCAGCCGGTCCGCCTGCTCGCGGTCGAGCATGCCGAGCGTCATGCAGGTCTCCAGCCCAAGCCCCTTCACCGCACCGACGATCTCGACAATGGCATTCATGTCGCGCGGCTTCGGGTTGCGCCAGGCCGCGCCCATACAGTAGCGTGTCGCGCCGCCCTCCTTCGCCTTGCGCGCCTCGGCGACGATGGTGTCGACATCCATCAGCTTCGAGGCGGCAAGGCCCGTCACATGATGCGACGACTGGCTGCAATAGCCGCAATCCTCGGGACAGCCGCCGGTCTTGATGTTGAGCAGCCGGCTGAGTTGCACGCGGTTGGGATCGAAATGCTGGCGATGCACGACCTGCGCGCGAAACAAGAGATCATTGAACGGCAGATGATAGATCGCCGCCGCAGTCTCGCTGGTCCATTGCGCAAGCGCTATGGCGGGCGCCATCGCGGCGGCCTCGTCCCTTATTTCAAGCATTCGAAATTCTCCGACGACGTCATTCGCGGCCGGACCATTGCATGATCCGTACACGAGCGCCAGCGTTCCGCGATCCGGAATTGATCGGCTTAAATTCGCATGGCAGCGATCCACGCGGCGAAAGCGTCCAATGCCTCCGTCATCACTCCGGCGTCCTTGCGCCCCGAACGCACGGGCACGTGAAAGGAGTGATCGGCGGCTTCAAGGAGATGCAAACTCGCGCGGGTGCCGAGCTTCTTCACCACGGGTTTCAAGAGATCGACTTCGGCCAGCTTGTCGGCTGTGCCCTGCAGGAACAGCATCTTGATCTTCACGTCGTTCAGATGATCGGCGCGCTCGACGGAGGGTTTGCCGGCCGGATGCAGAGGAAAGCCGAAAAAGGCGAGGCCAATAACGTTCGCAAGCGGCGCCCTTGCCTGCGCCTGCGAGGTCATGCGCGCGCCAAAGGATTTTCCGCCCGCGATCAGCGGTAGACCGGGACAGTGCCGCGCGGCGGCTGCGATCGCGGCGCGGACCGCGGCGTGCGCAATGCCGGGCGGATCGGGCCGCTTGCTGCCCTTTTCCATATAGGGAAATTGATAGCGCAGCGTTGCGATGTTGCGTTCCGCGAGACCTGAGGCCACGGCCGCCATGAACGCATGCGTCATGCCGGCGCCAGCGCCATGCGCAAACACGAAGCAGGCGCGCGGCTGCACGGGCCGCGTCAGCAACGCCGACACTGCGCCGGCGCTTCCGGTTTCGATCTTGAACGGCTCGGCGTCTTTCATGGCGTTAAGATCGTTTGGCGAGAGCGCTTACGATCGTCCTGACGTTGTGTTCCATCAGCTCGATATAGGTGGGTGCCTCACCGTCGGCATCGGTCAGGCTGTCTGAATACAACGTCCCTCCAACCGCCGCACCCGATTCTGACGCGATCTGACGGATCAGCCGGGGGTCGCTGATGTTCTCCAGGAAGACCGCAGGGATCTTCTCGGTCCTGATCTGCGTGATGAGGCCGGCGATGTCGCGCGCGCTTGGCTCGCTGTCGGTCGAGACGCCTTGCGGCGCCAGGAACGTGATGCCGTAGGCGGCGGCGAAATAGCCGAATGCAGCGTGGGTCGAGATCACCTTGCGACGGTCGGGCGGTATTTGAGCCACCGCATCGCGAATGTCATGATCGAGCCTTTTGAGGATTGCCAGATAGGCATCTGCATTGGTTTTGTAGGCCGTCGCATTGGCGGGATCTGCCGCCGCCATGGCATCGCGGATGTTGGCGACATAGATCGCGACGTTCGGCACGGATTGCCAGGCATGCGGATCCTGTGAGCCCGCCCCATGCTGACGGCTGAGAAGCTCGCCCGCATCGATCTTGCGCGGCGCGACGCCATTGCTGGCGACGACGACATTGGCCTTGCTGCCCGAGGACTCGATCAATCGCGGCAACCAGCCCTCGAGGCCAAGCCCATTGACGATCAATAGCCGCGCATTTCTGACCGACTGCGCATCGGCGGCCGTCGGCGTATAGACGTGGATGTCGCTGTTCGATCCGACCAGCGTGACGACATCGGCACGGTCACCGCCGACATTGCGTGCGAGGTCGCCGAGGATCGAGAACGTTGCCACCACCTTCAGACGGGCGGACTTGTCCTGCGCAGATGCGGGCGAGATCACCAAGCTCAGGACGAGGGCCACGAGCGCCGAAAACAGCAGCGCTGGACAGCGCGCGGTCGGCGACGGATCGATCAAGGCAGGGCTGCAGGTTGGCGCCATGCCATGACGTAACACTCACCTCCTGCCAAAATGTCAAGTTCGCCATGCCCGGCCTCAGACCTGGGGCGGCAAGAGCACGCTCTGGGCATGGCGGAACAGGTTTTGCAGGGCGGAATGTGTCCTCACCCGCCTTCTTCCTCGGTTGTCTGTGATCGCAATGTGGTTCACCTTGGGCGACCATACCAAGACCGCCGTGGGATCTGGAACATGACGACCGAAGCTCTCCCTGGATCACTGCCCGCCGACGGCGCCCCAAGCGAAGCTGCCATCGCACAGCGGCGGATGCGATACCGCGTGGTGCTGGCCTCGATTCTCGGCAACGGGCTGGAATGGTTCGATTTCGTTGCTTACGGCTATTTCGCCAGCATCGTCGCCGACGTGTTCTTCCCGGCCGAGAGCAACCTGTCGCTGCTCCTGACCTACGCCTCCTTCGCCGTGGGTTTCGTGGTGCGGCCGATCGGCGGCATCCTGATCGGCGCCTATGCCGACCGCTACGGCCGCCAGCGCGCGCTGTCGCTGCTGATCGTGATGATGGCCTTCGGCACGCTGACGCTTGGGCTGACGCCGGGCTACGCCAGCATCGGCATCGTCGCTCCCATCATCGTCGTGCTCGGCCGCGTGGTGCAGGGCATTTCGATCGGCGGCGAGTTCGGCAGTGCCACCGCGTTGCTCGTCGAATACGCGCCCGCCCACCAGCGAATGATGTATGGCAGCTTCCAGATGTCGTCGCAGGCGATCGGCCGCGTGCTGGCGACCACGATCGGGCTTGGCGTGCTGTTCACCTTCTCGCCGGAGGCGGTGAAGGCCGGGGCGTGGCGAATTCCGTTCCTGCTTGGCGCGTTGATCGGCCCGTTCGGCTTTTATGTTCGCTACAGGATCGCGGAGTCTCCAGAGTATCAGCAGATGCGGCGGAAGTCGGAGGTCGCCCGCGCGCCGGTCCGCGAAGTGCTGCGAAATCACTGGCTGCCGATCATCTGCGCCATCGGGCTCACGATCATCGGCACCTCGCTCACCTATATCTGGAACACCTATCTGCCGACCTATGTGGTCAAGCAATTGCACCTGCCGCTGTGGCAGGGACTGTTCGGCGTTGCCGTCACGTCCGCGCTTACCATCGTGGTGTGCGCGTTCGGCGGCTGGCTCGCCGATCGCTACGGCGCCTACCGCACCTTCTTCCTATTCACGGCGATCTCCGCGCTGATCTCCTATCCGTTCTTCGCCTATGTGCTGGCGGAGCCAGGCTTTGGCCGCCTGTTTCTCGCGCAGTTCGTGGTCTTGCTGGTGTTCGGGCTGTTGCAGGGTTCCGGACCCGGACTTCTTGCGGGCCTGTTTCCGGTCGAGGTGCGCTCCACCGGCATGGCGATCTCCTACAATGTCGGCGTCACCGTGTTCGGCGGCTTTGCGCCGCTCACCGTCACCTGGCTGATCGGCCTGACCGGCAGCAAGCTGGTGCCGGCGTATTACATCATTGCGGCGGCTGTGCTTTCGATCGTGGTGGTCGCCAGCACGTACCGGCGCGTGCAACAGCGTTGAACGCAAAATGGTGACAGGCGCTCCGCAACCACTCTCCTGGTTCGGCATCGTCCGCCTTGGCCTGGTGCAGACCGCGCTCGGCTCGGTCACGGTGCTGACCATGGCGACGCTGAACCGCGTCATGGTGGTGGAGCTCGGTCTGCCCTCGATGCTGCCCGGCATTCTGGTCGGCTTGCATTATGCCATGCAGGTGCTGCGGCCTCGCCTCGGCTACGGCTCCGACATCGGCGGGCGGCGAACGCCGTGGATCGTCGGCGGCATGATGCTGCATGCCACCGGCGGCGCGCTCGCCGCGGTCGCGACCGCCTGGATGGCGACGCATCTCTTCCTCGGCATCGCGCTGGCCGTTGTTGCCTTCATCATGATCGGCATCGGCGTCTCGGCGGCCGAGACCTCGCTGCTCGTCCTGCTCGCCAAACGCACCGAGCCGGCGCGGCGCAGCACCGCGGCCTCGATCGCCTGGATCATGATGGTGACAGGCTTCATCGCAACCACCGCCGCAGCCGGCTACGCGCTTGATCCGTTCTCGGGCGCAAGGCTGGTGGCAGTCTGCGCGTCGGTCTCGGTGGCGGCGATGATCTTCACGATGATCGGCGTCTGGAACATCGAAGGCAGCGCGGCTCCCAGGGCCGATCAAAACACCGAAGCGCCGCCGCCCAGGTCCAATTTCCGTGCCGAGTTGATGGAAATCCTGAGCGAGCCGCAGGCGCGCCGCTTTGCGATCTTCATTTTCGTGTCGATGCTCGCCTATAGCTCGCAGGACCTGATCCTGGAGCCGTTTGCCGGCGCGGTGTTCGGCATGACGCCGGGCGCAACGACCAAGCTCGCCGGCTTCCAGCACACGGGCACGCTGATCGGCATGACGCTGGTGCCGCTCTTCAACTACCTGATGCCGGCATGGCGCACGCGCACGACGCCCTGGATCGTCGGCGCCTGCACGGCTTCCGCGCTCGCGCTGTTCAACATTGCGCTCGCCGCCGCCGTCGGCCCGGGCTGGCCGTTGCGCGCCTCGATCCTGGTGATGGGGATTACCAACGGCGTCTACGCCATCGTGGCCATCGGCGCGATGATGAATCTCGTCAGCGCCGGCCATCGCAATCGCGAGGGCACACGCATGGGGATCTGGGGCGCATCCCAAGCGGTCGCCTATGGCACCGGCGGCTTTCTCGGCACCTTCGCCAGTGATGCTACGCAGCATCTGGTCTCGTCGGTGTCGCGATCCTACGCCCTGGTCTTCGCGGCCGAGGCCGGCCTCTATCTCTTTGCCGCCTCGCTCGCGATCTGGGCGGTCAGGCCGATGGTGAAAGCAGTGCCGACGAGTTGGCCCGCCAAGCAGGAAGTGTGACTTCGCCTTCCGCGGCGCCCAGGGCGACTGGCGCTATCTGATCCGCATCAAAAAAATGCGCTCACGCTACGCCTTCGACCTTGGGCCTTCGAAAGCCCATCGCCAGCCCTGGCAGAGCACCTGAAGGGTCCTTCGGTGATCCCCCTATCAGGAAGACGGCATTGGCTGACCTCTCAATTAGATTTTTGCTATCGATTTGATGAATCGGTGCACCTCGTTGACGATGACGTCCTTGTCGAAATCGATCGTCGCCACGTGATACGAATTGTTGAGCCAGACGAGCTCGACCCTGCTGCTGGCCACCAACCCGGCGATCAGCCTGCCGTTGCTGGGCTTGACGACGTGATCATCAGGCGACTGCAGAACGAGGGTTGGACACCTGATCCTGGCGGAGAGATCGCGCGTCACACCGACGAGCGCGTAGAGCTCCTTGAAGCAAGCCACAGGCACTTCGGAGTAAGCGAGTTCCTTGATCCCGGGATCCTTGATGTCCGAGCCAATTCCCGGGACAAAGACGGGTGCATTTCGATCGAAAGCGAGGCCGGCAAGGTCCGGTGATTCGAGTTGAACCACCGCGTTGATGGGAAAAGCACCGGCGAAAACGTCGGGGTGCTTTCCAGCCATATACAAAGTGAGCGTGCCACCCATGGAAAGGCCTCCCACAAAGATCGTCGAGCAATGCGCTCTGAGCTCGGTCAGCGCATCCTCGAGAGAGGCAATCCAATCCCCCGCCCGGGTCTGCGCCATGGCCGCGGGCGATACGCCGTGGCCCTTCAGGCGAGGCGCGCTTACGGTATACCCGGCGCGGTTTAACGCCTCGCCGAGATACCGCATGCTTTGCGTCGTGCCGGTGAAGCCATGGGAAAGCAGCACGCCCACATGGTTGCCGCGCAGGAAGAACGGCTCGGCTCCCTGCATTACGATGTCTTCGCTCATTCCAATCTCCTCATAATTACGATGTTGGGGAGGATGACGGCTCGCTCATCCCGCCTCCAATGAAGGCGTCCGCAAGTGCCGGATCTTGGACCAGCTTCTCCGTTGGACCCTCGGCGCCGATAAGACCGCGATTGAGAACGTAGCAGCGCCGCGACATTTCTGTCGCGAGTCGGACATTCTGCTCCACAATGAGTATTGCCATGCCGGTTTCGCGGACCTGGAGCAGGATGTCGCGCACATAGCCGATCGCAATCGGAGAAAGGCCGCTCGATGGTTCATCCATCAGCAGCAACTGCGGCTTCGACATGAGAGAGCGGCCGATGGCTATCATTTGTTGCTCGCCACCGCTGAAGCCGCCGGCGAGTTCACGGCGGCGCTTACTTAGCAACGGAAACCGTTGATAGATGTCCTCCAACCGTTCCCGCGCCTCTCGGCTTGACGCGAGGTGGGCTCCAAGCAGGAGGTTGTCCTCTACGGACATGGCTTGAAAAAGCTGGCGTCCTTCGGGACAGAGGGCCAAGCCACGTTGGATCAAGTCCGGGGTCGATGCGTTGGTGATATCGGCTCCCTTCCAGCGAACTGCACCGGCAGCGCAACGCACTCGCCCCATGAGTGCGCGCAGCAAGGTGGACTTACCCGCTCCGTTGGCGCCCAGTATGGCGACGGCTTCGCCATGCTCGACGGAAAGGGTGATGCCGCGCAGGGCGGTCGCGCCCCCAAAGGAAACCTGCAGATTCTCCACGTCCAGCAACGCCATCATCAGCTTCCGAGATAGGCGGCAATAACGTCAGGATTGCCGCGGATTTCCGCCGGCGTTCCTTCAGCAAGCTTGCGGCCGGCATTCATCGCGACAATGCGATCGGCAAGACCCATCATGAAATGCATGTTGTGCTCGACGATCAGGACCGTCACGCCGAGTTCTCCGCGAATCCGTTGGATGACCTGGCCAAGTGCGGCAGTCTCGGCCGGCGACATGCCGACCGCGGGTTCGTCGAGGAGCAGCAGGTGCGGCCGCGTCGCGAGCGCGACAGCAAGCATGGCAAGCCGCTGCTCCGCATTGGACAGGCTCGAACAGACGACATCGCCGCGACCGGCCAGGCCCACCAGCGCCAGCAGCTTCTCTTGCCCGCCATCCGCATCGTCGCCAGTTGATGTGAGCAGTCGCGCCGCTGCCGCCGCGGCCAGGTTGGCGCCGAGAGGCCAACGGAAGAACAGTCGCGAGGTCTGGAAGGTACGAGCCACACCTTGCTGAACGGTACGATGGGTCGAAAGGCCGTCAAGACGTTGCCCGCGCAATTTGATCGTGCCGCGGTCCGGACGGTAAGTACCGCTCAAGAGGCCGAGCAAAGTGGTTTTGCCCGAACCGTTCGGGCCTATGAGGCCGCAAATCTGTCCTTCAGCGAGCTTGATATCCATCCCGTCCACGGCGCGGACGCCGCCGAACGTTTTGCTCGCTCCTTCAACCTCAAGGAACTCTGTCATCGCCGCACCGAACGGCTGGCGGCCGCCATCACCGCATCGATAGCGCTCATGAAGCCGCCCGGGATCACGATGATCACCACCACGAAGATGATGCCGGCAAGCAGCAGTCCTATGCCGGAGGACAGGTTCAGCAGATCGGGTGTCCCCACGATGAATGCGCTGCCGAGCAAAGGACCAAGCACCCGACCGGCGCCCCCTACGCTCAACGCCACGAACATGACGAAGCCCACATAGTAATCGAACAGATCAGGCGAGATCGTACCATTGTACTGCGCGATCAGCACGCCGGCGACGGCCCCAACGCAAGCTGACAGAACGAATCCGGTCAATTTCGTGCGCGCCGTCGGCACTCCGATATGCTCAGCCAGATCCTCGTCCTCGAGAATGGTCAGAAGGCGCCAGCCGAGGCGGCGGCGGCTGACGAAGCGAACCAGCATCAAGCTAAAAGCGGCAGCCGCAGGGATGACCACATTGAGCTGATTGATGCTGCCAAAGCCGAACTCCACATTGATACCGAGCAGCCCGTTGGTAAGTGACTGCCAATTGCTGAGCACCAGCGAGACAACGAGGCCGGTAAACATCGTTCCGATCGCAAAGTACTGCCCGCGCGTACGCGAGAACACCAAGCCGACGATTAGCCCCAGAATGCCCGCGGCCAGAACGGCCTCTATGCAGGCAGCCCAAAACGGCTGCCCCCATTTCATGGCCAGGGCCGATCCATAGGCACCTATGCCGTAGAAGGCGCCCTGTACCAGGCTGGGATAACCACCGAGGCCGGCAATGATGTTGAGGCCGCTCGTCGCGATGGTCCAGATGAGAATGGTGGCCAATACGCTCGAATAGAAGGAATTGCTCTCAACGAGCAGAACCCAAAGGCCAAACCCCAGCAAAGCGATACCCAGATAGTCCCAGGCCGGCCGCGGGCGGACTCGCTGGCGCGTTTCCTGCTGCCCGTACATTCCGATTTCGGTCATGCCACCCGCCGGCTGCGATTGGTGAAGAGGCCTGCCGGACGCAACACGATCATCAGCAGCAACACGGCAAACCCGAACAAGTTCTGATACGCGGCCGAGACGTAGATCGCGCCAAAGCTTTCGAGAAGACCCAGCAGGAGACCGCAGACCGCAGCCCCGGCAACATTGCCGAGTCCGCCGAGCACAACCACGACGAACGCGTTCAGCAGGATCGCATCGGCCATATAGGGATAGACCGCATACATGGGCCCATAGGCGAAAGCGACCAGCCCGGCGAGAATGCCGGAGATGAAGAAGGAGACGATGTACTGTCGCTCCAGGCGGATGCCAAGTATCGCTGCAGCCTCCGCGTTCTGCGATACGGCCCGGATCGCTCGGCCGGTCTTTGTACGCTGCAGAAAGAGCCAAAGGGCGAGCAACGCCACCGCTGTGGTGCCAATCAGTGCGACGCCCACCGCGGGAACGGTGGCGGAGCCAACATAGATGACGTCGCCGGCATAGGGCGGCGAGAGCGACACGTGGTCTCCTCCGAACAGGATCAGGGCCGTATTGTCGAGGATGAGCAACAGTCCCAGCGCGACGACTGGCGCCGCCAACGGCCTTGTCCGGACGAACCGATAGGCGATCCGTTCGGTCAGGACCGAAACGACGCCACCGACGACCAAGCCACCCAGGGCCGCGATCCAAAACGGGCAGGCTGCGGTTTGATTGAGCCACAGCATTGCGTACGCCGAAAGCGTGATGACGCCGGCCTGCGCAAAATTGGGGACCTCCATCACCCCATAGGTCAGCGTGAGTCCCACTGCCAATAATGCAAACAGGGAACCGAGAACGACGCCATTAACGGCAGCCTGTATCAGCAAGGCTCAATGATCCTTGCAAGCGTCGGCGACGACCTTCTCCCGCGTCACCTTCAGCCCATCCATAAAATAGAGGAAGACCGGAGCGATCGTCTTCTTGTCGCTACACCAGCCGATACCTTCCGACATGGTCTGCGCATCGCGGTCATGGAAGAGCTTGCCACCGTCGGCCGGTATCCAACCGCTTATGGTGTTGGCCGGCACCGGCATGCCGAGCATGGCTTGGTAGATCTTGTCGCGGTCCGTGACCGTGCCCGCCTTCTGCATGGCGCCCACCAGCACGAAGGGCGTGTCATAGGCCCACATCGTCAGGTCGGATGGATATTGGTTAAACCGCGTCACAAAATCCTTGTAGAACTTCTTCGTGGCCGGATTATCCGAGGTTTCCGGCAAAGTGCCCGCAAAGTCGTAATTGTTGGCCATGACATCGTTGTAGAGCGGATCACCAATGATCTGCTTGGCCTGCGTCGGCGTAACGCCGGAATTATGCACGACCGGAAGATCGCGAATGCCGCTTTGGAAAAGCTGCTTCGCTACCGGCAGAACCTCTTGCGTCACCCCGCCCAGGTAGATCGCATCGGGCTTCTCGGCCATCGCTGCCTGGATGAAGGGCGCAAAGTTCGTCGTGTTGAGAGGATAATTGACGACCGAGACGATCTTGACTCCGTACTCTTCGGCCGCCTTCTTGACCCATGTTTCTATGCCGGCCGAGTAAGGATCTGCGCCTGCTCCGATGAAAGCGATGCGCTCCTTCTTGAGCACGTTCTTCAAATACCAGACAGCTCCGGGCACATAAGCCGGCGTATCGGATCGCAACAGAAAAACGTGTTTATCGACGTCGAGGATACTCGGGTAAGTGCTGTCGAGGATGTTGAGCACCGGGAGCGGCGAGCGCCGGAATAGCGCCTGATAGTTCCGCGTGCCGGCGGCGATCACCAGGACGGGCACCTTGTCCACATCGACAAGCTGGCGATAAGCCGTGACACCGACCGTTGCCGGGTTCGACTCATCGTCCAGGACCTTCAACTTCAATGTGTATCGCTGTCCACCGACCTCGAAGCCGCCGACTTTGTTGATGTCCTCGATACCCATCTGCATGGCATCGCGTTCTGGCGGCCCGAGGGTTGAGAGAAAGCCCGTAATAGGAAGAATGGCACCGACGGTGACGGTCTTGGCATCGTCCGCCCGGGACGGCGTCGATGGAGCCAGAAGCAGTGCCGCCGCAAGCGCGGTACCGGCCAGGATTGTCAGCCGGTCGTTCGATACCCGTCGCATGAGTTCCTCCCAACTAATTTATCAATTAGATTGATTATTACCTCCGACCTATCCGCATTGTGGATAGCGAGCAAGTCTTTTCTTGCTGGGGGCCGGCCCACTTAGACAACCAGCTTCAAAATTCCTTTGAAAAATCTCCGATGCGCGGGATGATTGGAAATCTGGAGGAACGATGCCGTCGAAGGTCAAGAAATCCCCTATCCGTCGACCGCTGAGGTCCAGCGAGAAATCCATTCTCAGCGAGCTGCGCCGGGACGGGCCCCTTTCCAAGCCCGATCTGGCAAAGCGGATTGCGCTTTCGCCGCAGGCCGTGAACGGAATTGTCGATGATCTTGTTCGCGACGGCCTGACCCGACGAGGAGGCCAGCGAGGCGGGATGGTGGGCCACCCGTCCACGCTCTACACCCTTTCCCCCCAGGGTGCCTTCGCGATTGGGCTCGCGCTCGGTACGCAAGGGCTGGAGGCGCTGCTGGTCGATTTCACGGGCTCAGTGATCTACCGTGCGACGACCGCCGGCCAGCGCATCGATGCCGAAAGAATGGATCGATTGATCCAGGGCGGCCTGAATACCGTGAGGAAATATGTGGAGGCGTCCTCGATCGAATTCGATCGTGTGATCGGTGTTGGCCTGGCCGCACCGTCCGAGGTCCTTGCTCAGCCCGAGTTGAGACGTAGCCTGGAAGCCGCAATTGAGGACGTCGAGCAGCAGACGGACCTGCGGGTAGCGGTCACCGACCACGGAGCGGCGGCCGCGACCGCTGAACTGATGGCTGGCGAGTTGGAACCGTCAACGTCTTTCCTCTATCTGTCCATCGGACAGGCCATCGAAAGCGGCCTCATCCTGGGCGGCGAAATCGACATTCAAGGGAGCAACGGCTATCGCATCGGGCAAGTGCCGATCGCCTCCTCGCACGTCTGTGGCGGGGGCTCCCTCCATGAAATCGCTTCGTTGACGAGCTTATTCTCGAAGCTTCATGCGCATGGGTTCAAGGCGCAAAAAGCGGACGACCTCTTCGAAGCAACGAGAACGCATGGCGAGGTGGTCGACAGCTGGATGAAGTCCGCGATCGGCGCAGTGAGTATGGTCGCCCAATGGGCTCGAGGATTCGTCAATCTGGACGTGCTGTTACTGGCCTCCGAACTGCCCAATGGCCTCCAACATATTCTCATTGACGGCGTCCGGCGGGAGCTCTCGACCTCAGCGATGAGCCGACTTGGAGCGCCGCGAATTGAAATCAGCAACCTGGGGCCTCAGGCGGTAGCGCTGGGTGCAGCCATGCTGCCGATCTACCACCATGTGTGGTCCGGCCCCTCGCGAACGGGGCGCTCTTCCGAACTCCGAAACAACAACTAGCCCTTTGCACGGTCCATGAACGAATAACAGACGGAGATGGCGATGGAGGTATGGCGAGAAAGCTTTGCGATTGCCGCGGCTGACGGAACTCCCATCGCCGTCCACCGATGGCAGCCCCGGGCCGAGCCTCGTGGCATTGTCCAGCTTTCGCACGGCATGGGAGAACATTCGCTTCGCTATCATTCTCTGGCGTGCGCATTGGCGGAAGCAGGATTTGTGGTCTACTCCAACGACCATCGGGGCCATGGTCAAACGTTACGCGATTATCACCTCCTCGGAGATCTTGGACCTGCGGGCCTGCAGTCGACTGTCAATGACATGGCTCGTGTCACCTGCTTTGCCAGCAGGCAACATTCAACTCTTCCGGTCGCACTGATCGGAGCAAGTCTCGGGTCCTATGCAGCCCAACTTTATGCAGTCGAACATAGCTTCCGCCTATCGGGCATGATTCTGACCGGCGGCTCGGCCCTCGACCTCCGCGTTACCCAGCTTGGTCCTAACGGCTGGGATTACGCCCGCAACAATCTCAGCCTGGACGGCACAGAGACCGATTTTGATTGGTTGAGCCGGGATCGCGCCGTGGTGGACGCCTATATCGACGATCCTATGTGTGGCTTTGGCTTGTCTTGCGATTCTCAGAAATCGTTGATGATCGCCGCGGATTATCTCAGCGATCGCTCAACTCTTCGCTCCCTGCGTAGCGATCTGCCAATCCTTATGGTCTCTGGGGAGAACGATCCCTGTAATGCTCACCTCAAGAACTTTCATGCACTTGCCGAACGATATCATTTTCTGCGGCTTTCGGACGTCACGGCACACGTCTATCCGGGAGCGAGGCATGATCTTTTTCACGAGCTCAA
>Ga0134126_10007761_pt1 | contig 13470 bp, 10 predicted proteins | sample KB31752_FD_96881 | JGI IMG/M metagenome (GOLD analysis project Ga0134126, IMG submission 96881) | Terrestrial soil microbial communities with excess Nitrogen fertilizer from Kellogg Biological Station, Michigan, USA - KB3-175-2 | ecosystem: Environmental > Terrestrial > Soil > Unclassified ...
TCGATGGCGGACTCGCAAATGTCCGGATCAACCTGCAAGAAATCAAAGACGAAGCGTTCAAAGCAGAGATGCTGCAGGCAGTATCAAGAATCTCTAGTAGCAACTAAGGGTGCCAACTAGGGCTAAGGCTGGTGACCTCGAGTGTAGGGCCCGAGGTAACATCCGGTCAGAGCTGCTCATCTAATTCTTGGATTAAAATTACCAGGTGGCTATGAAGTTTCGTATTCCCGCTCTGATTGCTGTTTTCCTTGCTCCTGTCGTCAGCTTTGCTTCCTCCCTTGCCAGTGCTACTCGTGCGGTCATTCCCGCCGACGTGCAGCAGGTGATCAACGTAGATTACCGCAGCATGGAGGACTCGCAGAGCGGACAAGCCTTGAAAGCGCGTGTCCTGCCCGAACAGTTGAAGAAGTTTGAAACTGCGCTCAAAGGTGTCGGCATCGATCCTGAGAAAGATGTAGAGCAGCTCACCTTCGCTTCATTTCGCGTAAAGAACGGACTGCAGGTGGTGGGAATCGCTCAGGGAGAATTTGCTTCCAACAAAGTCGTCACCCGATTGAAGGCTAAGAAGATTAAACCCGCGATGTACCGCGAATCAGCGATGTATCCGCTCGACGGCGGAATGTCGATGACGCTGCTCGACAATTACAACATGCTGTTCGGGGACTCGGCTGCGCTGAAGTCCGCGCTCGACGTTCGCGATGGCGTGGGCAGCAGCTTGAATTCCAATTCGGAAATTACCGGATTGATCTCCGATGTTGATTCCGACGCCATCTGGAGCGTACTCGATGAAAAGGGCACGCAAGAGATGATGAAGTCCGCTCTCGGAGAAGCTTCCAATCTTGGCGACTACAACGCGATCAAGAATCGAATTAAAGCATCCGCTTACAAGATGGATTTCGGCAACGGTGTGAAATTCGATCTGAAGGTTAACACTTCGGACTCGTTTACCGCGGCTACCCTTTCGTCGCTGTTGCGCGCCGGCATTCTCTACAAAAAGATGAACGCCACCCCAGCCGAGAAGCTGGCCCTTGAGAACATCGGCGTGGATTCCGACAGTAGTGCGCTGAAGATCAAGTTCGAGACCGACGATCGCAAGTTCATCAGTCTGGTGAACTCAGATTTGTTTACTGCGATCTCGAAATAGGCAGAGTTAATCTTCCTCAGGCTCAGCCAAGGCCACAGCACCACTTTGCTGTGGCCTTTTCGGCTTTTTGGGCGCGCCGACTGGGGCGTTAGGATCTTTCGGTGGCTCGGCGGGGTTACTGCCGAAGATTCTTCTCAGAAACTGCTTGAGGCCGCGTAGCACGTCGCCTCCCCTGCGCCATTATTGCACCGAGAGCAACTCGATTTCATAAACAAGATCTCCAGGAGGATTGAAGCGGTTCGCTGGCTTCTGGCCAAAAGCCAGGGCGGCGGGAATCCAGAAACGCGCCTTCTCTCCAGGGACCATCGATGTAATTGCTTCCCGCCAACCTAGCGGCGCACTTGCAACGGAGATCAATGCCGGATGTTTCGTCATCACGGTTGTTTCGAAAATGCGCCCGTCGCTTCTCCACGAAGTGAAATGAGCCGTCACCTTGCTTGTCGCAGACGGATGTACCTTTCCCGTTCCGGGCTTCAGAACTATATATGCGAGTCCAGAGCTCGTTCTAGTCGCCGTGGCAGGCGCCTGCGTGAGGTTCTCAGGAGTCGGCGGCGCTTTCAGAATCGACAAGAGCTGCAAGTCGAACGTCAAATCTTTATGCGGAGGCTCTTCATCTTCCGGCCTGCGTTGAACGTGGTGATGCCCTTCATGGAACGTGAGGTCCTCGGGAATCCAAAGCCGACGTTTCTCTCCCACGACCATCTCCTTCAAAGCTTCGGAGATTCCCATAATGGAAGCGTTCAGGCAGAGAACATCGGCATCGTTCATTGTGGTAGATGTTGAGAATAGCGATCCGTCCGTCTTCCAGGCAATGAAGCTCACGGTCACACAATCATTTGCGACTGGATGCTCCGAGCCAGTTCCTGGCTGTAATACTTTCATCGCCAGGCCGGAACGCATGACCTGCGCGTCAGGCGGAGCCGCGGCGACGTCCGGAGGAGCGGTGATCACGCGCCCGGTTCGTGTGACCTCCGTAGGACCAGAGCTCTGTTGCGCGAAAACGATGCCACTAGCGACCGAGCAGACCGCGATCAACAAACTGGGACAGCGCGTAAGGCGAAAAAAGTGAGCAGATTTATTCATGGTTAGTGAATCGATGCACTTGTTTGTTGAACCGGTCCTGTTGCGAGATTCGCCGAAGAAGCCTGAGCGTTGGAACCGTTTACGCCGAAAACTTGAAACTCATAGATGTTTGCCGGTTGTGGCGAGCCTCCGCTGGAAGGCAATACATTGAGCCGTACAAAGCGCGCGGCCGTCGGCGGAATATCGTGCGTAGTGATGCTCTGGACGTTGTCGGTTACGTTTGCCACCGTTTGGAAATTGGTTCCGTCGGTGCTCACCTGAATGTTGAAGTCGCTGGTGTTCAGATTGAGGTCGTCGCCGCCAGCTCCGGCATGTTCCACAATGAACCGGCCGACTGTTTCTGTTCGTCCGAGATCGAGCTGCAGAAATGGATTTGGGGCCGATGAGCACCACTTATCCGAGGGTCCGCCTTCCGTGCTGTTGTTGATCGCCTTATCGGGACTCTCGGTCGGGTCACAGGGAGCACTGCCGGTTGCGTGTGCCTTCAGCGCCAGATTTTGCGACTCGGAACGTTTCTTGCGAAGGCCGTAAACGGAAACGAAGTTCGAGATGGAGGCCACATAGACTTTCCCATTCGCGACGATCGGCGGACTGCCTTTAGCAAAGTTCAGCGGATCATCGCCGGCGCCGCTGCTCGACCATAATAGATCCAGATTTTCTGCATTAAACGCATAGAGATCTCCCGGAACAGTCATCTGATTGGCATCGCCCGCCCGCGGCACCGCGGCCCAGAGAATCCCAGTCCCAGAACGCGAACTATCGGCGGAGATCGTCATCATTCCTCCCGGCATCCCGCTCGGAGGCAGAATTGAAGCTGTCGCCACCGCTGGAACTTCAAACCTGCGGGTGGAATCGTTGAGCCGAAAGATACGTAGGAAGTCGCTCTCGCCCCACACGTACACGTTCATTCCTTGTGAACTGCGCCATGCGGGAATCGCGTTGTGCATGTGATGAGAGATCGTTGGACGAACTGTGGCGTCCACCGCCTGAACAACCTGCGGGATCTGGATATCGCCCGGAGCCTGTCCGCCGAGCTTGGTTATATCTAACACGTACATCTTTCCTTCTTTTCCGCCGACCACGAGCAGGTTGCTGCCGGGCAGAATCGTCGGGCCCTGTGTGCCGAAATCAAGATCGAAGTCATTGAGCGTGTTGAAATTCGAGGGCGTGAAGTAATCGAGTACGCGTAGCGTCTTGGCCTCGAGCTTGATCAACGACTCGCCGTAATCGTTTTGGTCGTAGGTGCCGTTGCCTGTCGAGACATACAGATTTCCAGCAGAATCGAAAGCCGGGCCAGCGCCTGACATCCACACGCCCGCCATATTTCCGTTTGGCGTGGCATTAAAGACTCCGAGCTGCGCGAGAGTTTTGGCGTCGTACGACATCATCCAGCCGTGATACGGCCGCGTGTCGCAGAACGATGCCCAGCCGATGTACACGACGCCATTGTTCAGCGCGAGCGCCGGTCGCTGATTCTCAGTCAGCGGATTAAAACGAACGCTCGTACCGTCGGAATCGTCACCCTTTCCCGGTACGCTCGCCTGAATCACCTGCGGACTGTTCGGACGTTCGTTGCCAGTCGTGATGTCGATGCCATGCAGGCGCTGCACGGTTCCGCTAGGCTCGACCGTGCGCGTGACGAAGTACATTGTCTGATCGGGACCGATCACCGGCGTGCCCACGATGCCGATGTTTCCAATGAAGTCGCGATAGATCCGGCACGCCTGGCCGACTTCCGTATTGCGCGTAGGACGACCGTTGCCGTTGAAGTTGCGGAACCAGAGCGGCGCACCGAGCTTGTCGGCATCGAAGGCATACACGCTGTTGTTAACGGTGGTAACAAACAGTACGTTGTGCTTATGTCCCCCGATACGCACATCAGCCGCATAGAGAAGCCCACCGTAAATCTGATCGTCGACGGGAAGCATGAACAACTTCCCAAAATTGGCGGAATTGATCTTGGCGGGTGTGAGTTTCTTTTCCGAGAGATCGGCCGCAGTGCGCTGGTTGTCGTAGGCGCGCGTGAGGACTTGAAAGTGCCCGCTGGCATGGACCTGCTGCGCCATTGCTCCGACGAGAGCAAGAACCGAAAGCTTCCTCGCTGCCCGGTGCAGCAACAAATATCTGAAATTCCTGCGGATACTTCTTAGCCTGAGCAGTTGAGCGTAAGATGGCAACGTTTCGGTACCTTGAGTTGTAATTCGTCGAAGGATATGGAGAATCGTTCGCTTTGACAAGCAAAGATTTCAAATCTCGGAGTCGATGGATGAACGCTGCCCGACGAAGCTGCATGCTTGCCGCAGCGTTATTGGCGCTGTTGAGCATATCTGCGACGCGAAATAGCGCACCGAAGACACACTCCCTTCTGCTAGTCGCAAATAAAGCCGACCACACCGTGAGCATCGTCGACCCCAATGCCGGCCGCGAGCTTGCTGCCGTGCCGGTGGGCGGAATCACGGTTCACGAAGTCGCGGCATCGCCGGACGGCTCGTTTGCCTGGGCGCCGATTTATGGAAACTCCGGCGTAGGCAGACCGGGAACCGACGGTCAGACACTCAGCGTCATCGATCTAACGACGCGCAAACTCGTCGACACGATCGATTTCCAAAAGCCCACACGTCCGCATTGCGCGGTGTTCGGACCGAAAAACGGCAAACTCTATGTAACAGCCGAGCTGACAAAGTCCATCGACGTAATCGATCCCAAGTCGCGCAAGATCATCGATTCCATCCCAACCGGCGAGCGAGAGTCGCACATGCTCGCAATCTCGAGCGATGGGAAGCGAGGATACACCTCCAACGTCGGCGCCGGCTCCGTGTCGGCAATCGATCTCGAGAATAAGAAAGTTCTGGACATCATTCCTGTTTCCGGAATCGCTCAGCGTATTGCCATCTCTCCTGACGACCGCTGGGTCTTCACCGCGGACCAGACCAAACCGCAGCTCGCCGTAATCGATACTCGAACGAACAAGATCGCTCGATGGGTTCCATTGCCAGACATCGCGTTCGGCACCCGTCCAACTCTCGATGGAAACTGGCTGCTGATTACGCTGCCTGCGAGCAACAAAGTTGCGGTTCTCAACCTGCAGACGATGAAAGTCGAGCACGAGATCGACGTTCCCCCCGCTCCGCAGGAGATTCTGATGCGCCCCGACGCCCAAGCTGCATACGTCTCGTGTGACCGCAGCAAGCAAGTAGCGGAGATTGATCTGGCAACGTGGAAAGTGAATCGATTGATTAACGTCGGCGCGGGTGCTGATGGATTAGCCTGGGCTGCTTCCGGCGACTAGATCACTGCTAGTTATGCTGCGCGAGCTTTCCGCAGCATTCTTCGATCGCGTCCTGTTCGGCTGGGCTAAGGTTCTCAAACTGCAAACCGCAGCGGAAACCCTCGCAGTCGCGCACAGTAGCTGCCACCCCCAACCGGCGCTGAATATAAGGAAGGATGAATTCCATCTGCACTACCTGTCCGCGTTGCAGCTCCGCCGGGATGTAGATCGCCATGCCGTCTTCGCAAAGATCATGGCTGCGTCCCTGCAGGACACACTTGCGTTGTTGCACAACAGTAAAGAGCTTGATGGCAAAGTTCACCTTGAACCGTTGCGCGCGGCGAACCGGATGCGATACATGCGCCGAAACTGACATGGAGTGTTTCCGGAGTGTATGTATAAGGGAAATCGCGCGGCTCTCATAGTGACGAGCGCGATTCGTCACCAGGAAGATGCCCTCCCAACGATTGCTGTCCGAAGTTGGTTCACTGTCCCTCCACGACCGGCAACTCCACAAAGCTGGCCTGGCTCGGCGCGTGATACAGACGCTGAGTCGCTTTCCGATAATCCCCCGGCTTTGCCCAGAAGATGCTAGGCACGAACGTCTGCGGGTTGCGATCGTAGAGCGGGAACCAGCTTGATTGCACCTGGACCATGATTCGGTGTCCTGGTCGAAAGACGTGATTTGCCGTCGGCAGAGCCCACTTGTAGAGCAACGGCTTGTCGGGAGTAATCGCCTTCGGATTGTCGAGGCTTTCGCGATAGCGACCGCGGAAGATGTCGGCTGAGACCATCAGTTGATAGCCGCCCATCGGTGTATCCACTGCGACTTCGTCGGGATAGACGTCGATCACTTTCACCACCCAGTCCGAATCAGTACCGCTGGTCGAGGCAATCAGATTCACGACCGGCTGTCCACTGATCTTCACTGGCGCAGTAAGAAGGTTAGTGGCGTACGAGATCACATCGGGCCTGCCGGAAATCTCGCGCTGATCATCGACCAGCCACTGCGACCAGGTTGAGCCTGGGGAGTACACGGGCACGATCGGGCGCGGCCTGTAGGTTACCGGCTTTGCTGGATCGGAGACGTACTCGTCATAAGCTGCATCTCCCGTTCTGGGAGCAGCTGTGCTGAGCTTGAGACCGGCGTTGAAGTACATCGGAGTGGGCTTGATCTGGCATCCTGAATCGCATCCGGAGGGCCAGGATGGTAGGCGTTCCCATCTGTTAGTTCCGGTTTCGAACGCCGACACCGGCGCGACATCGGCCTTCGGCGAATCATCTTTCAAGTAGTGCGCGAGAAATGGCCCGAGGATGTTGCAGCGGAAATAGAGCGCGGTGTCGCTGTCGAACTTGATGGCTCCCAGGTTGCTGGCTTCGTGAATCTCCTGCCCGTGATGCCACGGTCCCATCACGAGGAAAACTTTGTCATTGTTCGTGTCTTTGGGCTTGATAGCTTTGTACACGGCAGTTGCGCCGTAGATATCTTCCTGGTCCCAGAGGCTGTCTACCAGCATTACCGGAACTTTCAGCGGCTGGGCGGCGAGAATTTTGTCCATCGCCTGCTCGCGCCAGAAGCTGTCATACGTCGGGTGCGCGAGGATCTTGCGCCAGAAGCCCATCTGCTCGAGGCCGTGACTGCGGCCCAATTCGCCGGCTGAGCCTGCGGCAAGAAATTCGTCGTAGTCGTCGAAGTGGCTGCGCCACCATTTCGCGTCGTTCTTGCGCGTGCCCTCCTGCTCGTAGATGTAGGGCATGTTCTGCTCGCGGAAGGCACCGTTGTGGAACCAGTCGTCTCCCATCCAGCCATCGACCATGGGATTCATCGGCACAGAAACCTTCAGCGCAGGATGCGGATTGACCAGCGCCATGAGCGGAAGAAATCCGTCATAAGAAATTCCCAGAATTCCAACTTTGCCGTTCGTTTCGGGAATGTTCTTCACCAGCCAGTCGATCGAGTCGTAGGTGTCAGTCGAGTGATCGACCGGCGTGGGATTCAGCGGCCCATGCAGCGGACGCGTCATCACATAATCGCCTTCGGAGTCGTACTTGCCGCGAATGTCCTGGACCACTCGGATGTATCCGCCGTCGAGAATCACATCCACGGCGTTGTCATAGCCGTTGATGATGGGACCGAGATGCGAGCTGTGTGCGTAACTCGTGAGTGCCGTCGCATCGTATGGAGTTCGCGTAAGCAGAATCGGCGCGTTCTTCGCGCCTTTGGGCACGAGGATCACTGTGTGCAGCTTCACGCCATCGCGCATGGGGATCATCACCTCGCGACGCGTGTAGTTCCAGGTTTCGGTCGCGGGCTTGAGTTCGGCGGGAGTCTCGCTGGGAAGGTCGGGGTACTGTGCGTTTTGGGCGCGTAGTGGCAGCAGTGAAAACCCAAGTAGGAAAACGAAAAATGCAGCACGTGGGAAAACACGAATAGGGATGTTCATGGCTGGAAGGAGGTATTGAACACGGGCGCGCTGGAAAGGTCAATGTTGGGATGAGTGGACTGAGTGGACTCAATGGACTGGGTGGACTTTGTGGGCTCAGTGGACTTTGTGGACGGAAGAGTGGACCTCGTGAACCGAAGTTGTGCGGGCGTGCTTTTCGCTAGAAGATCATGCCTTTATTGAGTGATATGTGCCAGATCTCGAACCAAAACCCGCCTGCCCACCATCCATTAGGTCCGTTCCGGTCCACTTCGTCCATGGCGTCCACCTGGGTCGAGTCACCTCGCTTTGCAGTTGCCGTTCCAGCGAAGCGAGGTGACAATACGCTTATGGCCGCCCCCATCGTTCATGCCGGACTTGAGGTTCTCTACACTCGCGATCAGATCGCGCGACGTGTAGCGGAGATGGGTGAGGAAATCTCGCGTGATTTTGCCGGGCAGAAGGTCGTCCTGGTTGGCGTTCTGAAAGGAGCGACGATCTTCCTCGCTGATCTGGCCCGCTGCATCAGCCTCGACGCCACCTTCGACTTCCTCTCCACCTCCAGCTATGGCAAAGGGCATCAGCAAAGCGGCGAAGTCAAACTGTTAAAGGACGTCGATCATTCCGTCGAGGGCCAAAACATAATCCTGGTAGAAGACATCCTCGACACCGGACTTACGCTTACGTACCTGCGCAGAGTGCTCAATGCGCATCAGCCGAAGTCCCTGAAGATAGCCGCGCTTCTCGACAAGCCTGCGCGGCGCATCCAGAAGATCGAAGGTGACTACATCGGTTTCACCATTCCCAACAAGTTCGTCGTTGGGTACGGACTGGACTATGCCGAACGCTACCGGAACCTACCCGACATCTGCGTGATTCCCCCGAGTGCTTTGGGAGATGAGTGAGTTAAAATCGGCCTATCAGTCATGCCGATCGAGATTTCCGAAGCTCCATCTGTGGTGGGGTCTCCAGCGCAAGACTGGAAGCCCCTCGCTCCCCGCATTAACTCCCGTCTCATCAAAGCGGATGCCACTTACGCCAGCATCGAGCAGCTTTGCGCTCAGGCCAGCCACAGCGGCTGCCATTCCGTCGTCGTCAGTCCGGCTCACATCGGCTTGTGCGCTTTTCTGCTCTCCGGCACGCCAACAAGAATCGGCACGCTGATAGGTTTTCCTCACGGCGCAAGCACAACGACTACAAAGCGATATGAAGCTCTCGATGCGATTCGCCTCGGCGCACATAACCTTGAGCTTGTCATGAATGTGAGCGCTCTCAAGTCGGGTGATCGCATTCGCGTTGAGGGCGAGATGCGAAGCTTGGCAGAGATTGCTCACGATAACGGCGCTTTATTGCACATCAATATCGAAGTTGCTCTGCTATCTCTTGAAGAAAAGATCCTAGCTTGCCAACTCGCAGTGGCCTCAGGAAGCGACGGAGTGAGCTCTGGCAGCGGGTTCAATCCAGTCTCTTCGCTGCCGTCGGACATCTCGCTGATGCGCGGCGTACTCGGTGACAAGGTGGATGTGATCGCATCGGACGGAATCGAGACACTCGAAGACGTCCATTCGATAATCGAGGCCGGCGCCAGCTGGATCACGACAGATTCTGCCGCGGCAATCATCGAAGCCGCGCGAAAAAAATAACGTCGATCTCTAATTCGCCACGGAGCCACAGAGAACAAGAAGAAATCTCTAACCGAGTTGTTGGTTCTGCTTCCTCCGTGCGTCCCGTCGTTCCGTGGTGAAATGGGCTTTTCAACGCTTTCCCACTGCTATCATCGAAGGCGAGCCATGGCCGCCACACGCACAAAAGTTCCGGCACAGAGCACAGCTGCAGATCTGGAGGCGCCTAAGACGAGCGGCAATGGCGGTCCTGCGGACAAAACACCGCCGCTTTCTGAAGTTTTAAAGGCAAATCGGGAAGGGGACCGCGCGGCTGAAGTTTCGCTAAAGCTCGAAACCTTTCTCATCGATGTAGCCGACACTCTCAACAGCACTCTCGAAACCGACAAGCTCCTGTCGCGCGTGGCTGAACTGGTCCGGCAGGTCATCGATTACGAGATCTTCGCCATTCTTCTGTTAAATGAGCGCACACACGAGCTGCGCATGCGGTTCCAAATCGGACACACGCCGGAAGTCGAGCGGCTGAAGATCAAAGTGGGACAAGGTATCACGGGAATGGCGGTCGAGCAGCGACGTTCCATTCTGGTCCATGATGTTCGTAAAGAGCCCAAGTACATCAATGCTCATCCTTTAGTCCGCTCGGAGCTTGCAGTACCGCTCATTGCCAAGAAGCGCGTGATCGGGGTCATCGATATTCAGGCGAGCAAAGAAGCCTACTTCACGGAAGAACACAGCCGCATTTTGAGCCTCGTGGCCTCCCGCATTGCTGCCGCGATTGAAAACGCCCGGCTCTACACGCGCGTTGCCCGCCAGGCACAGACGTTAACGGTTCTAAGCGAAATCAGCCGCGAGTTTACATCGATCCTGAACGTCGATCAGCTCTTCAAACGTATCGGCGATCTGCTCACACGCGTGATTGAGTACCAGATGTTCTCGATCCTTATGCTTGACGAGGAACAGGGCATGCTGGTGCATCGCTTCTCGCTCCGCTACCAGGAGAACATTCACCTCAAGCACGATATCCCGATCGGACGCGGACTCGTCGGTTACGCGGTGAGAGAGAAGGTCGCGGTACTCGCGCCGGACGTAAGCAAAGATCCTCGCTACATAGAACTCAATCCAGAGACTCGCTCGGAGCTCTGCGTCCCGCTGATTTACAAGGAGCGGGCCATCGGAGTGCTGGATCTCGAAAATACGCGGCGCAACTACTACAACGAGGATCACGTGCGCACGATGACAACTCTGGCCGGGCAGATCGCGATCGCCGTCGAAAACGCTCGCTTATATGAGCGTCTTGCGCGCGAAGAACAGCGGCTGGAGCGCGATCTGTCCATGGCTCGAGAGCTTCAGGTGCGATTGCTGCCTCCGGTGTGCCCGCAACTCCGCAATGCTGATCTCGCCGCCAAATTCGAACCCGCGCTGATGATAGGCGGCGATTTGTTCGATTTTCTCGAATACAGCGGCGGACGTGTCGCACTTGCTCTCGGCGACGTGAGCGGCAAAGGAGCGCCTGCCGCGTTGTATGCCGCACTTGTGAGTGGCCTGCTACGTTCGACGGCATCGCTGGAGCCCTCTCCTGCGCAGATGCTTTCGGCGATCAATCTTTCGCTGAACGAGCGCCACATCGAAGCCCAATACGTGACCATCGTGTATGCCGTCTGGGACGACGAATCGCGCGCGATGACCGTGGCAAATTCCGGCATTCCGCGTCCGATTTTTTGCCGAAACGGGAATCTTGAGGCCATCGAAAGTGCCGGTCTACCGCTCGGCCTCTTCGAAGAAGCGAGTTATGACGAGGTCACCGTCAATGCGCAATCAGGCGACCTGTTTGTATTCTTCAGCGACGGCATCGCCGATGCCCTCAGCCCCGACGGCGAGCAGTTCGGACGAAAGCGCCTGGAAGCCGTCGTAAAGGAGCATTGGACGCGGGACGCGAAGCAAATTGTTCAGGCCATCTTCAACGCCGTGGGTGCTCACCGGCAGCGGCATGCTACCTTCGATGACGAAACCGTTTTGGCTGTTAAGGTGAGATAGGATTCGAGGGTAATTGCAACTTTAGTAGTCGAACACATCGGTGTTTTAGGGTGGAAGCCCCGACTTGAGTTCGGGGGCACGGCTTTAGCCGTGTCTTTAGACGAGCAACTTTCAATCGCGCTTTAGCGCCTGCCCAACGCGCGCGCGCTTCGCGCGTGTGCCTGCGCTAAAGCGCAAACTGATAATTCGAGCTCGCGAATTCGCACGGCTTTCAAACCCGCGCTCACCCCCGACTCAAGTCGGGGGCTTCCACCCAAAAGACTGCACACGTTAGGAATCTCCCTTATTAGGAATCTCCCTAAATTGAAAATTCCCCAGCGCCCATTCCATTACCGCGAGAACCGCAAAACCCGAATCGACGAACTCACTTGCGACGAGCTGCTATTGAGCGCTCTCGCCGCGAAATACGGCACGCCTTTGTACGTGTATTCGGCGTCGCACATCGAAGCTCGTCATCAGACCTTTGATGCAGCGTTTCACGGCGTTCCGCACACCATTTGCTATTCGGTAAAGGCCAATTCGAACCTGAGCATCCTCAAGATGCTTGCTCGCAGGAAGTCGGGATTCGATGTGGTTTCGGGCGGAGAGCTCGAACGTGTGTTGCGCGCTGATAAGCGGGCGGCACGCCGCGTGGTCTTTTCTGGCGTGGGTAAGACGCGTGAGGAAATCGACCTGGCTCTCAAATCGGGAATCCTGATTTTCAACGTCGAGAGCGAGAGTGAACTGAAGGTCCTGGCCGAACGCGCATCATCACTCAAGAAGCGCGCTCTCATAGCGTTACGCGTAAATCCTGATGTGTCAGCTGAAACCCATCCTTACATTTCGACAGGACTGCGCGAGCACAAATTTGGCGTCCCAATTTCGCGAGCGCCGGAGCTTTACGCCGAGGCTGCTAACTGCAAGTGGCTCGAGCCCGCTGGCGTGAGTGTTCACATTGGCTCGCAGATTCTGACGATTGATCCATTCATGGCAGCAATGGAGCGCGTCGCTGATCTGGTCAAACAGCTTCGGGCTGCTGGACACAATATTCGCTACGTCGATGCCGGCGGCGGACTTGGAATCTCGTACTCTCCACAGGCCGAGTTCGACTTTGCAACGCGAGCCTCTGAATATGCCAAGGCTTTGCTCACCGGGCTGCAAGCGTTGAAAGTTCATCTCCTACTCGAACCTGGTCGGACCATTGTTGGGCCGGCAGGCGCGCTGCTCACGCGCGTGATCTACGTGAAGCAGAACGGCGCTAAGCGTTTTATCGTCACAGATGCTGCGATGAATGACCTGATTCGGCCCTCTCTGTACAAAGCACATCACGAGATCGTCCCTGTAGTTCGCCACAACCGCAACTCCGGTGCATTCGATGTAGTCGGTCCAATCTGCGAGACGGGCGACTTCTTCGCCCGCGATCGCGATCTGCCCGAAGTAGCCGAAAGCGAGCTGCTGGCGATTCTGGACGCCGGGGCTTATGGAATGTCTCTCAGCTCCAACTACAACACCAGGCCGCGTCCGGCAGAGGTGCTGGTGATGGGCAAGTCGGCAAAGCTGGTACGAAGGCGCGAGAGGATTTCAGATTTGCTGCGGCTCGAAACGTGAGCACGGAATTTTCGTTTCATTCTCCGGCGGTGCACGTTCTAGAATTTTGTCATCCCCCTCAGCGCGGCGAAGCCGCTTTAGGAACTCACAAATTGACGTCGCGCTGAGGGGATCTGCTGTTCCCAAACGGCCCAGGACAGCAGATCCCTGCGAGCGCAAAACCTAATTCTGGTCACCCATAGGGGGACCGCGGCGCTCGCAGGGATGACAGTGACCAACAATGACTCAAAACAAAGAAATCTAAGAATACGTCAACCCGCTGCTCGCGATTCCCTCCAACTTCCTCCTGAAACTTCTCATCGAACAGAA
>Ga0134126_10007763_pt1 | contig 13469 bp, 12 predicted proteins | sample KB31752_FD_96881 | JGI IMG/M metagenome (GOLD analysis project Ga0134126, IMG submission 96881) | Terrestrial soil microbial communities with excess Nitrogen fertilizer from Kellogg Biological Station, Michigan, USA - KB3-175-2 | ecosystem: Environmental > Terrestrial > Soil > Unclassified ...
TGCTTGCGCACCACATGCCGGTTTTCCTGGTCGACCACCTCGTGGCGATGGCCGATCTGCACCGTGCGGGACGTTACGACCGGCTGACAAACGACGTGCTCACCTTAACGGGGCAAGAGCCACTGAGCGTGCGCGAAGTCGTCAGGAAGAATGCGGCAATCTTCACAGCGTCGGCAAGAGCGGCCTGAGAAGGAGAATAAGCAATGTCCAAACCAATCAAAGACAGGGACCAAAAGGATTCTTTGGTTTTCGAAAAGCTCAATGTGACCAGAGAAGGCGCTGTTTTGTTCGCAGCGATTAATGCCCCGCCCATGAATCTTGAGGGGCCTGAACTCATCCGGGATCTGGTCTCGCTCATTCAGCGAGCCGAGGCCGACGACACGGTCCAGGTGATCGTGTTCAAGAGCGCGGACCCCGACTATTTCATTTCCCATGTTGACGTTACTCGGATCAAGGAGAACCGCGAGGCGGCAGCGAAGCTCGACGGAAATCCCTCGATCGGCCAGGTCCTTCGGCACATAAGCGCCAGCCGCCTCGTTACCATCGCGCAGATCGAAGGTAGGGTTCGCGGAGTGGGCAGCGAGTTCATACTCGCCTGCGACATGCGCTTTGCGGCCCGCGAGTCGGCGATCTTCGGACAGTTCGAGCCGGCCTTCGGTGTGATTCCAGGAGCAGGCGCCGCTCAACACCTTACGCGCCTTATGGGCCGCGGGCGAGCGCTTGAAGTTCTGCTGAGTGCCGATGATTACGACGCTGACTTAGCCGAACGTTACGGCTGGATCAATCGAGCTTTGCCTGCCAATGAACTTGGTGCTTTCGTCAGATCGCTGGCGCATCGGATTGCCAGCTTTCCCGCCACCGGCCAGGCCGTGGTCAAGAACCGCGTTAACGCGATCGCTCTTGCTTCGGCTGAAGACATTCAGCGTGATTCCGATCTTTTCCTCGAGGGTGTGAGCGCTCCCGAGTATCAAAGACTCATGCAGGCCGCTATGAAACGCGGCTTCCAGACGAGAGAAGCAGAAATGAATTTGGGCCAGTTGGTGGCGGATCTGTAAGGGAAGGCCCATGTCCAAACTTGATTCGAAGCTGCCGACCAGAAAAGTGTGACTCGCTTAACTGAAAGGAAACAAATATGTCCACAATCCACTTCAATCAAACAACCACTTTGACGCCCGAACAGTATGTTGCCGGGCTCACCGACTTCGGACCTGGCCGCTCGAAGGTCTTTGGCAACAGCGCCGATGATTACCTGAAAGTGCACAGCAAGGGTACGCGCGAAGCTGATGTCACGGAGGGCTCGGGCGGTATCTGGGAGCGCCTGCGTTACGACTGGTCCGATCCCAACCGGGTCGTTCTCACGACGACTGACTCCAACACGTGGGGAGGCGCCTCAGGTTACGTCTATACCTTCCCCCGCCAGTCCGACGGAACGAGGGCCGTTGACGTTGTCATTGTACGCGAGGGTAAAACTCTCAAAGGGAAAGTGCTCGCGCTCGTACTTGGAACCGTCGGCCGGAGCGTTTTGAAAAAAGCCTTTGAAAATTCGGTCAAGGCCATTGAAGCCCGGAATAGCGGTGCGCGGGCGAGAGCTGCAGGCGCATCGTAAGAACATAGTTATTACTGTCTCGTGAGGTTCTCAGCAGTTTCGTTTTCGTTTCTTACGCGGCGACGTGATGAGGATCGCAGCAACGAATTGTTTTGAAGGTACATAGGAGGAAAGAAAGATGGCAAGTCCGACGAGTGCAATCCGCGATAACAACGACAACGAGCCTAAGGTCGCGGCAGTCGATATGAAGCTCGAGGTTACAGTCATTCCGGTCTCGGACGCCGAGCGAGCGGAGAAGTTTTACCAGCGGCTCGGGTGGCGGCAGGACGTGACGCCGCCAGGCTCCGGCGTATACCAATTCACTCCGCACGGTTCTGCCTGCTCGGTGCAATTCGGGAAAGGTCTCACAACGGCCGCTCCCGGCTCAGCACAGAAGACGTACTTAATCGTCTCTGATATTGAGGTGGCGCGAAACGCTCTGGTTGCTGCCGGTGTCGAGGTAAGTGAAATCTTCCACCTCACTGCTAACGGTCCTGTCGCTGGTGTTGATCCTGAACACGGCACCTATCGCTCGCGCGCAGTGTTCAGCGATCCCGACGGCAATAGTTGGATGCTCCAGGAAATTACCACGCGGCTTCCCGGTCGCATCGATTCGGGAGTGACGTCGTTCGGTTCTCAAACCGATCTTATTAGCGCCTTGATTCGCGCGGCGACGGCCCATGGAGAACATGAAAAACGGATGGGCGGCCAAAGAGATGAGCAGTGGCCTGTTTGGTACGCTGCCTATATGGCGGCGGAGCAGGCGGGAACTGAACTGCCTGTTTGACCCTCGCTTCCGAATCAGTCTCGTAGGAAATACTTTGGCAAAACAATTCGACACAATAATCATCGGGACCGGCCAGGCAGGTCCGCCTTTGGCTGAACGACTTGTCGGCGCAGGCATGACAGTCGCGATCATTGAGCGCAACAAGTTTGGCGGCACCTGTGTCAACACCGGATGCATACCAACCAAGACGCTGGTCGCCAGTGCGTATGCCGCCCATGTCGCCCGGCGCGGCGCCGAGTACGGTTTCGGTGTAAACGGCGATGTACGCGTCGACATGCAGCGTGTCAAAGTACGCAAGGACGAAATCTCCGAACGGTCGAACAAAGGTGTAGAGGAACAGTTACGAGGTCTGGAGAATTGCACCGTCATCGAAGGCCACGCGCGCTTTCAATCTTCCAACACCGTGGTGGTCAATGACGACGTTCTCGCAGCCGACAAGATTTTTATCAACGTCGGCGGACGCGCCTCGGTTCCACCACTCAAGGGGATTAATGAGGTTTCTTTTCTGACGAACTCATCGATGATGGATGTCGATTTCTTGCCGGAGCATCTCGTCATTGTCGGCGGAAGTTATGTCGGGTTGGAATTCGCGCAAATGTATCGCCGCTTCGGAAGCGAAGTCACAATCACAGAGATGGGGCCGCACCTGATCGGCAGGGAAGACGAAGATGTTTCTGCGGCGGTGCGCGAGATTCTGGAGGCGGAAGGAATACGGGTTCTGCTGAATGCGAAATGCATATCCCTGTCGAAGCATGACGGCCGGACCGCGGTCGGCGTTGAATGCGATGATGGTCCGCCGGAAGTGTTAGGCAGTCACGTTCTCTTAGCAGTAGGACGCACTCCCAATACACAGGATTTGGGCCTGGATTCGGCCGGCGTTACGACCGACAAACGCGGCTACATCGTGGTGGACGATCAACTGCAAACAAACGTGCGCGGCATTTGGGCGCTTGGTGATTGCAACGGCCGCGGCGCTTTCACGCATACTGCATACAACGACTTTGAGATTGTTGCCGACAATTTGCTTAAGGGTGACCATCGCCGCGTATCCGACCGAATCCAGACGTACGCATTGTTTACCGATCCGCCGTTAGGCCGATGCGGCCTGACTGATGCCGAAATACGAAGGTCAGGGCGCGCCGCGCTCGTTGCGAAATATCCGATGAGTCGAGTGAGCCGGGCCTATGAGAAAGGTGAGACCCAGGGCTTCATGAAAATCAATGTCGATGCCGAGACGAAACAGATTCTGGGTGCAGCGATACTTGGGACCGGGGGAGACGAAGTGGTTCACGTCTTGCTGGATGTTATGTATGCGAAGGCGCCGTACACGGTAGTACAGCGCGCCATGCATATTCATCCAACGGTTGCCGAGTATCTACCCACCGTTTTGTCTAAGCTGGAGCCCTTTGTATAGGAGTTGAGCACCTGGCAAATCTGAAGTTTGAAAAAGAGATCACTACACTGGTGCTTAGCATAAGGAGCAGAAAATGAATATAGGGATCATTGGTGCGGGAAATATTGGCGGCAATCTAACTCGGCGTTTTCAGGAACTCGGTCATAAAGTATTCGTAGCCAACTCGCGCGGCCCGGAAAGTCTCTCAGATCTTGCGGCGGAGACCGGCGCCACACCTGTGACGGTCGATGAGGCAGCTCGAAGTGGCGACGTCGTAATCGTAACCATTCCAATGAAAAACATTCCAGACCTGCCTCGCGATTTGTTCGGTGGAGTATCTGATGACGTGGTTGTCGTCGATACCGGTAACTACTATCCGCAACAACGTGACGGCCGCATCGCCGGAATCGAAGATGGAATGATCGAGAGCCGTTGGGTTTCTCAACAATTGGGCCGACCCGTGGTAAAGGCCTTTAATAATATTTATGCAGAACATCTTTTGAAGTCAGGAAGGCCCGCCGGAACTCCAGGCCGCATAGCCCTCCCAGTGGCCGGCGATGACGATCGGGCGAAGTCCGTCATACTAAAGCTCATCGATGAACTTGGATTTGATGGAGTCGATGCAGGCGGACTCGACGACTCATGGCGGCAGCAACCGGCCACTCCTGTATATGCAGCCGACTTTGATGCCGCAGGAGTTCGCCACGCATTAGCGAGTGCGAGCAGAGATCGCAAGCCAGAGTGGCGAGCTAACGACTAACCATTACTTCGAAGCTGTGCTCGAAGTTGACGGGTACCGCTATAGGTTTGCAAGAACAAAGAGAGCATTGATGGACGGACGACGCAACATGTTAATTGGTATTGTCGTTGCCGTCCTTATTGTGGGGGCGTTGAGTTACGCCACGGGTTTGACGAAGCTAATACGGGGTTCATTTGGCAGTTCCACCGAATACAAGAGTTCGGAATCTGCTATGGCTCCAGATCTGGCCGCTGGTGAATGGATCAACTCAGCACCACTCAAACTCAACGACCTCCGCGGTCGCGTTGTGCTAATCGAGTTCTGGACGTTCGGTTGTATTAACTGCCGCAACACGTTGCCTTTCATTAAGTCCTGGCATGATCGCTATCAGGACAAAGGCTTGACCGTTATCGGCGTGCACTCACCTGAGTTTGATGAAGAACGCAAAGTCGAGAACCTTCGCCGCGAAGTTACTTCGCTGGGGATTCGGTACGCTGTAATTACTGATAACGACTACCAAACCTGGAACGCCTATCATGTCGAAGCCTGGCCCACCACCTTTCTGCTTGATAAGCAAGGGCGCATTCGGTGGAAGCATGAGGGTGAAGGGGGTTATGACGAAGCCGAACGATTGATTCAGAAGTTACTCGCCGAAAATGGCGCATAAATAGGCAGGAATGGTGAGCCCAAACTGAGCATTCATAGCCAAAGCTGCGGGCATTTGTCTCGTTCTAGATCCGACTGATGAAATCCTACCCGAATGGATAAACTATCTAATCTCGAGTTTTTCAGAAAAGTGGCTGACACCGGAGACGCTCCCGCCGAAGCGTCCCGCTTCATCTATCCTCCGGCAATCGCCAGGACGTTAGGTTTCCGACTGACAGAGGTTGGCCCAGGTACAGCAACGATGGAACTCATAGCCAATACTGAAGTCCACGCAAATCCGATGGGGACGATCCATGGCGGAGTGTTGTGCGACATTGCTGATGCCGCCATTGGGACGGCTCATGCCACCAGCCTGCAAGAAGACGAGAGCTTCACCAGTATTGATCTGCAGATTAATTTCTTTCGACCCGTTTGGAGCGGGCGAATTCGCGCCGTTGCCAAACCTGTGAATGTAGGTCGACAGGTTAGCCGTTATGTTTGTGACATCCTCAGAGACGATGACAAGCTGGTTGCGCAAGTTTCAAGTACCGTGATGACGCTGCGAGGAAATCAGGCATCAGGAAGATAACGCTCAGCAGATTCTGCGTGAACACCATTCGCTTGTTAGTTCAATTATGATTGAGGCGATGGGACTAGTTGAGGATGGGGTCAGTTCAAAGGAATAATGAAGATGAGGTTTTTCCCCAGCGATCTGCGCGAAATTTTGACCCGCGACGGAGTTAACTCCGGTGCACTGATCACGCGCCAAACTTTGACTAGCTGTAAGTTACCAACATGATTGGTGCCGGGGGCGGGAGTCGAACCCGCACCCTCTTACGAGGAACGAATTTTAAGTCCGCTGACGTGGCATCCCTTAGTGTTAACAACGATACTGGCCCAGCATTTAAAGGCTTAGCGGTCGTCAAGATTCGCCTCGTCCGGTTACGTAACCTTCTCCTTCTCAACACGCTTCGATCAGAATCACGCGCATAGAAAATGAGTGGCCAATATTAGTCCAATGCAATTTTAGTGTGACTATAAGTCTTTTAGATTAAACCACTTGCGCAAGAGCGCTCAATCGCTGAGCCAAGCGGGCGTAAATCTTTATTATCAACCATTTACGAGCAGGCAGCCACACTGCGATTGCTCGCAAATCTAATCGAAAGTTTGGTCATCTTATATTAAGGAGCCCGCTTGCACCAGCCAAGCGGGCATATGATTTTGTTACTACAAGCCGAGCTTATCGCCATCAACCGAGACTCGGCCTTTTAAGCGAAACCACGACCTTTTGCAATCATGCCTGTCCGTTCAGGAAGCGTACAAGATTGTGATCCGACATATCGAGTCACTCGCGGCCGTGTTCTGCGATGGAAAACCTATTAACCAGGGGACACCACCTCCAATTTATGATCGCGCACCACTGGGTTTACGCGCATTTGAGATAATGGTTCGTCATCAGATACAGCAAGCTCGGCAATATCACTCAATCGAGCCCGCAAACGCTCGTTTTCCATCCCCAGGTTGTGCGTGCTCTTCATAGTTTCGTAATGTTGAAGCGCTCGCGATACAGTTATGACTAATTCTTCGTTCTTCCAGGGCTTAGTCACGTATTTGTACACGTGTCCACAGTTGATCGCCTCGATCAGACTGCTGACATCTGTGTAGCCCGTTAAGAGGATTCGCACCATGTGTGGTCGCAGCGTCACTGTCCGCGTTAATAGTTCAAGTCCAGCCATTTCCGGCATGCGTTGATCCGAAATCAAAAGCGCCACATCATGAGTCTGAAGGGTCGCGAGCGCTTCAACCGCGGACATTGCGGTTAACACTTCGTGCTCCTTACGAAAGAGTCGCTCGAGCGCTCTGAGATTTGCTGCTTCATCATCAACAATTAGAATCTTGTATTTCATAGTTCATTCCTTTCGGCCCTGCCTCGCTAATGTGAAGAGGCAAGGTCACGTTAAAGGTCGCACCGCGCCCTGGACTACTCTCGACGGTCAATGTTCCTCCATGTCGACGAACGATTCCGTGAGAAATTGAGAGGCCCAACCCAGTGCCTTCGCCAACTGGCTTCGTGGTGAAGAATGGATCGAATATTCGATTTAGGTGCTCAGGTTCAATGCCTTTGCCCGTGTCGCTAATCCTAACAAAGGCTCTTTCTCCATCGGATGACGTTTTAATGCTTACCTCTCCACCGCTCTCCCGTATCGCTTGAGCAGCGTTGACGAGCAGGTTCATCCAAACCTGATTTAGTTGGCCGGCGTAACACTCAATTGGCGGTACGACGCCGTATTCTCGTTTCAATGTGATTGCCGGGGAACCGTAGTATTGCGAAAGCAAACGAATAGTTGAGTCAATACCTTCGTGTAGATTGACCTGGTTAAGGCCGGCCTCATCTAACCTCGAAAACAAACGCAGGTTTTGGACGATATCCCTGATCCGTTCAGCGCCGCTGTAAGAGTCCGCGGCCATCGATTCCAAATCTGATAGCAATCTCTCGGAATCAACTGGAGCTGACACACCCGTAAGACTTGCGGCCTCAGGTGCGCACGAACTGGGTACGCAGGCTGAAGAAAGTATTCGTCTCAGCTCGTGCAGATACTCAGGCAACGCTGCCAGATTACTCAAGATGAAACCGGCTGGATTATTCAGTTCGTGAGCTACTCCAGCGGCAAGCTGACCGAGAGAAGCCATCTTTTCGTTATGGACTAGTTGCGCTTGAATCCGCTCCAATTCTGCTTTGCGACGTGCGAGTTCGAGATTTCGCTTTTCAAGATCTTCCTTATACCTCGTGGCATTCCGCAGTAACGCTCTTCGCGCCAAGGCTCGATCGACACACAGTTCCAGCACATCGAGGTCGCACGGTTTTACCAGATAGTCGGAGGCCCCCATGCGAATCGCGTCGATGACGCGCTGGGTGCGGTCGACTCCGGAAACTATGATCACAGCTGTGTTGCGGTAAAGCTCAGTAATCTTTCGTAGTAACTCGATGCCTCCAATACCAGGCATCTGGATATCCGTGATGACAAGTGCAAAAGGCTCGCGGTGCAACCAATCGAGCGCTTCCTGGGCGTTCGCCGCAGTCTCACATGAATACCTCGCATTGAGTGCCTGGGCGAAGAGACTGCACACGTTCGCCTCATCGTCCACAATAAGCAACCGCCGATCGTGCACCTCAGCGTAGGTCTGATCGATCGGCGGCAATATCATGCTCTGGGTAATTGCGTCTGAGGCTATCAAGCTCAGGATTTCTCCTGATCCAGCACCTCGCGCACTTTGCATGCTAATTGGTCAGGCGAGAACGGCTTCTGAATGAAATTTGCCGATTCATCAAGCACACCCTGGTGCACAATGGCATCATCCGTGTACCCCGACATGAACAGCACTTTTAACGAGCGCTGTGACTCCAGCAACCGAGTAGCGACCTCGCGTCCGCTCATTCCGGGCATGATTACATCCGTGAGCAGCAGATGTATCGTTCCTTTATGGAGGGCTGCGAGAGTAATTGCCTCATCGCCATTCGCAGCCTCCAGAATCTCGTAGCCGTAACCTTTCAGCGTTTGACGACCGAGCTTGCGAAGCATTTCTTCGTCTTCCACCAGCAGAATAGTCTCGTTTCCAACCGTAACCCTCGCCGCATCGTCATCGTGCGCGTATTTCTCGGCATCGTCATCGACGCGGGGCAAGTAGACCTTGAACGTAGTTCCACGACCTACTTCGCTATACACCCAAATATTTCCGCCCGATTGTTTGACGATGCCGTAGACGGTGGATAAGCCAAGGCCAGTGCCTTTCCCCGTTTCCTTCGTAGTGAAAAACGGCTCGAAAATACGCGTCATCGTCTCCTGATTCATCCCGTGCCCAGTGTCGGTGACAGCCAGCATCACGTGCCGCCCTGATTGCGCGCCAACATGCTCTCTTATGTACTCTTCGTCGAGATAGACATTGTCAGTTTCAATGGTGAGTTTGCCGCCGGCGGGCATCGAATCACGCGCGTTCACAACCAGGTTTAGGATGATCTGCTCGATCTGACCCGGATCGGCATTGACGTTTCCGAGCGTTGGCTCCAGGACCGCGCGCAGATCAATGTTCTCGCCAATGATACGCCGCAACATCTTCTCCATGTCGGCTACGACCGTATCCAGGTTGAGAATCTTCGGTTGCAGTACTTGCCGCCGACTGAAAGCCAGCAGTTGTCGCGTTAGTGAGGCGGCGCGGTCACCCGCTTTCTTGACCTCTTCGAGGTTTCCGAACAGTGGATCCTCCGGTTTAAGATCACGCATGGCCAAGGCGCTGAAACCGTTAATAACTGTGAGTAGATTGTTGAAGTCATGCGCAATACCGCCCGCCAGTCGACCGACTCCATCCAGTTTTTGTGACTGGCGTAATTGATCTTCAGTGTCGCGCAGCGCCTCTTCCGCCTTTTTTCGTTCAGTGACGTCATTGGCCAGCACTAATTTGGCGTCTTTCCCGGAGAGCGTTAATGGGTGAGAAATTATTTCAACATCGATCGAGCTCCCGTCTTTTCGTTTGTGTTTCCACGTGCCGGCTGAATTGAAACCGCGTTCGTCCGAGATATTAGCGAGAAGATCTCCGACATCTTCAAGCGCCCGAATGTCTTTAATCGTCATCGAGAGAAATTCATCGCGCGAGTAACCATACTGCGAAAGGGCCGCGTCATTAACAGTCAAGAATCCCAAGGTGTCACGATCGTAGACCCACATAGGTAGCGGGTTGCTATCGAACAGCAGCCGGTATCGTTCTTCGGTCTCACGTAATATTTGTTCTGTTCTCTTTCGCTCGGTTATGTCAGTCGCGACGCCCAGAACATGAACCGCTCCGTTACCCGGAACTTTGAGCGGAACTTTGATCGTCTGAAATAGTCGCGTCTCTCCGGTCGTGGGATTAGTCAATTCTTCTTCAAATATAAACTTCGGCCTCCGAGTTCGAATGACCTCGGCATCATCGTGAATGAACATTTGGATTTCAGCGTGATGGCCATTTAGCTCGGCTTCTTTCTTGTCAAGAATTTCATTAGCCGGGCGACCGTAAGCTAGCTCCACCGCTTTGTTAATGAGCGTAAAGCGGCCTTCGGTATCCTTGACGAAGATCGGATTAGGGCTCGCTTCTACAATAGCTTGAAGATACTGCTGTTGCTCGGCCAATTCCGCTGTTCGCGCGCGTACCCTTTCCTCAAGTTCGTCATGCGCATGCTGCAGCTCCAGTCTCGCCGCGTGGCGTGCTTCTGCGTTATGACAGGAGCCTTTGATCACCAATGCCGAACCAGCTAACACAAAACAGATCGCCGTATTCAGCGCCATTGGAATGGAGCGACCGTTGTACATCAGTGGCGCCCCATACAAGTACCCCAGGCAGAAGGCTGTTCCGATGAAGGCGACGACCATAGAAAGGCCGTGTCCAATCCCCATGGCCCACTGCGCCCGCACGGTAAAGAGGAATATTGAGCTGATTAATAACAGGAACGTAAGCGCCGTGAGCAATGCCATTTTGCCAACGGGCGCTAAACCGACTGAGTCCGAAGGGAAACGAAAAATCCACTGATCAACGTGGAACTCAAGTGACGTCAGGTACTCACTCATACGCGATACCACGAGGATGGCAGCGATAACGGTCGCCACTCGTGCGAGAGTCGAAAACCTGTGCGAGCGAGTGCTAATTACGATTAGAGCAAGTCCGATGAGAGCAAACGCCACTGCGGTGTTTGGCGCCATGGGGATGTATGCCGAGCTGATCGCCTTAAGCAGAGTTGATCCGGAAAACCAACCGATCAATGCAGCAATGCTGATCAGAATTACAACCATTCCGCAGGCCTGAGAAGCGCGCGGATGTTTTGCCAGCAGCCAGATCTTCAAATTCATTTGAGCGCTCGCGACGTTGGGAATGGTCAAGAAAATATTGCGAACAATTTAGTAAGAGGGCGTGTCTTACAGAGCTCGCCTACTCAATTCTCATAAACCAAACTCTCAACGGTCAATCGGGGTTTCCCCCGACGCGTTTGGGGTTTTGAGTGCGCTCATCGCCGATGCAGACTGACCGACGGAATCTGTCAGATCTCGCGGGTGCTTCGCTGCATTGCCCCAACACAATCACAACAAAAAAGTCTCGCCCGCGCCCTTTGCAGAGTTCTATATTCGATATTGTCGCAAGCACAACAGGCGCCGCATGGAGAGATCACTCGACAAGTGCGGTCGCAACTGGAGGAAGGTGTTCTATGAGAGAATTTCAGATTACGTTCAAACCGCCGGCTCCCAATCGAGTCTTAGTGGCCGACGACGATCCGGTGATAACACATCTGTTAACCACTATCCTTAAGCAACAAGGATGCGAGCCGGTAGTCGCTAACGACGGGCGCGAGGCGTATAGAATTCTTCAATCAGATTCGCGGTTCAGAGCAGCTATTCTTGACCTGAGCATGCCGTTCCTCGGAGGGCTGGATTTGATCAATTACATGAGATCGGAAAGACGCCTGATACGCATTCCGATCATGATGATAACCGCCGAACAAGATATTAAGTTGCTGGCGGATAGTTTATCAGCCGGCGCCACCGCGTTCCTTCCCAAACCATTCACGCCAGAGCAGTTAGACAGCGCCGTTCGATTGTTAATCGGTAGTAGCAAAGCGAAACGAGATCATTAGTTAGGAGGAGGGAGCGATGGTATCTGACTCAGCAATTCGGTCTAGTGAGGGCACTGATCATCCACTTCGAGCTTCCATGGCAAGTGACGTATTGGACTACGACGTTCTTACGGCCTTTGAGAGCGTGAAATCGGACGACGATCAAGATATTGTTATCGAATTAATGGATCTTTACCTCAACAGCGCGCCGCGAAGAATTGAGGAGATCCGAAACGCCACAGGCGATGACGCGCGGTGCGTAATCAAGCATCTTGCACACACATTGAAAGGCAGCAGCAGCACGCTCGGACTTCGCGGTGTTGCTAATGCTTGTCAACAACTGGAAGATCTAAGCAGTACTTCCGGGGCTAGTGCGAACACGTTGGTGGGAAATTTGGAATCACGATTCGCGGAAGCACGAAAAGCATTGATCGCCGAACGCAGCAGAAGAACGCGGTGAATCACATCACAGATTAAGTGATCGTCCGTTAGTGATATTTGACACGACGTAATCCGCTTCATTGAGGTGGCTCGCATCCGCTATACGGGCCGCGCCCCTTACTCCTAGAATATGGCTCAACTGTTCCACTGGTTGCGGTCTACTAAACAAGTATCCTTGTCCTTCGTCACAGTCAACCGACCGCAAGAAACTTAGCTCCTCCTCTGTTTCAATGCCTTCTGCGACTACACGAAGGCGCAGATCGTGAGCCAGGGCAACCATGGCCCTTACCAAGGCTGCATCGTCCCGGTTTCTTGTAGCCCCATTCACAAAGCACCGATCCAATTTTAATGTGTCTACGCGAAATCGTTTTAGATAAGCGAGTGAAGAATAACCCGTGCCGAAGTCGTCGATCGCAACTCTGATTCCCGATGCACGTATTTCAGCCAGGATTTCCGCCGCGGATTCCGCGTCTTCCATTATTGAGCTTTCTGTCAACTCCAGTTCAAGTGAACCTGGGTCAAGATCGGCATCGCTTAAGACTTGACGAACTCTCTCAACAAAATCCTTTTGGCGAAATTGCCGCGGCGACACATTCACCGCGATTCGCAAATCGGGACGGCCGGCGAGCTGCCATTGACGCGTTTGATGACACGCAGAACACAATACCGCGAAACTGATATCCAGAATCAGTCCTGTATCCATGGCTACCGCTAAGAATTCACTCGGTGCGAGAAGTCCCTGCACTGGATGCTGCCAGCGGACAAGCGCTTCCAGTCCCAGGATTCGATTTGTCGTCAGGTCGACTATTGGCTGGTAGTGAACGACGAATTCATCTCTTTCAATCGCATGACGCAGACTTGCTTCGAGTGTCAGCCGTTTGAGGGCAGCGATATTCATCTCCTCGCTATAAAACTGATAGTTGTTGCCACCGAGTTGCTTTGCCCTAAGAAGCGCGGCGCCGGCCTTTTGCAAGATTCGGGTGATATCGTCCTCATCGTGAGGGAATAGACTAATTCCGATGCTCGGTGTCAGGTACACTTCTTGCGCAGGCAAATAGAAACTTGTCCTCACTGAGTCCATGATTGCCGCGGCAACTTCTTCTATCGCGTTCGGATCTCTGAACTCTGGGAGTAACACGCCGAACTCAGGCCCTTCGAAACGCGCTACAGTATCTGCGTCAGTCACGCTGTCTCGCAATCTGACGGCAATTTCTCTTAGCAATTGATCGCCCGCGGCATGGCCCA
>Ga0134126_10007764_pt1 | contig 13468 bp, 14 predicted proteins | sample KB31752_FD_96881 | JGI IMG/M metagenome (GOLD analysis project Ga0134126, IMG submission 96881) | Terrestrial soil microbial communities with excess Nitrogen fertilizer from Kellogg Biological Station, Michigan, USA - KB3-175-2 | ecosystem: Environmental > Terrestrial > Soil > Unclassified ...
CGACGTGATCGTCAGCGTCGGCTCGAACAAGGTCACGACCGTCGAAGGGCTCAAGCAGCAGGTCGACAAGGCCGGCAAGAACGTCGCGCTCCTGATCGAGCGCAACGGCCAGAAGATCTTCGTGCCGGTTCGGATCGGCTGATTGCGTCGACAGCAAGCGTAAGCATCAACGGAGGAGAGGGCCGCCGATTCGGGCGGCCCTCTTCCTTTGTCAGCCCGCGGCGGTGAGGATGCGCTCGAGGGTCTGCTCGACACGCGTGCGGTAGCCCGCACCGAACAGGTTCAGGTGATTCAGCAGGTGATAGAGGTTGTAGATGTCGCGGCGCAGCGGATAGCCGGCGTCGAGCGGCCATTCCGCGGCGTACGCCTCCCTGAACGCAGCGCCGAAGCCGCCGAAGAGCTCCGTCATCGCGACATCGACCTCGCGATCGCCGACGTAAACGGCGGGATCGAAGACGACCGGCTCATCGCCGGCGAGCATCGCAGCGTTGCCCGCCCACAGATCGCCGTGCACGAGCGACGGCTGCACGTCGTGTGTGCGCAGCAGCTTCGGCAGCCGTGCGAGCACGCGCTCGCCGTCACGCTCGACGCTGCCGCGAAAACCGTTCGCCGAGGCGAGCGCGAGTTGCGGCGCGAGGCGACAGTCACGAAAGAACGCCACCCAGTCGTCGCGCCAGCCATTCGCCTGCGCCGTGCCGCCGATCCAGTTGTCGCGATGCCAGCCGAAGCGCTGACTCGCCGGACCGCACGGTGGTACCGCGCGGTGCATTCGCGCAAGCGCACGGGCTGTCGCCACGGCGTCGATGCCGGGTGCCATGTCGAGCCATTCGACGACGAGATACGTTTCCGGACCGTGCGCGCCGACGGCGATCACGTCCGGCACACGGATCGTCCGCGTGCTCGCGATCGCGCGCAATCCGTCGGCTTCGGCAGCGAGCATATCGCCCCGCTTCTCGTCTGCGAGCTTCACGAAGCAGAGGCGGTCGCGTCGCGCGAGCGACCATGCGTCGCCCCATCCGGTGGCGCCGACATGGCGCCATTGCGCATCGCTTTCGAACCCCGCTGCACGCTCGATCGCGCGCCGCAGCGATTCGTTCATCGATGCCGATCCCGGATCAGCGCGGACGTTCGAGCAGGAAGCGCAGGTGCGCCTTGGCCGCGAGCCACTCGCTGTCGAGGATGCTGAAGACGACGGTGTCGCGACGGCTGCCGTCAGGAAGCAACTGGTGGTTGCGCAGCACGCCGTCCTGTTTCGCGCCGAGTCGCGCGATCGCCGTGCGCGAGGCCTGATTGAACCAGTGCGTCCTGAACTCGACGGCGATGCACGCGAGCGATTCGAACGCGTGCGTCAGGAGCAGCAGCTTGCATTCGGTGTTGATCGCCGTGCGCTGCGCGCGCTTCGCATACCACGTGTAGCCGATTTCGAGGCGGCGATTCGCCGCGTCGACGTTGAAATAGCGCGTGCTGCCGAGGATCGCGCCGTCGCGATTGTCGCGGACCGCGAACGGCATCGCGCCCTGGTTCTCGCGCATCCCGAGAGCGGTCGCAAGCCACTCTTCGGTCTTGTCCGGCCGCGGCACCGACGTGTACCAGAGACGCCATAGCTCGCCGTCGGCGGCGGCGACGCGAATGCCGTCGAGGTGCACGGCGGCGAGCGGCTCGAGCGTCACATGCGTGCCGCGCAGCGTGACCGGTTCGACGAAACGTTCTGCCATGGCCTTCTCCGGTGGCGATCCGGTCGATGTTAGCCGATCGCGCGCGCAGCGAGTTGCAGCGCCCATAACGTCAGCATTCCGGCACCGAGCGTCTTCAGCGTGCTGCGCGTGAAGAAACCGACGACACCCGCCACGATCGCCGCAACGATCTTCGGCAGCGACGCGAATGCGGGATCGCCCGGCGGTGCGGCGACGACCATCGGCAGCACGAGCGCCGTCAGCATCGCGGCCGGCACGTAGCGAAACGCGCGGCCGAGCAGCACCGGCACGTGCCGCCGCGCGAAGATCGCGATGAACGACAGGCGCGACAGGTAATTCAGAACGCCGACGATCGCGACGACCGTCCAGAGCTTCAGCGCGGCGTCCATTGCTCCTTCGCGAAATCGGCCAGCGTGCCGGCGAGAATGCCCGCGACGCCGGCGACGATCAGGTTGAGCTTCATCGGAAGGGAGGCGAGCGCCAGAACGCCGCCGCCCGCGACGAGTGCGGCAATGATCGTCGGCGACGAGCGAAAATGCGGCGCGACGAGCGCGATGAAACAAAGCGGGACGGCGAAGTCCAGCGACCACGCCGCTGGTATCAGGTTGCCGACGAAATAGCCGGCGACGTTCGTGAACTGCCAGAACAGCCACAACGCGAAACCGCTGCCGAGGAAATGCGCACCCGCGGCGCGCGCGTCGCCGCCGGCGTCGAAGCGGCGGACCGCGACGGCGAACGCCTGATCGGTCAGCAGGAACGCGAGCGTCTTCTGCCAGCGCGGCGGCAACGGCCGCAGGTAAGGCGCCATCGCCGCGCTGTAGATCAGGAAGCGCAGGCCCGCGACGAAGCAGGTGAGCACGATCACCGCGACCGGCGCGCCGGCGGCGAGCAGTTGCACGGAGAGGATCTGCGCGGCGCCGGAGAAGACGATTGCGGACAGTCCGATCGCGCCGGCGAGCGATGCACCCGCCGCAGCCGCGCCGACACCGCAGACGAGCCCGAACGGCATGAGCGCGAGCGCCGCCGGCAGCATGTCGACGAAACCGGCGCGAAAATCGGGATTGGCAATGACGCGGCGCATGGCGGCTTGCGCGCTGTCCCGCGCAAAAAAATCGGGAGGCGAGAAGCCTCCCTGCCGCGACGATTATAGCGTCAGCCGTCCTTCGAGGATTCAGGCGTCGACGGGTGACTGACGATAAAGCCAGGGCGCGCGGCGCGCGTGTCCGGCGCGAAAGGCGTCGATCGTCGCCCGTTTGCGCAGCGTGGCGCCGATCTCGTCTTCGCCCGACAACAGTTGCGCCTGCCGGCGCGCGTCGAGATCGAACCCGATCGTCGCGCCCGAGGTCAGAATGATCCGGCAGCTTCGCACGTCGACGGTCACTTCGCACTCATCGCGTTGCTGCACCTCGGCGACGACCAGCGCGTGTGCCGCTTCCGGCAGCCTGACGGGGAGCACGCCGTTCTTGAAGCAGTTGCCGTAGAAGATGTCGCTGAAGCCGCGCGCGATCACGCAACGAATCCCGAAACGCAGCAGCACCCAGACGGCGTTCTCACGCGAGCTGCCGCAGCCGAAGTTCGAGCCGGCAAGCAGGATTTCGGCATGGCGAAAGCGCGGATCGTTGAGCACGAATCCAGGATCCTCGGCGCCGTCGGCCTTGTAGCGCCAACGCGCGAAAAGCCCGCGCCCGGGGTTCGTCGAGAGCGACCGCATGTACTCCGCGGGAATGATGCAATCGGTGTCGACGTTGTCGCGCAACAGCGGGGCGACGACGCTCGTGAGGCTCGTCAGCGGCTTCATGCGCGCTCCGCGAGCCTGCCTGCGTCGACGATGCGACCGGCGATCGCGCATGCGGCGGCCGTGATCGGACTTGCGAGATGCGTTCGCGCGCCCTTGCCCTGCCGGCCCTCGAAGTTGCGGTTCGACGTCGACACGCAGCGCGCGGCAGGCGGAACGACGTCGTCGTTGATGCCGAGGCACATCGAGCAACCGGCTTCGCGCCATTCGAATCCCGCCGCCCGCAGCACGACATCGATGCCTTCGTCCTCGGCGGCCTTCTTGACCTGGCTCGAGCCCGGCACGACGAGCGCGCGGACGTTCGGCGCGACCGTGTGTCCGCGCACGAATTCGGCGACGCCGCGCAAGTCGGAAAGGCGACTGTTCGTGCACGAGCCGATGAAGACGACGTCGACGGGGAGCCCCTCGAGCGGCACGCCGCCCTCGATGCCCATGTACGCGAGCGCGGCCCGCGCGCCGTCGCGCCGGCCGATTGGAAGGCTCGCGATGTCGGGCACCGGCTCGTCGACCGCGACGATGTCGCCCGGCGTCGTGCCCCAGCTGATGAATGGCTTGAGCCGCGAAGCGTCGAGCTCCAGCACCTTCGCGAACCGCGCATCGTCGTCGCTGCGAAGCGTCGACCACTGCGCGAGCGCGCGTTCCCAGTCGCGGCCCGCGGGCACATACGGCTTGCCATACAGATAGTCGAACGTCGCGTCGTCGGGAGCGACGAAGCCGAAACGCGCACCGAGCTCGATCGACATGTTGCACACCGTCATGCGTCCCTCGATCGGCAGAGCGCGTATCGCTTCGCCGGCGTACTCGATCGCGTGGCCGACGCCGGCCGTGATGCCGAACGAGCGCAGGATGCCGAGAATCAGGTCTTTCGGCGTCACACCGGGACGCAACCGTCCATCGACGCGGATCTGCATCGGCGCAGGCTTCGACTGCGCGAGCGTTTGTGTGGCGAGCACGTGTTCGACCTCGGAGCTGCCGATGCCCCACGCGAGCGCTCCCAGCGCGCCGACCGTGGCCGTGTGGCTGTCGCCGCAGACGAACGTGCAGCCCGGCAGCGCCAGACCCTGCTCGCCGGCGACGACGTGCACGATGCCCTGACGCCGATCGTCGACGTCGAAGAGCTGGATATCGTGCCTTGCGCAGTTGGTGCGAAGCAGCCGCACGTATTCCGTACCGAGCGCGAACGTCGTATCGGTGCGCCCTGGCGCCGTCGACAGAATGTGATCCTGTGTCGCGAAGGTCTGGCCGGGCGACGCCACCGTCCGGCCCGCCGCGGCGAGGCGCTGGAACGCTTCGGGACTGCTCACTTCATGCACAACGTGCCGGTCGATCTGCAGAAGACCGACACCATCGCCCAGATCCTCGATCAGGTGATCGTTCCAGATGCGTTCGAACAAGGTGAGTGGCACCGGGCGCGACTCGCCGTAACGACGTTCGGCAAAGATTAAAAGGCGGGCGGGCGTGGGTCTAGGACGAAATTGCGCGCGTCACGACCCGCGTGCGGACTGGTCGTCCATGACTTCGCTGACGAGCCATTCCTCGAAGGCCGATACGGCATCCGAGCGGGCGCGTTCTGCGGGATAACAGAGGTAGTACGACCCGTCGCCGGGCACTTCAAGGTTGAGCGGTGCGATCAGCCGGCCGGCACGGAGATCGTCGAGCACGAAGCTGCGCTGCGCAATGACGACGCCCAGGCCGTCGATCGCGGCCTGATAGGTGAGCGCCGAGTTCTCGAGCTTGATTCCGTTGTTGCCGTCGATGTCGGTGATGCCTGCCGCAGCGAGCCACGTGGGCCAGTCGCGCGGACGGTTGAGCGAGCAGATGAGCACGTGGCGCGCAAGATCGTTCGCGCCATCGAGGCTCGCGCCCGACAGCGCGGGGCTGCAGACCGGCAACAGGCGCTCGCCGAAAAGACGCCGGAAGTGCGCGTTCGCGAGCGGCCGCGTATCCGAATGAATGCAGGCGTCGACGTCTTCGCGATTGAAGTCGACCGGCTGATGCGATGTCGTGATCTGTACGTCGATGTCGGGATGACGGGCGTGGAATCGCGCGAGCCGCGGCACCAGCCAGCGAATGGCGAACGTCGGCGGCAGCTTGAGCCGCAGCGTCTTCTCGTCCGGGCGCTGCTGCAGTTGACGCGCGGCGTATTCGAGCTGGTCGAGGGCACCGCGCACGAGCCGAAAGAACACCTGGCCCTTGGGCGTCAATTCGATGCCGCGCGAGTTGCGCGAAAAGAGCTGCACCTTGAGCCATTTTTCGAGCGTCGACACATGCCGGCTCACCGCGCCCTGCGTGATGAACAACTCCCGCGCCGCGCTCGTGAAGCTCGCGTGCCGTGATGCGGCCTCGAAGGCCCGCAGCGCGTTCATCGGAGGAAGTCGTCGCGACATCGACGCTCATGAGTTTTACTCATGGCTAGTATGACAAAAATTGGCTTGCGCGACGAGCCGATGACAATACGATTCGGGTTGGCGCGCAGATCCGCAAGACCGCAATGAGCCTTAGGCATAGCGAGGAAAGCATCGACACGGCGGCCGCGGTCGATGTCCGCCGCTTGTCACGGATGCGTGCGCTGCCCATCGACACGATCCGCCGCCACATCCGGACGCATCTCAACGGCCGCATCCGCGTCTCCGACATCGCGGACATCGCCGGCCTCGACGTGTCTGCCTTCGCGCGCGCGCTCCGACGGGAATTCCATACCACGCCGTATGCGCTGGTCATCGCGATGCGGGTGGAGGCGGCCGAGCACCTGCTGCGCAACGGAATGAGCGTCGTCGATGCGGCCCAGAGCGCAGGCTTCTGCGACCAGAGCCATTTGACGCGGCATTTCCGGCGCCATCTCGGCGTCACGCCGAGCAAGGTTCGCCCTGCCCGCAAGGGCAAGGCATTCTGACGTACCCGATGACGAGGAGCACGCCATGAAAACTGCGTTGGCCATCATCACGATTCTTTGCCGCGGTACGGCGTTCGTCGCGGCGATCGCGCTCTGCGCGCCGCTGGCATTCGGCGCCGACCCGGGCGCTGCGCTGCTGAGTGCCGCCAAGAAGGAAGGACAGGTCACGTACTACACGTCGGCCGATCTCGCGCTCGCCAACAAGCTCAAGGCGGCGTTCGAGAAGAAATACGGCGTGACGGTCAACGTTCTGCGGCAAAGCTCCGCGCCGACGTTCAACCGCGCCGTGCAGGAGTTCGACCTCGGCGTCAACGCCGCCGACGTGATCGAGACGTCGGTCGTCAGTGCGTTCCAGGACATGAAAGCCAAGGGCATGCTGATGTCCTTCACGCCCGCGACCGCGAACCTGATCCGCAGCCCGAAGCTTTCGGATCCGGACAACGACTGGCACGCCGTCAAGCTCGAGCTCACGTCGCTCAACTACAACAAGGACCTGCTCAAGCCGGCCGACGTCCCGAAGACATGGAAGGACCTGCTCGACCCGAAGTACAAGGGGAAGATCGTCCAGGGGCACATCAAGGCGAGTGGCGACACGGGTCTCATCGTCTTCAACCTGGTCAAGATGTACGGCTGGGAGTACTTCGAGGCGTTGCGCAAGAACGACGTGCTGACGATGCAGGCCTGCACGCAGAACGAGCTCGTCGCCCGCGGCGAGCGGCTCATCATGATGTGCGACTACTCGCAGATCGAGACGGCGCGCACGCAGCACCAGCCGATGATCGCCGGCGTGCTGCCCGCAGACGGCGTGTTCATGCTCGTCGGACCCGTCGCCGTCCTCGCGAAGGCGCCGCATCCGAACGCGGCCAGGCTTCTCGTCGACTTCCTGCTGTCACCCGAGGGGCAGACGATCTACGCCGAAGGCGGCGACGCGCCGTCGATCAACAGTCCCGATGTCAAGTTGCCGCCCGGATTTCCCGACCTCAAGCAACACAAGCTCATCGACACCGACATGACCGAGTACCGGAAGTGGCTGCCGGAAGGCACCGCCAGATTCGTCGAGTTGTTCGGAGGCTGATCGGATCGCGCGCGTGCAGCGGGGGGCAGGCAGATGGCGCAGCGTATCGACGCAGACGCCGGTCTTCGCCGGCGTCGCGCTCGTCGTGGCGGTGCTCGTGCTGCTCCCGCTGTACCACGTTGCGGCATCGAGCGTGACGGGCCCGCACGGCCTCTCGCTCGACAACTATGCCAACGTGTTCCGAACGCCGCGATTCGTCGCCGCCGTCGGCAACTCGCTGCTGCTGGCGGTCCTGTCGTCGTTTACGTCGATGCTGCTCGGCGCGCCGATTGCGTGGCTCGTGAGCCGCAGCGACATGCCGCTCCGCCGGACGACGCGCGTGCTCGTGCTCGCAAGCTTCGCGGTTCCGGCGTTTGTCAACGCGCTTTCGTGGGTGCTCCTCGCCGGGCCCAACGCCGGCGCGTTGAACAAGGCGTGGATGGCGGTCACCGGATCCGATCACGGCTTCATCGACATCTTTTCGATGACCGGATTGCTGCTCGTCTACACGGCCACTATCTATCCGCTCGCGTTCATCTTCATGCACAACGCGTTCGAGTCGATGGATGCGCGGATGGAGCACGCGGCGCGCCTGCTCGGCGCAGGGGGAGCGCGCGTCGCGCTGACGATCACGCTTCCGCTCGCGCGGCCGGCGATCCTCGCCGCGTTCATCATCACGTTCCTCGAAGGCCTCACGAGCTATGGCGCGCCTGCGGTGATCGGCGTGCCGGCACGGGTCTACGTGATCACGACGCAGATCTGGTCGCTGTTCCAGTACCCGCCGCAGATCGCGCTCGCCGCCGCGCTGTCGTTGCCGTTGCTGATCGTCACCACTGCGCTGCTCGCTGCGCAGCGCCTGCTGCTCGGCCGGCGCGGCTTCACGACGATCCACGGCAAGGCCGGCCTCGCGCCCCGCACCGAGCTCGGCGCCTGGCGCTGGCCCGCCGTCGTTCTTTGCCTCATGATCGTCTTCGTCACCTTTGTGCTGCCGAACGCGATGCTGGTCTTCGAGGCGTTCTATGCCCGCAACTACGGCGCTCTGTCGCTACGCAACGTCACGCTCGAGCACTTCCGATACGTGCTCGTCGACTACATCGACGGCGCGCCGTCGATCAGGAACAGTCTGTTCACGGCGACGATCGCTGCGACGCTCGCCGTGCTGCTCGCGTTCACGAGTGCCGTGATCGTCGCGCACGTCAAGTCGCGCGTCGCATCGATCCTGAACTTCCTGTGCCTGCTTCCGCTCGTGATTCCGTCGATGGTATTCGCCGTCGGTCTCGTCGCCGCTTACAGCAGGGGTCCGTTCGTCCTCTATGGGACGCTCTGGATCATGATCCTCGCGTTCCTCACGCTGAACCTTCCCTACGCATTCATGAGCAGCAGCACTGCCCTTGCGTCGGTACACCGCGAGCTCGAGAGCGCGGCGCGCACGCTCGGCGCGCCGCTCCTTCGCGTGCTGCGCGACATCACGATGCCCCTCGTGGCCGGTGGCCTTCTCACCGGCTGGATCGTCGTCTTCGCGAATTCGCTGCGCGAGCTGAGCGCCGCCGCCCTGCTCTTCACGTCGAGGACCACGGTCATCGCGACGGCCATCATGGACCTGGACTACGCGTCGAACTGGGGTGGCGTGGCAGCGATGTCGGTGATCCTCCTCGCGATCAACGCGATCGTCATCACGGGCGGATACCGGTTCGTCGGAAGGAATCTGCTGGACCCGCATCGCCGCTGAAAGCCATGGCCACGAAGCTGCAGCTCACGGATCTCGTCAAGCGCTTCGAGCGACAAAGCGGCGCCGCCGTCGGCGGCCTCACGCTCGCGGTGGACGAAGGGGAGATGCTGGTGCTGCTCGGACCGAGCGGCTGCGGCAAGACGACGACGCTGCAGCTGATCGCCGGACTGATCCACCCGGACAGCGGCTCCGTGGTCATCGACGGCAAGGCGGTTGCGGGGCCCGGGTGGGGCGTTGCGCCGGAGAAGCGCAACCTCGGCATGGTGTTTCAGAGCTATGCGGTGTGGCCGCACAAGACGGTCGCGCAGAACGTGGCCTATGGCCTGCACCTGCGCCATGTCGCAGGCGCAGAGATCAAGCGGAAGGTCGCCCGCGTTCTCGACATGGTCAAGCTCGGCGGGCTCGAGGCACGCTATCCGTCCGAGATCTCCGGCGGCCAGCAGCAGCGAGTCGCGCTCGCGCGCGCCATCGTCGTCAATCCGTCCCTGCTCCTGCTCGACGAGCCGCTCAGCAATCTCGACGCCACGCTGCGCGAGCAGATGCGCACCGAGCTCAAGTCGCTGCAGCGCGATCTCGGTCTCGCGTCGGTCTACGTGACCCATGACCAGGCGGAGGCGATGACACTGGCCGATCGGCTCGTCGTGATGCACGACGGTGCGATCGTTCAGGAGGGGAAGCCGGAGGACGTATTCTCGCGACCCGCTTCACGCTTCGTCGCCGGCTTCCTCGGCACGACGAATCTGCTGCACGGCCGGCTCAGTACGGTTCGAGGTACCCGCGCGCGGCTCGAAATTCCCAACCTCGGCGTACTGGAAGGATGCGCGGTCGCCGACGTGGCGGCGGACTTTCGTCCCGGCACCAACGCGTGGCTGTCCGTACGTCCGGTAGCCTTGGCGCTTTCGGCCGCCCGGCCTGCGTGCGCGAACGTTTTCGAGGGACGGGTTCGGACGCGCACGTTTCTCGGCGACATCACCGAATACACGGTGTCCACCGGCGAATTCTGCTGGCGCGTGCACGCGATCTCGTCGCAACGCGTGGCGCTCGACGACACCGCGTGGATCTCGTTTTCATCCGACGCCGCGACGATCATGCCCGATCGGTGAAGGGCGCCGGCATGCAGCAATGACCCACGGACGCAATCCACCGCGTAACCGAACAGGAGATTTTTCGTGAACGCCACGTCCGACAGCGAGAAGTTCGCCACGATCAGGGAGCGGCTTTACACGCCGGTCGTTTCCGACGCGCTCGACCGTCTCGGGCACACCCATCAGGCGATGCGCCACGACATTCGCCCCGTCCATGCCGACTTCGTCGTCGTCGGACGCGCGCGAACGCTGCTCTGGATGGCCACGTACGAGCCGGTGACCAAGAACCCGTACGTCAACGAGATCAGGGCGATCGACTCGCTGCGCCCCGGTGACGTCGCGGTGCACAGCACCGATCATTCCGGAACCATCGCGCCATGGGGCGAGCTGCTGTCCACGGCGGCACGGATGCGCGGCGCGACCGGCACGATCGTCGACGGCTTCGTCCGCGACGTCCGGCAGATCATCGCAATGTCGTTTCCGGTGTTTGCACGCGGCATAATGCCGCTCGATTCGTGGGGTCGAGGCTACGTGGCGGACGTCGACGTGAAGGTTGCCTGCGGCGGCGTGCTCGTGTCGCCGGGCGATCTCGTCTTCGGCGACTACGACGGCATCGTCGTCATCCCGTCGGCGATCGAAGACGAGGTCCTCGCGCGTGCGCTCGAGAAAGTCACGGGCGAAAATCGCAGCCGCGAGGAACTGTTGCAGGGGCGCCTGCTCCGCGAAGTCTACGAGCGTCATGGCGTTCTTTGACGAGCCATCGGCCGACGAACAGGAGCCCTCGTGAGGTACCGCGCGCTCGAGCAGTCGCTCTCGCAATGCCACTCGGCGGTCATCTGCGACGTGCTCGATCGCCTGGATCGGCGCGCGCAATGCATGGCGCCGCACGTCCGGCCATTGCTCGCTTCGATGCGCGTCTGGGGCGAAGCCGTCACGGCCCGCTTCGAAGCGGTCGACCATCTCCCCGAGCATCCGTTCGAGCTCGAGATGGCGCTCACCGACTCTCTGCGTGAAGGACAGGTCCTCGTCAGCCAGTGCGACGGCGGCCAGCCGGCTGCCGCCTGGGGCGGCCTGCTCACGGCGGCGGCGAAGAGCCGGGGCGCGCACGGCGTGGTCACCGACGGCGCCGTACGCGACTACGCCGAAATCACCGGGCAACGCTTCCCGACGTTCTGCGCAGGCTTGACGCCGTACGATTCGCTTGGCCGCATGGACGTCGGCGCGATCAACGTTGCGATCCGCTGCGCCGGCGTTGCCGTGCAGCCCGGCGATCTCGTCTTCGGCGACGCCGACGGGGTCGTCGTCGTCCCGGCCGAGATCGCTGAGCGCGTCATTGCGCTCGCGGTCGAGAAGATGAGCGCGGAAGCGGCCGTTCGCAGCCGTCTGCGCAACGGCGCGAGCGTGTCCGACACGTATCGCGAGTACGGTACTCTCTGACGACGAACCGTCACATTCGTGACCGATTGCCCGCACCGAACGGTTTCACACCGATGAACCGCAAATCATTCCGTAGCGCCCTCGCCGCCGAGCGCCCGCTCGTCACGCCGCTCGCACACGACGCGCTGTCGGGGCGCCTGATCGAGCGCGCCGGTTTTCGCGCGTTCGCGATCGGCGGCTCGGCGATGCTCGCGGCGCGCTACGCGCTGCCCGACCTCGGCATCGCGGCGCGCGGCGAAATGGCCGACGGCATTCGCGACATTGCGGCGGCGACGTCATTGCCCTTCCTCGCCGACGGCGACGACGGCTACGGCGACGCGAAGAGTGTCGCGTACACGGTCGAGACGTACGAGCGCTTCGGCGTCGGCGGCATCCTGATCGAGGACCAGCGCCGCGATCGCAAGCAGCCGCGGGCCGAAAAGGCGCGCGGCGTCGTCGAGGTTGCCGAGATCGAACAAAAACTGCGCACCGCGATGGACGCGCGGCAAAGCGCCGAAACGCTGATCGTCGGCCGGACCGACGCGTACGGCGCGCTCGGCCTCGAGGCCGCGATCGCGCGCGCCGAGGGTTTTCTCGCGCTCGGCGTCGACGCGGTGTTCGTCGCAGGACTCAAGACCGAGAACGAGTACGCGCGCGTCGGCCGCGAGCTTTCGGGCGCGCTGCTCTCGGCGGCGATGTTCGAAGGCGTCGGCACGCCGTGGCTCACGCCGCAAACGCTCGGGGAAATGGGCTACGCGCACGTGAGCTTCCCGGCGTCGCTGATGTTTCGCATCGTCGGCACGATGGCCGACACGCTCGCGATGCTGCGCCGGTACGCGCAGGGTGCCGAGGCGATGTCGCCGGCGGCCACGAGCGCGACCGATCGCGGCGTGCTCGACGACGCGCTCGATACCGCGCGCTGGCAGCGGGTCGAGACGCAGTTTGCGAAGGATGGCCGATGAATGCGCGGATGCCGGAGCCGAACGACGCGAACGCCTCGAGCGTCGAGCGTCCGCAGCGGTCGGCAGGCACGGCTCGCTTCGGCAGCGACGCTCTCGCCGACATGCTGCGCGCGCTCGACGTCGAGTTCATTGCGTTGACACCCGGCGCGAGCTTCCGCGGCCTGCACGACAGTCTCGTCAATCATCTCGGCAACGAGCGCCCGCGCATGCTGCTCGCCGTGCACGAGGAGACGGCGGTCGCGATCGCGCATGGTTACGCGCGCGTGAGCGGCCGCCCGATGGCCGTCGCGCTGCACGCGAATGTCGGGCTCATGCACGCGACGATGGCGATCTTCAACGCCTGGTGCGATCGCGTGCCGATGCTGCTGCTCGGCGGCGTCGGCCCGATGGATGCCGTGCAGCGCCGCCCGTGGGTCGACTGGATTCACACGGCGCGCGATCTCGGCGCACTGGTGCGCGGGTATACGAAGTGGGACGACCAGCCGTCGTCGGTCGCGGCCGCGCTCGAGTCGATGCTGCGTGCGTGGCAGATCGCGCAGATCCCGCCGCAGGGGCCGGTCTACGTGTGCCTCGACGCCACGATCCAGGAACAGCCGCTCGATGAAAGCATCGCGCTGCCCGATCTCGCGCGCTTTCGCACGGCCGCGACGGCGGTGCCACCCGCAGAAGTGACCGCGGAAGCCGCGCGCGCGCTCGCGAACGCGAAGCGCCCGTTGATCCTGATCGGGCGCGTGTCGAGCACGCGCGAGGACTGGCGGCTGCGTGTCGAGCTCGCCGAGCGGCTGGGCGCGCGCGTCGTCACCGATCTCAAGACCGGCGCGACGTTTCCGACGCAGCATC
>Ga0134126_10007765_pt1 | contig 13468 bp, 12 predicted proteins | sample KB31752_FD_96881 | JGI IMG/M metagenome (GOLD analysis project Ga0134126, IMG submission 96881) | Terrestrial soil microbial communities with excess Nitrogen fertilizer from Kellogg Biological Station, Michigan, USA - KB3-175-2 | ecosystem: Environmental > Terrestrial > Soil > Unclassified ...
ATGGTGACGGAGGCAAAGGCCCGGAATCCAAAGTCTAAAGTCCAAGGTCCAAAGTCGGAAGAACAAGGGCAAAGTCCGAAGGCCGAAATCCGAAATCCGAAAGAAGGCCGAGGTTCGAAGGCCGAAGGCGGGGAGTCTTGAGCGCGATGCCAATTCACGAGGGCAAAGCGGAATTGCGGCGGGCGATTCGGGCGAGGCTCAAAGCGATGACGCCGGAACGGCGTGCGGCGCATTCGGTGAAGGCTTGTGCGCTTTTGGAACAGCAAACGGTTTGGAAGAGGGCGAGGCTCATTTTCTTTTACGCTCCGGTGGCGGAGGAGCTGGATATTTGGCGGCTCGTGCAGGATTCGCTGGCGGCGGGGAAAACGGTGGCGTTGCCGAGGTTTGATTCCGTCACGCAACGGTATGTGGCTTGCCAGATTACGGATGTGGCAAGGGATTTGGGCGAGGGGCAATATGGGATTCGCGAGCCGGGGGGGCATTGCATCGCTGTTCCGCCGAACCGGCTGGACTTGATTCTGGTACCGGGTGTAGCTTTTGATGTACACGGGCGGCGGCTTGGCCGGGGCAAAGGGTTTTATGACCAAATGCTGGCGACCGTGCGCGGCACGACCTGCGGGGTGGCGTTCGATGAACAAATTGTCGAGGCGATCCCGGTGGAACCGCATGACGTTCATTTGAATTGCATCCTGACGCCGACGCGCTGGATTGAGCCATAGAGCGCGCGGATCTGAAACGATGGTATTGGCGAATATTTTTGAGGGCGCCGCCCTTTTTGTCGGTGGCGCGGTGGTATGTTTTGCTTTGCTTTGGTGGAGGGAACGCAGTCTCCAGAAGGCAAGGCTGCTCCAGACGCAGGCGCTGCTCGATAAAGCACGCGCCGATGCGGAAATCGTTAAGCGCGATGCCGCGGCTGCGGCAAGCCAGGAGGCGCTGAAACTTCGCGAACAAATCGAACAATCCTTCGCTGACCGCCGGGCTGAACGGGCGGAATCCGAACGCCGTCTGGGCGAGCGCGAGGCGCTCATTAATTCCCAGCTCCAGCAAATGATGGAGGCGGAGCGCGCTTTGAAGGAGCAAAAGCAGGCGTTGGGGACCCAGATGGCGACGGTGGAAGCGGGCGCGCGGGAGGTCGCCGAACTCAAAGCTCAGGCGCGGGAGCAATTGCAGAAAATTTCCGGTCTCACCCGGGCCGAAGCGCGTGAAGGGCTTTTAAAAGCAGTCGAGCAGGAGGCGGTAAATGAGGCCAGCAACCTGAGCCGGCGCATTTTGGACGAGGCCAAAGCGCGCGCGGAGGAAAAGGCGCGGCAGATCATCAGCGTGGCCATCCAGCGCTACGCGAGCGATCACACGTTTGAAAATTCGACCTCGACCATCACGTTGCCGAGCGATGAAATCAAAGGCCGCATTATCGGACGGGAGGGGCGGAATATCCGCGCGTTCGAAGCCGCGGCGGGCGTGACGATTTTGGTGGATGACACGCCGGGTGCCGTGGTGATTTCCGGATTCGACCCGGTGCGGCGCGAAATTGCGCGTGAGGCAATGTCGCGGTTGATCCAGGACGGGCGGATTCACCCGACGCGAATTGAAGAGGTGGTGGCCGCCGTGACGAAGGAAATGGAGGAAACAGTGGTGCGGTTGGGTGATGAAGCGGTGACGAAGGCCGGGTTGCCGCCGATGCATCCGGAAATCGTGAAACTCCTGGGGCGGCTGCATTTCCGGCACAGTTACGCGCAAAACATTCTCGATCATTCGGTTGAGGTGGCGCACCTGATGGGGCTCATGGCGGCGGAGTTGGGCATGGATATTGCCACGGCCAAACGCGCGGGGCTTTTGCATGACATCGGCAAGGCGGTGAATCATGAGATTGAAGGACCGCACGCCGTCGTAGGCGCGGAATTCATCAAACGATTTGGGGAATCGGAAGCGGTCGTGAACGGCGTGGCATCGCATCACAATGACGTGCCGCCGGTTGGGCCGCTGGGAGTTTTGGTGAGCGCGGCGGATGCGATTAGCGCGTCGCGGCCGGGCGCGCGGTCAGAGACGATGTCGACGTATTTGAAGCGGATCGAGGACCTGGAAAAGATTGCGTCCACAATGCCGGGCGTGGACAAGGCTTTTGCGGTGCAGGCCGGACGCGAGTTGCGGGTGTTTGTCCAACCGGATGAAGTGGATGATCAGGAAGCATTCGCGCTGGCGCGGAATATTGCTTCAAAGATTCAGGATGAACTGCAGTATCCCGGGCAGATCAAAGTGACGGTGATTCGGGAGACGCGGTGCGTGGAAGTGGCAAAGTAAGTTAGGGAAAAGAGAGGCGAACCGGGGCATCGAGGACGAGAATGAGGACGAGGACGAAATAAAGGTCAACTCTCGACGGAGTCTTACACCACCAATGTCCGGCAGGATGCCGGACGCACGTTAGCGATTTTGATACATCCCGGTGGGGATGCCGTTTTCCCAGCCTTGCGGGGCGTCCCACGGGCGGACGGAGGCGTTATCCGATTCCTGGCTCGCGCAGCCGCTCGCGCCGACAACGACCAGCGCGAGGAGCGTCATGAGCAGGAAACTGGGAACAAAGCGCTTCATGACTGGGCCGGGTAAGCGGGAATGACCTGGTCGCCTTCGAGGACTTCACCGAGTTTCCAACCGGGCATCACGTTGGCGATGCAGCGGTCTTTTTGGACGCTGGTGATTTTGATTTTGGCAACCAGTTTTCCATCGCGGTTCACGAGCATTTCGCCGCGTTCGACGGCGCCCTGGTCTTCACCGACGTTGAGCACGACGAAATCCCATTTGGGATCGGCCACGAGGATTTTGCCGACGAGGTTGGCCGGGAGCGGCACCGGACGGTCGGGATGCTCATAGATATCCAAACGCGCCTGGAGCCGGGTGTTCTGGCGTTGCAAAATTTTCTTTTCGTCTTCGATGGCGGCCACGCGATCCTCCATCGCTTTCACATCCTTGGAGGCACTCAAAGCTTCCTGCGGGGTTTTGAAAGCCGAATGATACTTGTCCAATTCAATCTTGGCATCGGTCAGGTCTTTATCGTCCTTGTCGAGGTTGGACTGAAGACTGGCAATCTGTTTCTTCAGGTCGGTGACGGCAGCGACGGCGGTATCGCGCTCCTTCTTGGTATTGGTGAGCTCGACTTTGACCTGGGCCAGCTCGTTGGTGGCCTTTGTTAGATCCGTTGTGGTCTTGTGGAGTTTGGCAGTGGTATCGTCCAGTTTGTGATGATAATCATCACGCTCTGCGCGAGTGGTTGCTATGGTCGTTTTGATTTTGGTGAAATTCAAAGCCCCAACTGCCAGACCGGCGATAATGGCGACAATAAGACTGATTCGGATCAACATGGCTCGGTTCTAATGGTGTTGCTCTAACGTTTCGTCAGACTAGACGTTGCGCAATGGCGTGTCAACGTCCTTCATTCACGTTTGCGGTATGCTGAGTTCCGGCAGAAAAGCCGCGCTTTTCATCGGCCCCGGTCCGACCCGTTTTGCCGGTTATTTGCACTCTCAACATGTCGAAAATCTCGGGTTCATTAGCACGGATTCGTTTCGAGTTTTGGTTTTCCGCCTTCGCTCCGCTTCGGCGCGACAAGTGGGGTTTCGAGTTTGGTTTGCAGGCGGTTGGGCGCGGTGGCTGGGGAGTTGTTTGGGTTTTAGAGGAATAAACAACTGTCCGCGCCGAACAGGAGTTCGGCGTTCCGTCTGCCGGCAGGATGCCGGCAGCACGTTGCCGGGCTCGACTTCATTCTTGTGGATGTTAATTTAGGGCTGTGAGCAACGTTTTAATTGGTGTCCTTGGCGCGATGATGGCGACGAACCAGCCGGCGGCCCTCAGCAATCTCGTGACGCAAACCACCGGCATATCCATCGCCGCGGTCGAGACCAACAACGTCGCCGAGCAGGAGTTGGAAAAAATTGAGGACAGCGATGACACGGCGGCGGCGGAAGTGGACGGTTGGATTCGCCAGAACGAGGATTTCAAGGCCAAGGGCGCGGGCATCCCGCCGGCGGAATTGAACCGGCGCATCCGGGCGCGATTCGCGCCGGTGCAGAAGTCGTACGAGGATTTCATCCAGAAGTATCCGAAGTACGCGGACGGGCGCGTGGCCTACGCGAGCTTTTTGCATGACATGGGCGATGAGGACGGGCAATCCAACCAGCTCGCGAAAGCGATCGAGATCCAGCCAACGCTTCCCTCGGCTTGGAACAATTTCGGAAATTATTATGGCGAGAATGGGCCAATCACCAACGCCTTTGTCTGTTACGAGAAAGCCATCAAGCTGGATCCGACCGAATCGGTTTATTACCAGAATCTCGGCACGATGGTGTACCTCTACCGGCACGACGTGACAAATTATTACCACATCAATGAGCAGCAGTGCTTCGACAAGGCGCTCCTGCTTTACAGCAATGCGATGCACTGCGACCCGACCAATTTCCCGCTCGCGACGGACGTGGCCATGACTTACTACGGCATCAAGCCGCTGCGCACCAATGACGCGCTGACGGCGTGGACGAATGCATTGAAGCTGGCGCATGACGATGTGGAGCGCGAAGGCGTATACATCCATCTGGCGCGAATCCAACTGAGCGTCGGGCATTTCGCGGAAGCGCAGGCGCGGCTGGACGCCGTCACGAACCCGATGTATAACGATTTGAAAGACCGGCTCACGCGCAATCTCTATCGAAAAGAACATCCGACCAACAGCACGCCAACCGCGGCCGATTCTCCGACCAATTTCCCGGCGAAAGTCCCGTAAAACTACAGACCTTATCGAAGGCGATTTCGGATTGTCGCTTTTAGATGACCTTGCTACAAATCTGTCTTCCCGAATCACCGTGTGGCTTTTAAGTCTGCACTCGCTTTTCGGGTAAAAACAGGCCCGATGAGCACTTTATCGCAGACGATTGCGCGGCTAGCGTTGTCGAGTGTGGTCCTGCTTATGGGGCTTGCTCCTCGCGCCGGTTTTGCCACGGAACATTTCGTCGACATCAACAGTCCCGGCCCATCGGCGCCTTATACGAATTGGGCAACCGCCGCCACAAACATCCAGGACGCGGTCGATGCCTCCGCGCCGGGTGATGTCGTTTGGGTGACCAACGGAACCTACAGCATGGGCGGGCGGACCGCGCCGCAGTCGTTGCAGATGACCGCGGTGGTGATTGACCGGGCGATAACGGTCCAGAGCGTCAATGGTCCGTGGGCGACGTATATCGCGGGGCAAAGGGCGACTGCGGGTCCGGTTCGCTGTGCGTATTTGACCAACGGCGCTGTATTGAGCGGCTTTACCCTCAAAAATGGGAGCACAACGAACAATGGGGATTTTCTACGTGATCAAAGTGGTGGCGGAGTATTGTGCGAATCTTCGAGCGCCATCATCAGCAATTGTGTCATTACCGCAAACGCGGCAGCAGGGAATGGAGGGGGCATTGTCTCCGGCACTTTGTACAACTGCATCATAACAGTGAACTCGGCTTCGGAAGGCGGCGGTACGGCTTCCAGCACGGTCTACAATTCTGTCTTCAATGGGAATGAGGCCGCGTGGGGCGGGGGAGCCAATGGCGGGTCGCTCAGCAATTGCAGCCTGATTGGCAATACGGCCTAGGACCCCGGCGGCACCCGGGTGGGTGACGGTGGCGGGGCTTACGGCAGCAACCTGACGAACTGCACGGTCCTGGGCAACCGTGCCCGCGTTGGCGGCGGCGGGGTGGCTTCCGGGAATCTGGTGAATTGTCTCATTGCCAATAATTCCGCGTTGCAAGGCGGCGGCACGGAGGCGGGCACGCTGATCAACTGCACGGTGGTGGGGAACTCTGCGGTCCAGGACGGACAGGTCGGTGGTGGATTGGGAGGCGGCATTCTTGGTAGTTCGGCAATCAATTCCGTCATTGTTTCCAACAGCGCTTCATTTGGCTCACCCAATTACTATTATTATTCTTCAACTGATGCTCTGACTTTCTGCTGCACGTCACCGCAGGCGGATGGCGTGAGCAACATCGTGGCTGACCCGATGTTTTTGGATTATGCGAACGGCAACTATCGTCTGCAGCCGGGCTCGCCGTGTATGAATGCGGGGACCAATGTTTTCGAACCGAGCGACGTGGACCTGGACGGAGCGCCGCGGATGGTGGATGGCGCGGTGGACATGGGCGCGTATGAGGTGCAACACGCGATATTTGTTCTTTCCAATCCCTCCAACCAAAGCGTGGTGTTGACGAGCAATTTTACTTTCAGCGTTTCAGCGGAGGGCGATGCTCCGGCTTACCAATGGTTTTTCAACGGGATGCCGCTGACGAATGAAGCACGGGTCGCGGGTGCTGACTCAAATTTGCTCAGCATTGCGAACGCGCAGACGAACGACGCCGGAAGTTATCAGGTGGTGGTTTCCAACAGCATGGGCGTGGCGACGAGTTCGATGGCGCCGCTGACTGTTTTGCTGCCAGTCACCATTACCACGCAGCCGACCAACAAGATGGTTTTAACCGGCAGCACCGCGACGCTTTCGGTCGCCGCGACCGGTCTCTCGGCGCTGAGTTATTATTGGTATTCGAACGATGTGCTCCTGACGAATGGCGGAAGAATCATCGGGGCCGATTCGGCCACGTTGAGCCTTTCCAATGTGCAAACGAATGATACCGGGCCGTATTATGTCGTCATCGCCAACAGCCTTGGTTCGGTGACAAGTTCGGCGGCGACGCTGACGGTGGTCGTTCCGGTGCAGATCATCCAGCAGCCCTTGAGCGTGGCGGTTTTGGCTGGCAGCAATGCGACCTTCACCGCGACTGTCGCCGGCAGTGGTCCGCTGGGTTATCAGTGGTATTTCAACAACACTCAATTGCCACCCGACTACGGACGCATCAGCGGCGGATTTACGCCGACCCTGACGATTTCAAATGTTCAACCCAGCGATGCCGGCGGATATTATTTGCAGGTCACGGGTTTGGGCCTGGCGGGTTCCGCCATGACCCGGGTGGCGTCGCTCACGCCGCTCACCAGCGGTTTGACCTCTGTTCGTTATGTGAACCTCATCAATACCGCGCCGATGCCTCCGTACCTGAGTTGGGCCACCGCCGCCACGAACATCCAGGACGCGGTGGATGCCTCCGTCGCCCACGATTTGATTCTGGTATCCAATGGCGTTTATAACAAAGGCATCCGGGTGATGTATGGCGCGACGAATCGCGTGGCCGTGGACAAAGCTGTGACGGTCCAAAGCGTGAACGGCGCGCCAGTGACAACCATTGTGGGCTCGACGCCTGGGTTGACCGCGAACAGAGCCCGGTGCGTGTACCTGACGAACGGCGCGACCCTGATTGGATTCACGCTTCTCGGCGGCAGCGCCGGGGGGAATGTTGGAATTACCAATAACCAAATTCTCAGCGGCGGCGGCGTCTGGTGCGAGGGGAGTTCGGCCGTGGTGTCGAATTGCGTGTTGTCGTTCAACTCGGCCAGTCAATATGGCGGCGGCGCGTTTCAGGGAACGTTGTTCAATTGCATTATCAGCAGCAACAACGCGGCGATGGGGAGCGGCGCGGCGTCCAATATTTTGTGGACCTGCACGCTGAGCAAAAACGGCACCGGAACATCGCAAGGCATTCTTAACGGGGCCGGTGCGATTTATTCCAGCCTGGGCAATTGTTTGCTGGTGGGCAACATTTGCGGCGGAAGAGGCGGCGGCGCACAGTTCTGCACGTTGACCGATTGCGTCTTGAGCAACAACGCGGCGGAATTTGGCGGCGCTCTTGCTCAGAGCGTCGCCTCCGATTGCCTGATTTCCAGCAACCGGGCGTCTCAATTTGGCGGCGGCGCCTATTCGAACGTGCTGAATAATTGCGTATTGGAGAATAATTACGCGAACACCATTGCAGGTGGCGCCTACTACAGCACGCTTGCCAATTGCACGGTTGTTAGCAATATGATGTCGCCGACCGTGGGGACAGGCGCCGGGCTTTATGGCGGCAGTGCCAGTAATTCTATTGTCTATTATAACGCGAGCCCGCCGTCCGGTAATTTTCTTTCCACCATGCCGATGTTCTATTGTTGCGTGCCGACAAAGCCGACGAATGGCGTGGGGAGCATTACGAATGTGCCAGCGTTCGTGAACCTGGCTGGAAAGGATTTCCATTTACAGGCGACTTCGCCATGCATCAATTCGGGAAACAATTTGCTCGCTCCCGCAACTCCTGATCTGGACGGGAATCCGCGCATTGCGGGCGGAACGGTCGATATCGGCGCGTATGAATTCCAGTCGCCGTCCTCCATTTTGTCCTTCGCGTGGGCGCAGAAATATGGCGTGCCGATCGATGGCTCGGCGGATTATTTGGATTCGGACGGCGATGGCGCCAGCAATTGGCGGGAATCCATTGCGGGCACGGACCCGACTGATCCGAATTCAAAACTCGCGATGGCTGCTCCCGCGCAGGCCAACGGCACGTCGGTGGTGGTGACATGGTCCAGCGTGAGCGGCGTGAGTTATTACGTGCAGCGCAGCAGTGACCTTGCGTCGTTTTCTACGATCCAGAGCGACATCGTTGGACAGGCCGGCTCGACCTCCTTCACCGACACGAACGCGGTTGGTGGAATGTCGTATTTTTATCGCGTGGGTGTGGAGCATTAAAGCGGGATAGGCGTCTCGTCTGTCTCTAACTATTTCGATGTAAGAAAGCAAATATGGAGACAGGCAGGATGCCTGTCCTACGAAAAAAGCCGCGGACGTGAATCCGCGGCTGTCGCTTGTAAAACTAAAAATCTCAGGACTTCTTCAGCGCCTGATCCAGGTCCGCAATCAAGTCATCGACGTCTTCCAGGCCGAGTGCGAGGCGGACGAGGTTGTCGGAGATGCCGAGTTTCTTCCGGAACTCGGGCGTGTAGTCGAAGAACGACATCACGGCCATTTGCGTGACGAGGCTTTCGGAGCCGCCGAGGCTCGGCGTGATGGAAAACAATTTCAGCGCGTCGATGAATCGGCAGGTTTCCTTGTTTTTTCCCTTCACGAGCAGGCTCACCACGCTGCCGTTGCCGTGCATTTGTTTCTTTGCGACGGCATAGTCCGGATGCGATTTCAGGCCCGGATAGAAAACCCTTTCCACTTTGGGATGGCTTTCCAGGAATTTCGCGACGGCGAGACCGGCTTTGTTGTGATGCTCCATGCGGAGGCCGAAAGTTTTCAGTCCGCGCTCGAGCAGGAAGCACGTGTGCGGTCCCGGCGTTGCGCCAACCATGCGCTCGAATTTATTCAAATCTTCGAGCAACTTGTGGCCGCCGAGAACGACGCCGGCCACGAGATCGTTATGGCCGCCGAGATATTTCGTCGCGGAATGGACCACGATGTCCACGCCCATTTTGAGCGGGCGAATGTTGTAAGGCGTCGCCAGGGTCGGATCGACGATCGTGAGCACCTTGTGCCGTTTGGCTACTTTCACTACCGCTTCCAAATCGACTACACGCAGAAACGGATTCGTGGGCAGTTCGGTGAAGATGAGGTTCGTGTTCGGGCGAATGGCCGCTTCGATGGCGTCCGCTTTCGGATCCACGAAAGTGGATTCAACGCCGAATTTCGTGAGCCAGTTGTTCGCGAAATCGCGCGTCTGGCGATAGCAATCGCTGGTGAACACGACGTGGCCGCCTTTTTTCACGTAAGCGAGCACGGTGAGAATCAGCCCACTCATGCCGCTGGAGAAAGTGATGGCGCGCTCGGCGCCTTCAATCGCGGCCAGCTTGCGCTCCACTTCCTGCTGTGTGGGATTGAAATAGCGGCCGTATTCGTGTTCGCGAATGATGCGTCCCTGGGCCTTCTCCTTCATGAATTCCCACACTTCAGCCGTGTTTTCGAAGCTGTAGTTGGAGGTCTGGACGATGGGGGTGGAGACCGCGTGATAGGCCTTGCGAACCCTGCCATTGCCGTGGACCGCGATGGTTGCGGGGCGCCATCCGTTGGATTTGGATTTCTTAGACATCGAACCGTCCCTTCTCGGCGAGCGCCTTGTTCAATACTTCCTTGATCGCATCCAATCGCGCCGGCAACTCGACCGGCTGGTTTGCGTAACGACATGGGAAATCCATTTCCCGCTGATGATATTTCACTTTCATTTCTACAAACTTCAATCCATGCGCGGTCGAGATGACGACCACTTTTTCCTTCTTATCAATTTTTCCTGCTTTCAAAAGCTTGACCAAAACCGCGAGCGCAACGCCGGTGTGCGGATCGTTGAACATGCCGGTGCGATCACCCAGTGCGGCGACATCGGCGAGTTCTTCCTCGGTGGCCTGCTCGACGATGCCGTTGAATTGTTTCAGCGTGCGAATCGCTTTCTGGATGCTGACCGGGTTGCCGATTTGAATCGCGCTGGCCAAGGTTTTCTGCGCCTGGATGGGCTCGAAGGTTTCGAAATTTTTCAGATACGAACGGTAGAGCGGATTCGCGCGTTCGGCCTGGGCCACGACGATGCGCGGCAGTTTGTTGATCAAGCCGAGGTCGCGCATCATCAACAAACCCTTGCCGAGAGCGGAGACATTGCCGAGGTTGCCGCCGGGGATGATCATGACGTCGGGGACGTTCCAATCAAATTGCTGCACGATTTCGACGCCGACGGTTTTCTGGCCTTCGACGCGCAGCGAATTCATGGAGTTCGCGAGGTAAAGTGTTTCGTCCTTGGTGATTTCCTGGACGAGGCGCATGCAGCCGTCGAAGTCGGTATCGAGATACAACACGAGCGAGCCGTTGGAGACTGGCTGAATGAGTTGGGCGAGGGAAATTTTCCCGCGCGGCAACAACACGATGGAGGGGATGCCCGCCGCGGCGCAATAGGTTGCGAGCGCGGCTGAGGTATCGCCGGTGGAAGCGCAGGCGACGGCTTTGATGGGCGCGCCTTCGGAAATCATTTGCTTCACCTGCGAGACGAGAACCGTCATGCCGAGGTCTTTGAACGAGCCGCTGTGCGTATTGCCGCAAAGCTTCACCCACAATTCATCGACGCCGACGATTTTGCCGAATCGCTCGGCCCAGAAAAGATTGGTGCCGCCTTCGTAGAGCGAGACGACATTTTTCTCGATATCGATTTGCGGCAGGATCCATTCCTGTTTGCCCCAGACGCCGGAACCGAAAGGCCATTCGTTGCTTTTGTAGCGTTTTTCGAAAACGGCTTTCCAATCGGCGCCGCTGCGCGTGGCCAACGCCTTCATGTCGTGCTGCACTTCAAGCAGCGAATTGCAGCGCTTGCATTGGTACACGACGGAGTTGAGCGGATAAGTTTCTCCGCACTCCGGGTTAATACATTGAAACCAGGCTCGGTATGACATCACAAATCGACCTGCGCTGCGATGGTTCCGGGATTGAAACCCTGGCGAGACAGTTCGCGTTTAAAGGATGGAGAGATTCCCGCGGTATATCAAGAAAACACGGGCGGTGTCCGGTGCACGCATTATCCCTGATGGAGTGCGAGAATGTTTCCGGCGGTGATGTTGCCTGATTTGACGATCTCGCCGTCATGAAGGATGTGGAAATCGTAACCGAGGCTGGCGAGAAATGCCGCCGTCCCGCGGCGTTCCAGGCCCAAATGGGAAACCGCACCGCGATTCTCTTCGAAGAAAATCGGGGGGCGATATTTTTTTAGAATTTCGGAAGCGCCGCGGCAGACCAGTTCATCCGCTCCTTCCGCATCGATTTTGATGAAGTCGATTCGCGAAAGCCCCAAATCCTGGACAACCGAATCGAGAGTGCGCACTTCGACTTCCTCATAGTCCTGCGATGCTCCGGCCTGGGCCAATGAATTCCGGCTCGGATCCGCGTCGTGATAGAGCCGCATTTTGCCGGGCTTGTCCGAGAGAGCCATTCGCATCGCGTTGACCTTTGGCGAATGGTTGATCGCCAGATTTCGTTCGAGCACTCGGAAGGTGGCTTGAGCCGGTTCGAATGCCAGAACGGTTCCCTGACTTCCCACCAGGTGCGCCGAGGCGAGGGTGAAAATTCCATAACTGGCGCCCACGTCGATCATGGTTTTGCCAGGACCGAGAAATTTTGCCAGGACCTCAATCTCGGGTTCGCACTGATCCCGGAAGACATAAATTATCTTTGAGGGCCCGTGCCAGTTTGGCGGCAAAAAAAACGAGGAATCGAGTTTGGGAATGCGGATCTGCGCGGATTTTTTGAGCACACAATGCAGGCGCCAGAAAAACAGCCGGGCCAAAATGCGGAGCGGCGCTTTCTGAAAGTCGGGTCGGGACGCCAAATATCTCCATTGGCCGCGTAGCTTATCGAAACTCATATCAAGAAGTTGCAATTCTCGTCTGAATGCGGCGCAGGCTGGCACAGCCAGGAATCGGGTGCGAGCTTAAAAGGGGCGGCAATCAAAAATTGCCGGCCAAATCCTCCCGTCGAACACAATGCCGGTGCGCAAAAAAGCGGCGGTCATAGACCGCCGCTACATTGCTGTGTTGCGTAAAACTTACGGATGGTTCGACGGGGCAGCGCCGCCGCCGGGCGTCATGTTTTGAGCGCCCAGGCGCTTCATCATTTCCTGCTGCATCATCTCGCGCGGGTTGGTGTATTTTTTGTAGCTGGCCGGCGGTTCAAACAGGGATGCGTCGGGTTTGGACTTTTTGACGTTCTTGAAGGTCAACAGCGTGTCGCGGCCGTTTTCGTTGCTTTGAATCTTGAGCGGGAAATCCTTCAGGTCAGTGGCGTTCCAAACGGTCATTTCGTGTTTTTCATTCTGGTCATCGGTGATGACCATTTTATTTTTCACGGTGGGATGGCCGTCCACGGTTTCATCGCCCAGTTTGGTTTTGTCGATTTTGAACGCGCTATCCGGTTTTTCGAGATCCTCGTCTTTCAAAGGGCTTTCCGCGTAGGCAGTGAGGCCGGGATAAACGACATAATTCAGTTTGGTGTCCGGGCGGGTAATAACGATGGTCTGGTCCATGCCCATGGTTTTCATCTGCTGCATCATGGCCGGATTCATCTGGGAGCCCTTGGCGTCGCTGAGATTGATTTCCAACCGCGTCTTGCCGCCGTCAAAATACATTCTGCCGGGCATGGTTACTTCGCCCTGGGGACCGGCGTTGGCCTGCACTTCAATATCGGCGGAGAACTGCCTGGTGTCCCCGAACAATTTCGTCATGATGGCGTTGAACCCCGAACCGCCGGGCATGCGCCCCGGTTGCGCCAGGGCGGAACCGGTGAGAGCGACGACGGCGGCCATTAGAACCAGCGTTTGTTTTTTCATAATTGATTGTTATGTACCGAATATCATGCATCAGAAAAAATGCCAGTGGAAAAGAGCACAACGATTTGAACAGGAGGAAACGGATATAACAGAGAAAGCCTGCGGCGGAACCTGCCCGGAACCCGGGACTGCGCTGCACATCAATGGCTTATTCGCGGCCGTTTTGCGACGCGTCCAAGCGTGAGAATCTCATACCGTTCTCTGTTTTCTCCGTTGGCTCCTGTTCAAAACTCCCC